>Ga0209604_1001842_pt1 | contig 16333 bp, 13 predicted proteins | sample AD_UKC097_MetaG_FD_184405 | JGI IMG/M metagenome (GOLD analysis project Ga0209604, IMG submission 184405) | Active sludge microbial communities of municipal wastewater-treating anaerobic digesters from USA - AD_UKC097_MetaG (SPAdes) (version 2) | ecosystem: Engineered > Bioreactor > Anaerobic >... | reverse complement strand
TGTTGGTCAATTCGCCGTCGGCTACACTGAAAGGCTTGGGTAATAAAACAAAACGGCGGATTTGTTCGTAACCGGCCATGTTTTTTTTGCAACATGCGGATTCTGTTCTCAAAAAAGGCATATATCCGCTCGTCTTTAAGCACATCTTCGAGCTTATCGGCATCAAGATCGGGTATGCCCAGTTTTTCCGCCAAACTTTTCAGTTCCTCATAAGCGGGCACAATCAGGGCGCTGACAAATTTCCGCTGATCTCCGATGACGGCAACCATGTCGATGTATTTGTCGTTGCATAGCACCGCTTCTATACTTTGGGGAGCTATGTATTTGCCGTTGGAAGTTTTAAACAAATCCTTTAGGCGCTCGGTCAGCACCAGATGTCCTTCTTTGTTGATGTAACCCATATCGCCGGTGCGGAAAAAACCATCTTCGGTAAAGGCTTTGGCATTGATTTCGGGTTTGTTGTAATACCCCGGAGTGATGGTTTCGCCTTTGAGCAAGATTTCTCCATTGTCGTCGATGCGCACTTGCAACTTATCGATAAAACTGCCCACACTGCCGAGACTGAAATGCTTTTCGTCAAAGCTGGCCACCGTAGCTGTGGTCTCGGTCAGACCATAACCATAACAGATGGGTATGCCCACCGAGCGCATAAAAATCAGAATGTCGTCCGACAGTTTGGCTCCCGAAACGGGAAAAAGCTTGCCGTTTTCCAGGCCTACCGCCTTCTTGAGAATGGTAAACAAGCTTACTCTGTAAAGGTTATAGCGCAGACTCAGCCAAAAAGGAGGTTTAAGATCCAGACGCACGTAATCGAGGTTGTATCTTTTACCCAGTTTGACGGCATGGAAAACCCATTTTTGAGCCAGGGCAGGCATAGCCTCGATTTTCTCCATAATGCCGCTGTACACTTTTTCCCAAAACCGGGGAACGTTGCACATGATAGTGGGACGAACTTCTTTGAGGCTCTGCTGAATATCGAGCGGCTTAAGATTGATATCCACCCGGATCAGCCTCGAAAGACTATACAGGCTCCAGGCTTTCTCGAATATGTGGGTCAGGGGCAGGAAACACATCGAAACCTCGTTTTTATCGAAGAGATGCAAGAGTTTGATATCCATCACTCTTATGATTTCCTGATAATTGCTGTGTAGGAGTTGCACGCCTTTGGGCTCACCGGTGGTGCCCGAAGTATAAAGAATGTTGGCCAGGTCTTCGTCACGACATTTACTGCGCTTGGCTTCTACCGAATCCTGTAGGTTAAGCAGCATTCCTTTGTGTACAAAGTCTTTGAAATAAATCGATTGATCATCGTTTTTCTGTAAGCGCACATTGGTATCAAAAATAACGATTTGTTTCAGTCCGCATTCTCCGTGACTAATGGCCTCGAAAGCCCGGTCGTATTGATATTGTTCACCTACAAAAATCATCCGGATACCCGCGTCTGCAACGATGTATTCAATCTGGCTTGTAGTACTGGTGGCGTACATAGGTACGCTTACTGCCCTTAAGCTGAAAATGGAAAACTCACTAACGATACATTCGGGCATATTTTGAGAAAAGATACCCACCTTTTCCTGTTCTTTGATGCCAAAATTCAACAAGGCGGCACACAGATGGTCGATACGATCGTTCAGTTCTTTCCACGATATGCCTTTCCATTGACCGTCGGTATAATCCCGGTAGCGCATGGCAATCCGGTCACCACACCTGGCCGCGTATTCAGGCACCAATCTGGAAGGATGATAAATATTCATTTGATATAGAATTGATTTGACATGCAAAAGTACGCTTATAATTTATATTTTTTTTCAAAAGCTCCAAGATTTGTATTGTTTAAAGATATTCTTAGCTAATTTTGCATGTTGATTATCAATAATTATGGACTACAAAAGCAGCATAGATTTATTGAAAGAGCTTATAGCCATACCCTCTTTCAGCAAAGAAGAAAAGGCCAGGGCCGATTTTTTATGCCGTTACCTGCGGGAGCTTGGCTTTGAGCCCCAACGAGTCGGCAACAATCTTTGGTGTACGGCAGAAAACATAGACGACAGCAAGCCGAACTTATTGCTCAACTCTCATATCGATACGGTACGCCCTTCGGACTCCTGGACCCGCCGGCCCTTTGTACCTCAAATCGAGGGAGACCGTCTTTACGGCTTGGGCAGCAACGATGCCGGGGCTGCGCTGGTTTGCCTGATCCGGACTTTTTGGAGACTGAGTCGCAAGCCCCAACCTTACAATCTGATGCTGGGTTTGTCGGCCGAGGAGGAAATCACCGGAGCTCAGGGCATAGAATTGCTTATGCCGGCCCTGCCGCCTGTAGATCTGGCCATTGTGGGCGAACCTACCGGTATGCAGGCGGCCGTTGCCGAAAAGGGGCTGTTGGTGTTGGATTGCGTCGCCCCGGGGAAGTCGGGACATGCTGCTCACGACAGCGCCGACAATGCTATCTACAACGCCATCGAAGACATCAACTGGTTTAGGAAAACCATCCTTCCCCGTTCGTCCGATTTACTCGGACCCGTTAAAATGACCGTTACCGTGATTCAGGCCGGCGAAAAACACAACGTTGTCCCCGACAGTTGCCGTTTTACCGTGGATATCCGGGTAAACGAGAAGTACAACAATCAGGAATTGTACGATTATATTTGTACTCAGGTTAAGTGCTCGGTGTCTGCCCGTTCTTTCCGTCTGAGTTCTTCTTCCATTTCTCCCGCTCATCCCATCGTCCATGCCTGCAAGGCTCAAGGCCTGACTTTGTACGGTTCCCCAACGCTCTCGGATCAGGCCAGGATGCATTGTCCCAGTATAAAAATCGGCCCCGGGCAGTCGTTGCGTTCACACACCGCCGATGAATTTGTTTTGTTGTCCGAAATTCGTGAAGGGGCAGAGGTTTATTTTCGTTTGCTCGATGGGTTGAAGATTGGGTGATAGAGCGATTGGTCCCGCGCAGTAGCTCAAAATTTCTTGATCCAAACCTCCGGGTTCAGCCGCTCCCTGTCCTGAAACATCTGAAAATGCAGGATGGTCTGGTTGCCCTGTTGCTCGTCGACAAAGACTTTGCCCAGCAATTCGCCGGTTTTTACCTTGTCTCCCAATTTTACTCTGACCTCTCCGAGGTTGGAATAGACCGTAAGGTATTTGCCGTGGCGCACAATGACGGAAGCGTTCATACCCGGTACCATGAAGATTTTACTGACGGTACCCTTAAAAACGGCTCTGGCCGAAGCTCCTGCCCGGGTTTGGATATCGATGCCCTTGCTGTTGGTTTGCACGTATTTGAGTTCCTGAAATTTCTGCTGGCCAAAGTGCACGATGATGGTTCCCGGTTCGTTCAGGGGGAAGGGGAGTTTGCCTTTGTTGTTGCCAAAGTCGTCGGACAATATTTTTTCGTCTATGGTCATGGCATAGCCGCCTTCGCTTTCGGGCCGGCTGCGTTCTTTTTCGAGGCTGGCTCTGCGGGTTTCTTCAGCAATGATTTCCTCAATTTGTTTATCGAGCCGGGCGGCCAGTTCGCGGTCTTTTTTGAGCTCGGCGTTCAGTGTCGATTCCTTTTTTTTGAGGGTATTCAGCAAGTTGCGCTGTTTTTCTCTTTCCTTGCTCAGGCGGTCGCGCTCGGCTTGCTGTTCATCGAGCAGCTCTTTTTGTTGCTGATAAGCCACCTCCAGATCGATGCGTTTTTTTTCGAGTTGTACTTGTTTCTGACGTATTTCTTCGGCCTGCTTACGCTGAAACTTGGTGTATTCATTCAGGTAGCGAATACGGCGATAGCTTTGGCCGAGGTCTTCGGCCGAAAAAATAAACATCAGCTTATCGTCTATTTTGAGCCGGGTATGAAGTTGTTTTATTAATTGAGCGTATTGTTGTTGCTTGACCGACAGTTGCCGTTTGAGTTCGTTGTATTCGTTTTGAAGAGTGCGCAAGGAACGGGACAACCTGTTCATTTCGGTGTTCAAGCGGTCGATGTATTGTTCGGTCGATTTGATCTGATCGCTCAGGATGGTGTATTGATAAAGCAGGGCTTTGCTCGACTTTTGGTTGGCACTCAAGCTTTCGTTGGCTGCTTTGATACGCTCGAGCACGGCCAACCTTTCTTTCCGGACATCTTCTATGCTTTGCTGGGCCCGGAGTGCGGCAAAATTCAAGATTAACAGGATGAGAAAACAAAGTATTCGTCGCATCGTTAAAACTGAAGTTGATTTAAAAACGATTCCACAGTGGTTTGTTTGTAATTGCCCGGTAGCGGAAAATCCAAACTGAGCCCGGTGTTGTAGACCGGGTTGAGATAATCTACCCTGAATTCTATATTGTCGTTGCCTTGTTGAAAGCTCAGGACTACCCTGGAAGGGAAAGAGCCGAAAGTGGTAGCCTGAAAAAGGCTGTAATCCACTTTGAGGGGAAAATTCAGCATAGCGCTCTCCAAGTCAGCCCGATAATATTCTCCGGCTTTATTGATGTAAAAGTTTGCCTTTTCGTTTTGGTGAGAACAACTCAAAATCAATTCCCGGTCGGTTTCCTGCAAGTCAAAATCCTTAGCGCTGATTTGTTTGTTGCCGGGTACGAAGAATTGATTTGAAAGTACGGAGGTCAAAACCTTTAAAGCATAAACTGCCTGATCGTTTCCTATGTTTTGATCGGAAAGTGCAGCAACGGCATAAGACTTCCGGAGTCGATTCATAAGGAACACACTGTCTTTGGTAAGCAGCAAGCGGCCCACCTCTATACCGAGAAAGGGCTGAAGCGAAACCCACAGGCAACTGTCTTTTTGAATTTTTACCCGGGCGGCCAAACTGTTGGAGCCCTGGCCGGTTTTAATGTTGATGTTTACCTTGGATTCCATCCGGTCGAAAGACCTGTGTTGATCAAGTATCTGTTGAATGCGTTGATAAGGGTCTGTTTTTTTGAAAAGCTTTTTTTGGGGAGAACAGCCCGTAATCAAGACTAAGGCCAAGGTCAGCAGCAGAAGTAAGAAACTTTTTTGTTGAGTTGTCATTGTTCGTCGGATGATTGGTTCAGATACACGGCCCGGTTTGCTTTTTGTTGTAAGATGTCGGAAGCTCCTTCCATGGCAGACGCTTTTTTCCACTGTTCCACCGCCGCTTCTTTTTCGTTGTTAAACCACAGAATATCGCCGTAATGTTCCAGTAATTCAATGTTAGGTTCCTTGGAATACTCTATGGCCCTTTGGATGTAGATTTTGGCCAGGCGGTATTGTTCTTGCTTGAAGAATACCCAGGCGTAAGTGTCCAGATAAGTGCTGTTGGTGGGCTGGAAATCCAAGCTTCTGCGGGACATTTTTTCGGCTTTGGACAAATCGCTTTCGTCGAGACTTAAAAAATAGGCATAATTGTTCAGGACCAAATGGTTGTCGGGATTGTATTCCAGCGCTTGTTTATAATGTGTATAGGCTCTGGCTGTGTCGCCTGTTTGATGATAAATATCTCCTATATAGCCCAGTATGCTCGACAGGAAAGTCCTGTTTTTGGGGTCGGCTTTTTCCAGGCATTTTTGATAGGCATTCAGCGCTTCGTCGTGGTTTTCTTCCATGCTGTAAGTCAGGGCCAGGTAATACCAGAATTCTACTTCTTCGGGGAAATACACCAATGCTTCCAGGCAAATCCGGCGAATCTGTTCCTGATTGCCTTCTTCGAGGTTGAGGCCTAAATAATCCTGCCAGATGCGTAATTGATTGGGATTCAAATCGAGGACATTGCGCAATTCACCGACGGCTTCGTCTTTGCGTTGGGTGAGCAGCAACCAGCGAACCCTTAGATCGCGCAGATCGTAGGCCGTGGGATGTTGCTCAAGCAGGAGTTCAAAATAGCGCTCAATCTGCAGGCTGTCTTCCCGGTTTTCGCAGGTACTGAGCAGAGTTCTGAAGATGTTCAGTTTGCTCTCCAGTTCGGTTTTTGGATTGCTTAGGGCAAGGTGGAGCTGTTCGTTCATGGCCAGACTGTCGCCGACGGCTTTGTAATAATCCGACAAAAACAGCCGGACGGTGCCGTTTTCGGGCTCCATGTCGAGGGCTTGGAGGAAGCATTTCTTGGCTTTTTTGGTTTTTCCGATTTCCATCCAGCCGCTACCCACCAGCAAAAGATATCTGATCTCGCGGGGGTTGGACTTTTGAAGCTTTTGCAGTTCTTTGATGGCCGGTTTGGGTTGATTCAAATTCAGGTACAAATCGTATTTCTGCATACTGATTTCCTGGCTGATGCCGACGGAATTTTCAAAACGATTCAGGGCCTCGATGGCTTGAGTGTATTGTTTAAGCTCGGTGTGGAGCAGCGACAGCGTATAATACAATTCGTAATTGTCGGGATTTTTGGCTACCAGTTGTTCCAGCAGGCTTATGGCGTCCGGATAACGTTTCAGTTGCTGGTAAATGCCGGCCAGTTGCAAGCCGTACCAATCGTTGCCGGGATCCAGAGCAAAAGCTTTTTCGTAATGAGCCACATAACGTTCGGTTTGATTCATAGCCCGGTAGAAAGCGGCAATTTCTGCGTGAGCCGCCGCACTGGTGGAATCCAGACTGAGGCAATGCCTGAACATCTCAAAGGCGGCCCCGTATTGTTCCAACGCTTTCAGGCGCAGGCCTTCTTCAAAATAATAGCTAAAACTGCGGGCTGTGTCGTAAGCTTGTCCCTCGCTTTCTTTAGTATCGGCAGTTTGGGCAAAGGCAAGTGCAGGCAGCAGGCAAATCAATGCAAACAAGCCTGTCCTGACTGCCGGCAGTAAAAATGAAACGACCGTCTTTTTACGTAGTGAATTAGCCGTCTTTTTCATCCCATTTATTTTTTCCCCGTGTGACCGAAACCACCGGCACCTCTCTCCGTGGCTTCGAGTGTGTCTACTTCTTGCCAGGTCGCCTGACAATGAGAGGCAATCACCATTTGACAGATTCTTTCTCCGTCTTCGACCTGTACTTCCTCTTGCGACAAATTGATCAAAATAACCCCTATTTCGCCCCGGTAGTCGGCATCAATAGTGCCGGGAGTGTTCAGTACGGTGAGTCCTTTTTTGAGGGCCAGACCGCTGCGGGGCCTGATTTGAGCTTCGTAACCGGCCGGCAGTTCAATAAAAAGTCCGGTAGGTATCAGCTTGCGTTCGAAAGGTTTGATGCAGACAGCGGCATCGATGTTGGCGCGCAGGTCCATGCCTGCCGAAAGGCTGGTTGCGTATTGGGGCAGCGGGTGTTTGGATCGGTTGACTATCTTTACGGTCATATCTTTATGGAGACTTAAATTGCTGTAAATTCAATAAATAGCTTAAAAGTACATTTAAACGGACAAAAGTACTAAAATTATTGACAGGCCGAATAAGAGCTTTTAAAAAAGCAGGATTGTCCGGGGAATTTCTTACATTTGCGGGCTGTTTGCCCGGCAGCGTTTTAATCGAACCAATATGAAGCCTGCTTATTTGTATCTGTTCCTGCTTGGAGTGCTTTTTTCGATCACTTCCTGTCTCGATGATCCTGAGGTCACCGCCTGGCGCAAAGCTAATGACGAGTTTATGCTAAGTCTCAGGGATTCCTCGGAGTTTAAGCCTTTGGAATACAACGATCGTATCTTGTACGGCGACGAGAACTATAATTACCTGGATCATCCTGTGAGCGGTATTTATTACAAAACTCTGGTAGAAGGCCGGGGTGCGGTGCCCCTGGTCGGACAGACGGTACAAGTGGAGTACGAAGGGCGTTTATACGACGGCACTGTTTTTGACAGCGGCAGCAGAACCACGCTGGTAGGCACCGGAGTCATCAGCGGCTGGTCGGAAGTGCTGTACAGAATACCGCAAGGTTCCACCTGGGAGGTGGCCATTCCTTATCACCTGGGGTATGGGGAGGTGAAACACGGTTCCATACCGGCTTACTCCTGTCTTATTTTCACAATGGAGTTAGTCAGCATAGTCGAAGACTAAAAGCAATCAACGTGCCTGAGTGAGTAAGTACTCTGCAATTTGTACGGCGTTCAGGGCAGCTCCTTTTTTAATCTGATCACTTACAGCCCAGAAAGTTAACCCTTTGGGATTGGTCAGGTCTTTTCTGATGCGTCCCACGTAAACCGGATTCTTGCCGGAAACAAACAAGGGCATGGGATAGCTCTTGTTGGCCGGATCGTCCTGCAAAACAATACCTTGGGCCCGGGCAAAAGCATCCCTGGCTTCTTCGAGGCTAATGGCGCGCTCTGTTTCAACCCAGATACTTTCGGAATGAGCACGCAAAACCGGTACACGCACACAAGTGGCGCTTACCAACACGTCGGAATGCATAATTTTCCGGGTTTCGTTGAACATCTTCATTTCCTCTTTGGTATAGCCGTTTTCGGTGAAAACATCCACTTGAGGAATCAGGTTGTAGGCCAGCTGATAGGCAAATTTTTCCACGGTGGCGGTTTCGCCCTTTACCAACTGGGTGTGTTGAGCAATCAATTCATCCATGGCAGCGGCACCGGCTCCGCTGGCAGCCTGATAGGTTGATACATGCACTTTTGTGATATGACTCAGGTCTTCGATGGGTTTGAGGGCTACCACCATTTGTATGGTGGTGCAATTCGGATTGGCAATAATATTTCGGGGTCTTTGCAAAGCGTCTTTTGCGTTCAGTTCAGGCACGACCAGCGGCACATCGTCGTCCATGCGAAAAGCGCTGGAGTTGTCGATCATAATAGTGCCGAATTTGGTAACGGTGTCCGCAAATTCTTTTGAAATACTTGCTCCGGCCGAAGTGAAGGCTATGTCTATTCCCTTGAAGTCGTCGTTATGTTTTAGCTCCTTGACCACGATTGATTTTCCGCGAAAAGAAAAGGTTTTGCCGGCACTACGTCCGGATCCGAACAACACCAGGTCGTCCATGGGGAAATTACGTTCATCAAGTACTTTGAGAAATTCTTGTCCTACAGCGCCGCTGGCGCCAACAATTGCAAGTCTCATGTTAAAATAAAATTAATAAAAGGATAATATAATACATAAAATGCTTACCTTTGCCGCTGAATTCATGCCACGCAAAGGTAGTAAAAAAGTGAAGATGCACAAGTGTATATTCTTTTCATTTAGTCTGCTGACGATTTTCTTTTCCTGCAGACCGTCGGTGGAACTGCAGGAAGAATTCGGCCTTTTTCCCGTTGATACCGCTTCGGCCGGCTCCTTTTATCTGAGCCTGAACGAGATATTGTTCGATCCGGTACCGCAATCTTGTGATTACGTCGAAATCGTCAACCGTTCTCCGTTCTCCGTAGATCTGTCCGAAATACGTATCTGCAACCGCAACGAAAATGGGGTACTGGGCAGTCCCAAACCCCTGAGCCGTGAGCGTTTTATACTCGATCCGGGTGCTTATTGTTTGTTGACCTCCGATTGGGAAAGTCTTGGAAGGGGATTCCCGCTGGACACAGGATTGAATTATTTGATTATTAAAAGCTTACCTTCCATGCCCAACGATAAAGGTTGTGTGGTTTTGCTGGACCGGCAGGGAAACATCATAGACGAATGCCCTTACACAAAATATATGCATCACTGCCTGATAAGCGATAGGGAGGGTATTGCTTTGGAGAAGATACATCCAGATTTACCTTCGGCAGAAGCGAATTCCTGGCTTTCGGCTGCGGCCGATGCCTCTTACGGAACGCCCGGCAGGATCAATTCTCAGTACCGGCCTCTGGACACCGTCGACACGAAAGAAGGCTTTTTTGTTGAACAGGATTGGTTGTCGCCTCTGGGAAATTCAAAGTACAAACAGTTGGTGTTGGGCTACTCTTTCGCCGATAGGCGTGTGGCTAATATCAAGGTTTACAACCGCAGCGGGGCTTTGCTTTATTCGTTGGCAGAAAATGCCCTGCTCGGAGCCCGGGGCTTTTTCGTCTGGCAGGGAGTCGACAGCAAGGGGAAGGTGCCCGACGCGGGCTCTTATCTTATACATATTGAACATTTCAACCTGAAGGGCGACAGCAAAAAACAAGACATGGTATGCCGTATTTTACCCTGAAAAGGCTAACTTTGTCGATCCCGTTTTATTGAAACGATTACGTACACCTTACCCGGTTGGGACGATCCCGGCCAAAATCCCGTAAATTATGGACTGGACACAACGTACCTCTTTGTTAATCGGAGATCAGGCCCTTGAAAAACTGCAAAGTTCCTGTGTGTTGATAGTAGGTCTGGGAGGAGTGGGCGCTTATGCGGCCGAATTTCTGGCACGGGCAGGTGTAGGTCGTCTGATACTCGTGGACGGCGATAAGGTGCAGGCTACCAACCGCAACCGGCAACTGCCGGCCTTGTGCAGCACCGAAGGTCGTTTTAAGGTAGTTGTAGTGGCGGAGCGTTTGAGGGATATTAATCCTGCCATCGGTCTGGATTGTTTCCCCTTTTTTCTAGAGGAAGAAGAGGTCGGAGATTTGCTCTTTGGCCGAAATCGCTACGACAGTCGTCGGGCGCAACAGGGAATCGGCAAAATTTTTGCCGGTGACGATAGGAAAGAATCCCTTACACCGGAACTTTCCGGGCAATCAACGATGGTTTGCGATTTTGTGGTGGACGCTATCGACAGCCTGGGCCCTAAGGCCGCTCTTATCCGCTCCTGTCTGGAACACGCTGTTCCATTGGTCTCATCGATGGGAGCGGCAGCCAAGCTCGATCCCTCGCAAATAAGCACCTGTGATATTTCCAAAACACATCATTGTGCGCTGGCCAGGGCTCTGCGCCACCGTCTGGCGGCTTTCGGCATACGTAGAGGTTTCCCTGTGGTGTTTTCTTCCGAACAGGTAGCCTCAAAAACGTGGCCTCGCGGAAAGAATCATTCGAGAGCTTCTGCGTTTTCTTCCGAACAGGCAGCCTCAAAAACCCGGCCCTCCGAAGCCAAATCCTCCGAAGCCAAATCCTCCGAAGCGAAGACCTCCGAAGTCAAACTCTCTGAAGCCAGGCCCTTCGAAACTAAATTTTCCGAAGTCAAATCCTCCGAGGCGGAAGCCTCCGTAAAAGTCGTGCCCGGCACCATTTCCTATTTGCCGGCGGCCTTTGCCTGCCATCTGGCGGCTTATACGATTAAGTACCTGATTTCTGAAAATTCTTCCACGAATAATCAGCCGGATTGAACCGGCCCGGCCGTATCTAAAAAGTTCAGATTGTTGATAAATAGGCACAAAATGTATTTTCCCTTTTGCACTTATACGGGAATATTGTTTATTTTTGCGCTTTGTTTAAATTACTCTGATCTATGAAAATACCCGATATACTTCGGAATAAAAAAACTCTTTCCTTCGAAATATTTCCACCCAAAAGACAGGAAGATACTTTTGTGCTTATCGAAGACACCATAAAAGAATTATCCGACTTAGGCCCCGATTTTATAAGCGTTACCTACGGGGCCTTGGGAAATACCCTCAATAATTCGGTTGCCATAGCCAAACACATTAAACAACATACCCTTTCGGAACCTTTGGCCCATCTTACCTGTGTATCGTCCGATAGGGCTCAGGTGGACGAAATTTGCCGGGAACTCAGGGAAGCCAAGGTTAAAAATATTCTGGCTCTCCGGGGCGATTTACCTGCAGATCCGGGCCTCCGTCATCGCGATTTCGTGCATGCTTCCGAATTGACTGCCTATATTTCGACCCATTACGGTGCCGACTTCGCCTTAGGGGGAGCCTGTTATCCCGAGAAGCATCCCGAAGCTGTTTCCATGAAAGAAGACATCAGGCACCTCAAGATGAAACAAGACGCAGGCATGGACTTTTTTATTACCCAGTTGTTTTTTGACAACGAAGCTTTTTACCGTTTTTTGCTCGAGGCCCGAAAGGCCGGCATTACCATCCCGATTATTCCGGGCATTATGCCTGTATCCAATTACAAACAGCTGGATGGTATGATACGGGTCACCGGAGCCGCCATACCCTTGCAACTGCGTAATTACTTTGACCGCTACCGTTACGACAAACAAGCCCTGGAAGAAATCGGCATTATTTATACCAGTCACCAAATTCTGGATCTGATAGCCAACGATGTGGATGGAATACATCTGTATTCGATGAATAAAAGCAGTTTTATCAAAAAATTAATGTCCAACATAGCTTATGTGCGTACCGGCTTCTTTGCTCAGGCATAATGCCCTGACTTATCTGGGTTATTCCGACAGTGATCCGGATGAGCAAACGCTGGTAACGCTCCATTCGGCCCTTAGCCATATAGCTGAATGGTCTGCGTACAAACAGCATTACAGTTACCTGAAAGACTTGTCCGAAGCACCGGCTTTTTTGCAGCAAGAATCCTACAGGAGCTTGCAGGGAAAGCTGGATACGGCTTTGTTGTTTGCTGCCACCCTTGGCCTGGACATTGACCGGCGCATACAGAGCCTTTCTTTAAGCAGGCTTTCGGAAGCCGTGGTGTTAAATGCCGTCGCCAATGTCTATCTCGAAGCCAGGAAAGAAATGTTTATCAAGGAAATAATGCCCGGCGGAGTCCTGTTTTGTCCGGGTTACGCCGGCACCTCGCCCCAGGACAACCGCTCTGTATTGAATCTGCTTGATGCCAAAAAACACCTGGGTATTTACCTGAAAGATTCCGGACTGATGATGCCGGAAAAATCCATGGCCGGTATAGTTGTTGCCAATTATAGTTTCAGTTGCAGGGCTTGTAGCATACGCAGCAAATGCGACTACCTCAGGCAGGCTAAAACCTGTTACGGCAAGCCGGCCCCCGAACGGAAAGAGAGCCGGAGTGCAAAAAGAGACAACACTAAGGCATAAGAACAGAACAAGATAGTAAAGAACAAAAAAATAAGAATCAACGTAATGCCGGAATCCATTTCAAAAAAAGTACAAGTATTCGACGGTGCCATGGGTACCGTACTGACAGCCGATCCCGAAGTAAATTCCTTTTTGCCCGAAGAGCTCAATCTCTTGTTTCCCGAAAAGATTTTGGCCATACACAGGGCTTATGTAGAGGCAGGAGCTCAGTTTATTACAACCAATACTTTCAGCGCCAACCCGATTAAATTAAACTCAAGCCGTTTTAGTTTACACCAAGTGCTGGATGCCGCCATAATGCTGGCCCGTCAGGCTGCCGGGGAAAGCTCCTGCAAAATTATGCTCAACATGGGCCCCACGGGAAAATTGCTCGAGCCCCTGGGAGAGCTCAGTTTTGAAGAAACGTACGAAAATTACAAAACAGTAGTGGAGTATACCAAAGACAAGGTGGACGGTTATGTATTGGAAACTTTTTCGGATCTCTACGAAATCAGGGCAGCTATACTGGCCGTAAAGGAAAACTCAGCGCTGCCTCTGATGGCTACCATGACCTTCGATACTTCGGGCAGGACCCTGACCGGCTCCAGCCCAGAGATTGTCGCTCTTACCCTGAGCGCCCTGGGTGTAGACGTGCCGGGCATCAATTGCTCCACTTCGCCCGAATACCTGATTCCTCTGGTCAAACGAATGAGAGCCTTTACTCATTTACCCCTGTTGGTTCAGCCCAATAAGGGCTTCCCCATACTTTGCCGGGGATCGGTATCCTATGCCATGAGTGACGAAGATTTCGTTTATTATACAGGCAAACTCATCGACGCCGGGGCCTCTATAGTGGGAGGCTGTTGCGGCACAACTCCCGCAACCATAGCCTTGATGGCTAAATACAAAAGCTTGCCGCTCAAAGAGTATGCTCCTGTGGCCGACAATTACATTTGTTCTTCGACCCGCTTGCTCAAATTGCAACAAGGCCTGGTTTGCGGAGAACGGCTCAATCCCACCGGTAAGAAAACATTGCAGCAGGCCCTTTTATACAGTGATTTCGGCTATCTGCAGCAGGAAGCCCTCAGCCAGCAGGAAGCGGGTGCCCACTTTTTGGATTTGAATGTAGGTGTTCCCAATGCAGACGAAGTTGATTTGTTGTGTCGAGCAACCAAAAAGGTACAGGAAATTTGTGATTTGCCCTTACAGCTTGACAGCTCCAATCCCGAGGCCATCGGGGCAGCCCTGCGGGTTTACAACGGAGTGCCGGTAATCAATTCCATCAACGGCAGCGGGCCGGTGCTCAAGGCCCTGCTTCCGCTGCTGGCCAAATACGGTGCTTCGGCTGTTGCCCTTACCCTCGACGAACAAGGTATACCCGAAACAGTGGAAGGACGCTTGCGTATTGCTAAACGCATCATTGCCCGGGCGGCCGCCCGGGGCATCAACAAAAACCGGCTGATTTTCGATGCACTGGTTATGGCCGTTTCGTCCAACCAAAGTTACGGCCTGCTCACACTGGAAACCCTGCGCAGTCTTAAAAAAATGGGAGTCCTTACCACCATAGGCTTGTCTAACGTGTCCTTTGGTTTGCCCGACCGTCCTCTGTTGAATCGCAGTTTTTTGCTGATGGCTTTGACTTCGGGCCTGGATATTCCTATTTTGAATCCTTTAGACAAAGAGAACATGCAAAGCCTCAGGGCTTTCAATGCCTTATCGGGGGCAGACCCCGCCTGTGAAAACTACATTTCCTATCGTTCCATAAGCCCGGTACAAGAACAAAGCGACAGTCTTTACCAGGTGGTGCTCAGCGGTTTAAAAGAATCATTACCTCAGGCTATGAACACTATTCTCAAAGAAAAAGAGCCACAACAGATCATCAATGAGGATTTGATTCCTGCTTTGGACGAAGTAGGGCTGCGTTTCGAAAAAAAACTCGTATTTTTGCCCCAGCTCATTCGTTCGGCAGAAGTGGCCCGTCAGGCTTTTCAGCATTTGGGAGAAATGTATGTCCAAAAGACAGACAAATCTCAGGGCCTGGTGGTATTAGCCACAGTAAAGGGTGATATTCACGATATTGGCAAGAATATTGTCAAGGTAGTGTTGGAGAGCCATGGCTACCGGGTGCTGGATTTAGGCAAGAACGTAGATACGGAAAAAGTGCTGGAGGCCTATCGCACTCATCGTCCGCTGGCCATAGGGCTCAGCGCTTTGATGACCACCACGGTGCCCTCCATGAGCCAGACGGTGGAAGCACTTAAAGAGATGAGCGCCGAATGTCCGGTCATTGTGGGCGGGGCAGTGATTACCGAGAGCCTGGCACGAGAGATGGGTGCCGATTATTACGCAGCCGACGCATTGACGGCCATCCGTATTTTGGAAGAACTATGATACAGGGAATTGATATACACAAGAGTTTTGGTACTCTGGAAGTACTCAAAGGTCTCGATATAGAAGTAAAGCCGGGCGAAGTGGTGGCGGTGGTTGGTCCCAGTGGTGCAGGAAAGACTACTTTGCTGCAGATACTAGGCACGCTCGATCGTCCCAACCGGGGCAGTGTCTTTATCGACGGCACCCAGGTTTCCGCGCTGGGCAACCGGGAGCAGGCTTCGTTTCGAAATCGCCACATAGGTTTTGTGTTTCAGTTTCATCAACTTTTACCGGAATTTACTGCCTTGGAAAATGTGAGCATTCCGGCTCTGATTGCGGGCAAAAGTAAAAAAGAGGCCGAAGCCCTGGCCATGGAAATGCTCGATCACCTGAATTTGTCCGATCGTATTAACCACAAACCTTCGGAACTGTCCGGGGGAGAGAATCAACGGGTGGCAGTGGCCAGAGCCTTGGTAAACAGGCCAAAAGTGGTTTTTGGGGACGAGCCTTCGGGTAGTCTCGACAGCAAAAACAAAGCCGAATTGCACGGATTGATCTTTGACTTGCGCAAACGTTTCGGACAAACCTTTATCATTGTAACCCACGACAAAGAATTGGCCCGCTTGACCGACCGGGTTATCGAAATAAAAGACGGCGTCATACTATCTTAATCGAAAGAATCATGAAAAAAATCCTCCTTGTCGCATTAATCCCTATTTTACTAAGTATGTTGTCCTGCCGGCATAAGCAAACCAAGGATGCCCGGACCGAGAATCAAACATCCAAGATCACTGTGTTGATCGAATATGCAGACAGTACGGTAAAAGTTTCCGAGCAGGCGTTCGGCATTCGTGTCACCAGGGTGGGTATGCATGTGGTAGCCGTCTCCCGCAGAAAAAACGTGGAATTCATTCTGAGGGGTAAAGCCGTCGAAGGCTCATTCAAACTCTACAGCGATTATTCTTTTGCCTTGCGTCTTGACGGGGTGGAATTGTTCAATCCCGAGGGGTCGGCCATCAATATCCAATCTCCCCAACACGCTTTGATTTTGGTTTCGCCCGGAAGCGAAAACCTACTCAGAGACGGTTCCCTGTACGCCATTCCGCCTGAAGGAGAACAAATGAACGCTTGTTTGTACAGCGAAGGAAACCTGATTTTTTACGGTTCGGGAAGTTTGCTTTTAAAAGGGAATTACAAACACGCGATTTATTGCAGGGGTTATCTCAAAATCAACGATAATTGCGATATCA
>Ga0209604_1001839_pt1 | contig 16369 bp, 12 predicted proteins | sample AD_UKC097_MetaG_FD_184405 | JGI IMG/M metagenome (GOLD analysis project Ga0209604, IMG submission 184405) | Active sludge microbial communities of municipal wastewater-treating anaerobic digesters from USA - AD_UKC097_MetaG (SPAdes) (version 2) | ecosystem: Engineered > Bioreactor > Anaerobic >... | reverse complement strand
ATAAAAGTTTCATCTATATCTCCATCGGTGCAAGATACATTGTGAATCGACCTTCTTCAGCTATTGGATATTCAAGTTTTAATGGAAGTTTTGTTCCTCCTACTGATACTTTAAGAAAATCCGAAATCGAGAATGCGTTTAAAAAACTTAATATGTAATTGACATTATATTTTGAACGTTGTATATTTTTTGATTCAAATTTTCTTATGGCTTTTGAAGTTGAGGATAATTCAGCTAAAGCTTTTGAGGTATAATCTTCACAAAGTATGGATATGTCATTTTTATGAACTGAAAAAAGTATTGTTCCACCTATTAAAGCCATGTCTTTAATAATATCTTTAAATATTCTACTATCGATCTCAATAAATGTCGAATACTTTGGATTTAATACGGGGATATTAAAATTTGAAGTTGAAATAAGATTAAATTCAAAATTTCTTTTAATGTCACTTTCAAGTGTAAGTTCGATTTTTCCTCCTTTGGAACTAAAATCTATAACCACTATTTCATCGGGATTAGTTCTTCTACAAATTCTAGATATAGAATCGATATTTAGGCCAATTGTTTCTTCAGTTTCCATATGGTAGTTATTAAACATTTTTTTTGGCATGAAGAATTCTATTTTTGAGATGAGGGACGGATCTGTTCCCTCGATATAAATACCTTTATCGTTCATTGTTAGTAAGCATTCATCAGTAAATTCAGATATTGACTCTATTATAGGTTTTATACGTGCGATATTTTCTAAAGCAAAGTGTGACATTAAAACACGTAAAGTTATCAAGAATTAGTTATAAAAGATTATCGTATTGATTACTATAAGGCGATTAAAAGGAATCTTTTTTCTTACCTTTAATCACTTCTTTTGGGTCAGGTATTGATGCAGAATTTACGGAAAAGTAACGGTGATTACCCTCTATTTTTTTTCCTTTAATTACTTCTTTATATTCTGGTAATGGAGTATATTTGTCCTCATACGAATCTGATGGTTTTTTGTCTAACAGTTCCTTAATAGAGGTTGGGATATCGGAAGATGTGTTTTTATATCTAAAGTTTTTAGTCCAAGAATTATTAGTTTTACTTGATCGATTGTTCTCATCATCAAATGGATTCTCCGGTGCACCGTTATTCTTTTTTATTTTGTATTCTTTATAGGCTTTTTCAACTGAAGGTGGCAATTCTAAATCAACATTCTTTGGTATTACTCTTCCTTTAACTTCTTTCAAAGGTTCTTCATATTCTACATGTTTTTTGGTCTCTAATTCATCAATATCTTTTATTATTTTATTTTGTAATTCATCAAGTTCTTTTCTATCCATAATTTTGATATCAGAAATCTTTTCTGGAATTTCATTTTTTTCTTCATTAATCATTAAATTTTGCCTATTCTCAATTTCTTCCAAAGTCTTTGATATTTCAGACCTTAAAGATTCTATTTCCTTTTGGTCAAGAGACTCCAGTTTACTTTCATCCTGAAGATTTGACTTTAGTTCTTCTAAGTCTTTTCTCATTTCTTCTGGTGATTTGAACTCTACTCTTGGAGGCCTTATAATTGGTTCTTGCTTAATTTCTAATTTAGGAGAAATAATAGTCATATCATCTTTTTCAGCATAATTGAATTTATCTTTGAACGCAGAAATATCCCCATCTAAGACTTTGACAGATTCCAATTCTTCTTTAATATGTTTGTTTCTCATATCTATCTCTTCTTGAGATTCTTTTGGTTGGTAGAGGTGTGATAAAGAGAATGGTTTCTTTTCCTGGGGTATACCCTCTTTTTTCTTTGAAAATAGCTGTAATTTGCTATTATTTTTGATTTTAATAACAGGAGGTGCAACTCTTTTACCAAGTAAAGCTTGATCTATTTGTTCCTCAGTTAAAATATTGTTATCATCACGAGCTACAAAATCTTTAAATTTATTTTCTATGTCTAAAGTTGGAGTAACCGGTGTTGATTCTTTCTCTTTAGAAGGTGCTTTCTCAGTACTAGATAAGAATCCACGCGCATTCTTTTCCTTTTTAGTGTTATTGACACTGAATTTAGTTTCATTTTCAGGTGGATTAGAAGTAATTATTTTTTTTACTATTTTATTTTCTTTTTTAGATAAGTCTTGTTCAACTGAATAAGGGGTTACTTTCTTTAGGGAAGATTTCTTCTTTGAAGAAGATTTCCTTGGTCCAAAAGATTTGTATATTGAATACCCTACTACAGATAAAAGTAGAATTATTATAGCTATTAATGCGTAAGGAGTATATGGTGAAGATTTAATTTCTTCTATGGTTTGATTCAATGTTTCGGAAACATTAGGCAAAGATGTTTGAGGTGTTTCTTTTGCTTTAATACTTAAAGCAATTCTATCAATGTCAAATGATTTTGACTCTTGGAATATATTTGTCCAATAAAATTTAGAATCTTCAAGTATAAATGCTCCGGATTTATTAGCTTTAACTTCAATTATCTTTGATACTTCACTATTACCTTTTATTTCACCAATCAATATTTCCTTTTCGCCTGAAATTATTTCAAATCCAGGGGGAAGAACTTCTAATAATTTTACATCATAAATACTATCTTTTCCCCAGTTCTTAATATTATAAGTAATTCTCAAGGCCCCACCTTCTTCTATTTCATTAGCAGAAATAGTTCTCGATAGCGATGGACCCCATACTGTCACTAATGTAGGGGACAATGTTTTTGTTCCTTTAACTCCCCAATCATCTTCATATGTCGCTAAGGTTTGACCAACTTGGTATTCACCTCCCTGAGAAGGAACAAGAGTATATCTAAGAGTTACTCTTTCATCAGGTTTTAATTGGCCACCCCAATAATTTATACCTGTTGTAACTTGCATATTCGATGGTACTTTATCTTCTATACGGACATTTTTAGCATCGCCGTCTCCAGTGTTAGCAATAATTGTTACAACTGGGATGATATGCCCGATTCTTATTATATCTGATTCATAATCCGAATCTTGCCTAGTAAGACCAATAGTTGGGGATCTTCCACCAACAGTGATATTTGTTGATGTTTCTGACTTTGCTTTTTTCCCTGATATATCCTCAAACTCAGATAAAGTTTTAATAGTGAATATCTTGTCTTGATTTTCTTGAAGAACTCGGATAGTAAATTTAGTTGTTCTTGTATCGCCTTGTTTTAAGGTATCTATGAATCCTCCTAATTCTCCATCCACAAGATCTGCGTTTCCAGAAATTGTATTAATATAAGTTATCTTCTTTGCAAGACCGTCTCCAGAATTAGTAACGGTGAGGACAATGTCCACATATTTATGATCTCCGAAATCATAATCCTCATTGAAGTATTGAACGTTTGAAGTAGTTATTTTTGGTTCTCCATTAACCCTAACTGAAGTACCAGAGGCTATATGCTCAAAACTGTTTCCCTCGAGATCATAATACAATAATTTAGTATCCCCAATTTCATATTCGCCAGGGTATGATGCAGTTATAATATAGTTAAACATCCTCTCCTGTTCGGGTTTAAGTTCTTCTATAACATATTCAATTCTCTTTAATTTCGGATCATCAATTATTCTAAATCCTTCTGGAACAAAATCAAGTACTTTTATATTTCTTGCAATTTTATTACCAGTATTTCTGACAACGAGTGCTACAATTACGGAATCTCCCCTAGAGATAGTAACTCTATCTAATTTTTTAAGAATCTCAAGTCTTGGGAACTCCTTATAAACTGTAACAGGTTCAATTTCTGAAGTAGTCTTGTATTTCTTTCCAACTTCATCTTCAAAAATCAACTGTGTTTTAAACTCAAATTTTCCCATTTCTAAGGCTTTTATTTTATAGATTAATGTAGATGACTCATTTTTTCCAATTTTATCAATGTTTAAAGTAGCAGTTCCACTGACTAGTTCAAAACCATCAGGGATATAATCAATAACTTTTATATCTGTGGCAGCAATGTCGCCGATATTCTTAATTCTGACTTCGACATCTGTTGTTTCTCCAACAAATAGATTTTGTTTAACTATGTTTCTTGTTATATGAAATTCTGGCTGTTTTGGTAATATAGTTAATAAAGTTTTATCACTTGTAGAATAATCTTGAACTACCTCTTCATTTTTTTCATTAAAGTATCCCATCTGGTAAGATATATCCATCTGAACAGGAGTAACTTTCAAGTAATCCGTCTGAGGAGATTTGAACTTAAGAACAATGAGTCTTTTTTCATCTGGTTCCATATATTTTATTTCAAAACAAGTTTCATTGATAGATCCACAATAACATTTATTGCCAGTTAAGAAGGTTAAATCTTTAGCAGTAACATGTATCTTAACGTTTCTAGCAGGTATATCGCCAGTATTTTGGATTTCAGTTACATACCAAAAAGTAGTATCTGATTGAGGCTTTTCGATCTCATTGTCTGCATCAAAATCAAAATCTTCTGGCCTCATTATTGGATGAATTATTGGTGTCCATATTACGGTTTGCCCACTGATTCTATATAAAAGAAGTTGTCGTATGTTAGTGCAAGTATTGTCTTTTCCTATTGTTACAATATCTCCTTCATATAACTGCCCCAATTGAACAAATGTTCCATTTACTTCTCTAAAATTATAAACATATTCAATATTTCCACTTTGAAGTGAAACATTAAAATCATAAGTCTTACCATCAAACTCAACTGAGCCTGAGCTAGCATTTATATCAATATCTCCAAGTAAAACTGTCCTAATACCTTCTCTACTGCCCCTAAGAAAAGTTCTGTTTGTATCATCTATTTCTCCCCTATACAAAGTTGTTTCGTTTATTGAAATTTCTGGCTCTTTTCTCTGAGTTACAGTAATATTGAGTTTATATCTCCCAAAATAATTAGCATTTTCATGATCATTAATTTCATTTGTCTTTATTTTAATAAGTTCATCGACATACAAAGTGTCCCCAGGGACTACAACTTGTTGAATAACCAAAGTTCCCTTTTTATATACCTCTAATATTGCTCTTTCAGGCGGCATTACTGGGTGTCTTCTTTGTAAATCTTTCAATAATATAGTATAATCTCCAACTACAGTTAGATCTCCTATCTCTACCCATCCTTGGAAGATAGCGTCTGGATCATAGTAAGGCCCTGGTAAGAGTACAAAATCTTGAGTAATAGAACCCGATGGGTGAGGTACATTTAATCTTATCATTTTTGGGAGCCACCCGACACCTGAGGCTTCAATATCATAAAAACCGCCTACGTTAGAAATGGTATAATTTCCATCCTCAGAAGTTGTTGAACTGGCCAATACATTTTGCGTTCCGGGGTAGTATGCATTAACAGTTGCGCCATCAATTGGAGTAATTCCATCTGGTTCATAAACATGTCCTACAACTGTACCATTTGTATCTTGAAGAGTAAAGTTAAAATCTGGTTCACATAATGACATACAAGTATTAGCTTCTATAGAAAGAGGGTATTCTGATTTGTAACCTGGTGCATATGCCCTAAGTCTATATTTTACCTCTTCTAATGGATATATTATATAAGTACCATTCACATCAGTTGTGGCCGTACCTTTAATAGTGGGGCATGCGTTATTATCAGTCTTTTTATAAGCGTCAACAGTGGCTCCAGCTATACTTATAGGGGTATTATTTGCTTCGGTTACTCTCCCAGATATGGCACTCTGAGCTAGAATAGGGTTAGCAACAACGCTTGTAATAAATATCGATACTAAAATTATATTTAGCATATGTAAATAACTGGATTTATTCATTGTGCCACCTAATTATGGATATCCAATATCAATTATGATTTAATAACTATATAAAGCTTTTGGTAATATTGATTAACAATAAATATTATTAATATTTACTATTAAAAAATAAGATTACTAATATTAGAATAGAAATATAATATTAATGGTAATAATTATTACTACCTAGAAAGTTTTTTAATTCTTGCAAGACGAGCTCTAAGTATCTCAAGCTCTTCTCTGGATAATCTGCCACCACGTAATCTATCTAGCTCTTCCTTTTGCATGTAAATCTTTACTGCTAAGATTACATTGATAATTATACTGATTATGGCTATAATAAAAATTATTATCCAACTATTGATCATTACATCTAATAATGCCATAATATCATCTCCCAAAAAATCCTCCCATCAATTTATTAATGGATTTGCTAGAATGTTCAAAATTACCTTTTTTCCCTGCAATTTTTAATGCAATATCTTTAATCGCTAATGAAGCCGGAGCTTTTGGGTCCAATAAAACAAATGGTTTCCCCAATGTAGTTGATTTTTTAACAATTGGATCCTCTGGGATGTTGCCTATTATTCTAAGTTCAAGAATAGCTTCAATCTCAGGACCTGAAACTTCAGTAGGGTCGCCTCTAACTCTGTTAACAATAACCCCAAGTATCCTTGTACCTAATTTTTCTGCTACGAGTTTTATTTTAAGTGCATCAGATAATGATGTAATTTCTGGATTTACAACTAAAAGCATATTTTGGGAAGCCGCAATAGATGTAACAGAATCAACTTCAAGTCCTGGCGGCCCATCAATAATTAGAAGGTCAACTTTATCAACAAATAATTTGAATATCTGATTGATTTTGTCAGGATCAGATTTCTTGATTCTTCTTAGGGACAAACCTGCAGGAACAACTTTTACTCCACCGGGACCATCATATATGATGTCTTCAGGCTTTGCCTTATCCTCTAATACGTCTTGGCTCGATTGCTCCAGATTGATGTCAACACTCCGCCGGATTGAGCCGTTCGTTCGCGGGAATATATCAATGGCTTTTTCGACCTCAAAATAGCCATTTTTTCGACCGCGCTCGTATGCGGAAACAGGTCGATGTGGTTGTCCCTACTTATAATATGGAACCGGGCATACTTGCCGACTGTCTCAAGTCTACGCTCTGAGGGAACAAGTCCGAAATCTCATCGCCTCGACCTTTATAATGGGATAGTTCCCAGCAATGCTAATATTCCAGATCCTATAAGAGAACCGCCAGCGCCTATCGCCAGATCCTTTAACACCTTTAACGATTTTTTTATTAGACCTTCATCTTCTTTTTTATCCAAAGCATCGATTGTGTTCTGGATAATATTTTTTACATTTTCTGTATTATCTCCAAATGTCTGTTGAAACTGCGGGAATTCAAAGTATGTACTTATTTCCTTTAACACCTCTGACGCTTTTTCATAATTAAAGGTCTGTTCGTTGTCCATTTTTTGCTGGGCTCCAGCTGAATTCTGCTGAATCTGAATTCCATTTGCATTATCCCCAATAACAATCGTAGCACCCTTTTCCCCAGCTTCTTTTAAGGCAGCAACAAGTTCATTGTGCCGCCTAAGTTCTTCTGCTTCCTTTTCCTCTCTGGCTTTCTGAACAGCTCTTAATGATTCCTCTTGACTTCTTTGAATACTACTAATCATATTGTTTGTGTAATCAAAATTTGGCTGAGGCAACTTTATCTTGCTAAAATCTATATCTGACATGTTATCATCTCCCAAACTCAAAGTTTATTCATCAGCCTGTTTGCTGTATGACTGCTCGATCAATTCCATGACGTCGTCAATCTCAGACGTATGTTCAAAGAATACCTCAACATCGCCATTACCCCATCTGCCAAGACCGGTGATGTCCTTGCACAGCCCCTTTGGATCGTGAATCTCCGAAAACTTCATATTCAAAGATATACGAAGGCGCTGTTTCTGAACCACTATATCAACGAAATTGGTATCCAACTTGTAGGCAATATATAGCTTCTTAAATTCACGCTTCACATCCGGTGACAGATTACAAATTCGTCTGTCGAGCATATCAAAAAGCGTCCGTGTAAATGCATTGATATCATAAGAGTCAATCGTGTATTTCTGGGCAGGCTTTTCCTCTACCTGATATGGCGCAAGTTCAGCCGCTTGGAACCGACCTCGGCTGAAAAGAACTGCACCAACCGGACGGTTAACGAGCTCCTTCTACAAGAGATCACGGTCAAGGCCTTCAATAAAATTCTTACCGAGCGGGACTTTTTCCTTAAAACCTTACAGCAGAACATTGCCAAGGCCGTGGTTAACGCTGACACTCTCTCACCGGACGGCATTCAGGCAAGGCTCGAAGAACTGCAAAAAGAGCTCATCAAGAAGGCAAACAATAAACAGGACTATGACTCTATCGCCGATGAGATTTTCCGGCTCCGCGACCAGAGAGAACAATCCGAACTCGACAGCCACCACCGGGAAGAAGCCATGAACCGGATCAAAGAGCTGCAGAACTTCATCGCAGGTCAAGAAACCGATATCACAGAGTTTGATGAGGCTCTGGTAAAGAAGCTCATCGAGAAGATCACCGTCTTTGCCGAGCACTTCACAGTGGAATTCAAGTCCGGCCTCACAATTGAAACTGAAGCATAAAAAGAGCAAGCATCACAGACTTATCTGAGATGCTTGTTTGCTTTACCTCCAACATGTTAAAGGTTTTATTTCAATTATTCGATCTGGAGAAATCTGAATACCGTTTTTCATCAGAAGGATATGTTCAAATGGCTCTCCAAAAGCGGTATCGTAAGCCATCGTTAAATACATCAATACTTTGTCCTTATCACTCTGATCATCGTCCCCGTCAAAAACAATATCGAAGCCGTTTACTTGAGCTACTATTTCATATGGGAAATGCGACTGCTCCCATTCCTCAGATAAATTTAATCTTAATAGGTTGTCAATATCCCATAGTATTTCCGGGCGGCAATGAACCTGACCCCCATAAGGACTTCTTTCCCATACCGATAAAAAACCGCAAGTCGTAAAATCATAATAGAACTTTCTTCCAATCGACCAGCATAAATATTCCTGTGTACCTGTTCTGGGACAATTGCCAGCGTTATAAGAAATATCAAAGACTTTCCCCTTATATGTCAATAATGCGTCCTCTATATTTATTATTATCCCGTGCCGGTCTAAAAAAACTCTCAGTTCTGATTCGTCACAAAGATATGCTTGCTGTAAATCTAAGATTCCATATTTCTTTATGGCTTCACACTCGTTTGCACTCGTCGTCACGTGAAAATACACAAAATTAAAATCAAGATATGTTCTCGGAAGATGTCCGAATCTTTTTATTACATCTTCCACTAAATCATCTGTATATCTGTATTCGCTTTCATGCCCTACAAATTTTTCCCAAGTTGAAATGTCGACTCCGCTTAGTCCTACTAATGTTTTACAGGCATTTGCAGAAGATCGTATATCATAAGTACTAAACAAATACAAAACCTCCTCTGACATCGTTTGTGTCAAGTAAACGTTGGCAACTACCTTACTTTTTTTCTTAAATGATATTTTCCTGTTTTTTCATTCACCTAATAGACCCATGATTAGCTTTTTTCTGTTTAGTATCCAAAGGCTCTTTTAAATGCTTTTCTTGATGCGGTCTGCATTGCCTCAAACAACGGCATATGATGATTAAATCTGTCTGCGTATGGATTTCCTTTTCCATCCTTCTTTGGTGCTTTTGTTGCGCTTAAGGTTTCTATTATTTCCTGCATCTGCATGGTGAACACAAGTCCGTCTGTATATCTGTCAATTGTTTCAATCAGTTCCTTGTTCTCTTTCCGGTAAAGTGCTTTTGCAAGATTATTTGCTCCACTAACTGACCAGCGCATTCGGCGATGCTTCATCCGTAGTGTTATGACGGTGCAGTTCTGCGTTTCCTGTATTCCCATTCCTTTATACAAAAGTCCTTCTTTTGGCTCTGGTATTGCTATTCCTCGTTTGTTGTATGGCAGTAATCCTTCTTTGTTATTGTTTAAATACTGGTACAGCTCCATTGCATTTTTACTGGAATTATCCTTTTCATCAGGGCTTGCAACACTTGTTGCATAGATTTGTATATACTCCAGCATTTCCTCTATTTTCTCTTCGTCAAAGAGTCGCCTGATTTCTTTCTGGGCTTCCTTATGACTGATTTTCCTTAAAATTTCCTGATAGATATGGTATCTGTCTAGTTGGAAGATTGTATCCGGATCATATGGTTCTTTTATCCAGCTTCCTCCATCTCCATTTAGGATACGCTGTCCGATTTCATCTGCATTATATTTCTTTCTGATACAGGCTTCCCGTTTCTCATGAAATTCTGTGCTTTTTTCCATTCCGGCAAGCATGGTTTTCCCCACCAGTGTGCTGCGTTTTTGTTTTTCTTTTTCTTCGTCCCACCCTTCATACATGGTGAAAACCTTCATTTCCTGTTTCTTCATCTTTTTGTGATGTGCATCCTGAAAATTGAGCCATACTCCGTCCATTTCTTCAAACAGTACCGGAATTTCTTTTTCACCTTCTGACTGGTCTGCATTCATCTGTTTCACTGCATGGAGCTCTTCTTCATCTATTCTTTCTCCAAGGCGCTGCATCATGTTCCAGACTCCACCTGCACTAATACTTTGACCACAGGTACTGCTGATCTGTTCTGCTGTCACCCGATATGGCGATTCGGTTACGGTCAGGGCTATTTTCTCTGCAAGGTTGGTTGAAATCAATCCTATTTTGTCCATGTGCATCGCTTCATCAAGAAGAAAAACGTGCGCTGTCTGTCCTTCTTCCGTTTCTGTACGGTAAACATTTCTGGAATAGGTTACCTCTCCATAAATGGTTTTAATCGTGGTGGCACGTTTTCCTTTTCCTCTGTATAGTTTCTTATCTCTGTTTTCTGCCAGTTCTTTATCGTAGGTTTCTAACATCTGTTGGGTTATCTCTCTACCTAGCTCACACACATAAGAATAAATTTTTTTCTCTAACTCCTTGAATGATACAAGTTCTTCGTTTACAATAGTAGTCATCGTACTGTTTCCTTTACATTAATCTTGACAATTAATATCATAAAGAAAAATGGTACGATTGGGAAGTAGGGATTTATCTCTGCTTCCTATTTTAGTTTACATAACTAAAATATCTTATTCTTTTTGCCAACTAATATTTTACACTAACTCACGTAGAGCTTCTCAACTTCCCTTGAAACACTTTACTTCCAACTGCCGCTGCCAAAAAAATCCATATGAACAGCTTAATCGGAAAGCATAAGAACAACAGCATGGTAACTGCCAATGGCTTTTTCATGATTCCACCTAACAGTGCCGCTGTCACCATTGCTGCCGCAAAGACCACATGACCGCTGCTTTGTTCAAACACCAGCATCGCAATTCCATACCCCAGACTGACACCTGCAAAAATGACCGGAAAGAAATGTCCTCCCTTTAGACCAAACTGAATGCATAAATTGGTCATTACGATTTTTAAAAATGCGATTCCAATCAGCATGATCGGAAGATATGTTTCATACTCTTCCATAAGTGTTCCCATCTGTTCTTCTCCCGAGAACAAAATGCAGGGAACCAACGTCCCGACTACTCCAAGGCAGATACCTGCAAGTATTTCTCTCCAAACAGCGGGAACCTTACCCGATATCTCTTTTGTCATTTTATGTACCATCTGATAAAAGAAAGCTAAGACACAGCCACACAATATATATACCACCATCATCACATAATCCTTCGTATAAAGCTGTACATCATCGAAGGACGGAAAGCCGGAAAGACCCGCTCCGAACAAATGTGAAAGTCCCGCACAGATTCCTGTTCCTGCCGCCAAAGCAAGTCCATAGACTATGATTTTAGATGTATTGTCTACTTCTGAAATACCGGAATCCGCTTCTTCCTGTACCTGAAATATGCCAAACAGAGGCGCATGAAACAGAACACTAAGCGACACTGCTACCCCTACTTCCGAGTACTCTTTCGTATTCTTTCCTGCTGCCTTCAGATTATCTGCAACCCAATAACATAGTCCCACGATCACTCCGGTCAGTCCCGCTTCCGGTCCTACACTGCTGCCCATAAGAAGAGGCAACAGTGCTGCAAGCAGCATGATAAGCATATTTTTATATTCATAGTGCTTTTCCTTCTTCACTTTTCCGATGACTGTTTCCAGATCCTCCGGATAATCTCCATATTTTCTCCGAAAGAGTCCAATGACAATTCCACCGATTGTACAGACAAGAATCGTATAAAACGGAATAGATACTTGACCAGGTATCCATTCCCATATCAACCCCATCGCTTCCGACATGATTTTCAAGAAAAGCCATACAACTCCGCCCGCAGTTGCCCCTGTCAAAGTGCAAAAAAAGTAAAGTTTTATATGGTTCTTGATTTGTACCTTTGTTCTTCCTGTCTCCATTTACCTTCCCCTTTTTCCGATACATATGCCTGACTATGGTTCATAAACAAACTGCAGTGCAATATGATAAGCACCTTGATCTGCATTGATATCCCAGTCCACATTATCCTGCATACGAAGTTTCAACACACTGATCTGACCTTCTGTAATGTCCCACAGTTCTTGATCTAACTTCTGATAATCACCGGATGCCGTCTGTGCATACAAAGCCAGTTTAGAAGTGTCTGCGTTGATATCCGCCATTTCAATTTCCACTTCAACTTCCCCTGTGGCACTTTCAAAGGAACAACCGGTCAAGTAACCAACCGCCTGCTGATCAATGTCCGGCAGCAAACGTGTCACATCATTCACCACGGTTTCCTCATCTCCCACGATTCGAATAAAATCATCCTGTATAGACCACAAATGTTTATCCGCAGCCGGAACAGACACTTTGTTTCCGTCTGGATCAATCTGCACGATTGCTCCACAGTTATTATTGCCGGGAGATTCCCCCACAGGAACAGTGAACAGCGTCTTTCCATCCTCTATATCCAGTACCTCAAACTGCCAGATGCCCGTCTCCGTATCTTGATTATAGAGATACAGTCGTGTTTGTGTCAAGTAAACGTTGGCAACTACCTTACTTTTTTTCTTAAATGATATTTTCCTGTTTTTTCATTCACCTAATAGACCCATGATTAGCTTTTTTCTGTTTAGTATCCAAAGGCTCTTTTAAATGCTTTTCTTGATGCGGTCTGCATTGCCTCAAACAACGGCATATGATGATTAAATCTGTCTGCGTATGGATTTCCTTTTCCATCCTTCTTTGGTGCTTTTGTTGCGCTTAAGGTTTCTATTATTTCCTGCATCTGCATGGTGAACACAAGTCCGTCTGTATATCTGTCAATTGTTTCAATCAGTTCCTTGTTCTCTTTCCGGTAAAGTGCTTTTGCAAGATTATTTGCTCCACTAACTGACCAGCGCATTCGGCGATGCTTCATCCGTAGTGTTATGACGGTGCAGTTCTGCGTTTCCTGTATTCCCATTCCTTTATACAAAAGTCCTTCTTTTGGCTCTGGTATTGCTATTCCTCGTTTGTTGTATGGCAGTAATCCTTCTTTGTTATTGTTTAAATACTGGTACAGCTCCATTGCATTTTTACTGGAATTATCCTTTTCATCAGGGCTTGCAACACTTGTTGCATAGATTTGTATATACTCCAGCATTTCCTCTATTTTCTCTTCGTCAAAGAGTCGCCTGATTTCTTTCTGGGCTTCCTTATGACTGATTTTCCTTAAAATTTCCTGATAGATATGGTATCTGTCTAGTTGGAAGATTGTATCCGGATCATATGGTTCTTTTATCCAGCTTCCTCCATCTCCATTTAGGATACGCTGTCCGATTTCATCTGCATTATATTTCTTTCTGATACAGGCTTCCCGTTTCTCATGAAATTCTGTGCTTTTTTCCATTCCGGCAAGCATGGTTTTCCCCACCAGTGTGCTGCGTTTTTGTTTTTCTTTTTCTTCGTCCCACCCTTCATACATGGTGAAAACCTTCATTTCCTGTTTCTTCATCTTTTTGTGATGTGCATCCTGAAAATTGAGCCATACTCCGTCCATTTCTTCAAACAGTACCGGAATTTCTTTTTCACCTTCTGACTGGTCTGCATTCATCTGTTTCACTGCATGGAGCTCTTCTTCATCTATTCTTTCTCCAAGGCGCTGCATCATGTTCCAGACTCCACCTGCACTAATACTTTGACCACAGGTACTGCTGATCTGTTCTGCTGTCACCCGATATGGCGATTCGGTTACGGTCAGGGCTATTTTCTCTGCAAGGTTGGTTGAAATCAATCCTATTTTGTCCATGTGCATCGCTTCATCAAGAAGAAAAACGTGCGCTGTCTGTCCTTCTTCCGTTTCTGTACGGTAAACATTTCTGGAATAGGTTACCTCTCCATAAATGGTTTTAATCGTGGTGGCACGTTTTCCTTTTCCTCTGTATAGTTTCTTATCTCTGTTTTCTGCCAGTTCTTTATCGTAGGTTTCTAACATCTGTTGGGTTATCTCTCTACCTAGCTCACACACATAAGAATAAATTTTTTTCTCTAACTCCTTGAATGATACAAGTTCTTCGTTTACAATAGTAGTCATCGTACTGTTTCCTTTACATTAATCTTGACAATTAATATCATAAAGAAAAATGGTACGATTGGGAAGTAGGGATTTATCTCTGCTTCCTATTTTAGTTTACATAACTAAAATATCTTATTCTTTTTGCCAACTAATATTTTACACTAACTCTGACATCTATCTCGAACACTCAACACCCCTGACATCTAATCCACAGCTTCAACTATGTGACATCTATCGTGGCAACTCAACTCTCACACTTTTTGAGCTGATTTACCCTTGGATAAGTTACCGCAGACTATTACCCGCTCCACCCGCTCGAAACTATCGGGAGCCGAAAAGTACCTGAAATCAAGGGCTTTCGCGGCTATTTTCCTTCAACCCTTGACATCAATACTACCGTCTCAACGTGAATTGTCTTTGGTAAACCTTCCATGCCAAATATTAGTTCAAGATTAGCCATAGTAATATCTGCGTCAAAAATTAGAACGTTGAGTCCAACTCCAGAAAGAGCTATACCTAAATTAGCTGCAATTGTGGTCTTGCCTACGCCACCTTTTCCCGAAGATACGACTAGCGACTCACCCAATGAAATTCCTCCATTATTTATAAAATAAAATAAAAATTAATATATAAGATTATCTCTAAAAGTTACGAAATCTCCAAATAAATAAGGAAAAACTTAAAACGAATTTCATTATTGATTGTTCAATGATAAAAAACACCATAATTGATAAATATGGATTAAATAATTACAATAAAATCATATTTTTTATCAAAGGAGCTATTATATCTATATTTCTTTATGCCATAAGTGATTATACCCCAATAAGGATACTAACAGCCGAATTAGTTAAAGAGGGAATATCTTATTTAGGCATACAAAAAGAACTTATCATATCTGGAAAATTTATTGCTGTGGGAAATTACGAAATATCAAAAAGATGTATAGGATTGGCTTCTGGAGCAATATTCACAGGACTATTTCTATTATCTTCACTGACTTTTGTGAAAAAAATATTATATCTAATTGCATTCCTTATAACGCTTCTATTTTTGAATATATTAAGATTAATAGTTACGGTATACTTATTTGAGCAAGGTTATAGTTGGCTTATCGCCCACGATATATTGGCATATGTTCTTGGAATCGGATTTTCTTTCCTTATTTTGATAAAAATTAATCCATACATCCCATTATTTAAGTAATACTTTATTATAGATTTTGATAGTTTCTAATGCACATTTTCCCCAAGAGAATAGTTTAGATTTTTCTAATATTTTCTCGGAGATGTCATTTGTAAAAGATCGATCTTTGAAAATTTTTTCTATCAAACTTATTGCTTGATTTTCATTTTCTACCACAAGCCCCAGATCCCCCAATAGAAAATAAGATCCAGGACTCATTAATGAAACAACTGGTGTTGCACATGACATTGAATCTAAAATTGAGAGCCCAAATCCTTCTGTCCTTGAAGTTGAGATAAAAATCTTAAATTTCTTAAGATAATTTTCAGTGCCCATAATTTCTCCCAAATAATATATATCAAGCCCAGATGACATTTCTTCAAGTTCCTTTTTTAGGTATCCTTGTCCTAAGACATAAGCTGGTTCCATTATCCCTAATTTTCTAAGGCCCGTAATTATCTCAATGAAGGCTTTCGGATTTTTTTCATTGACTAGTGCACCAATAAACCCTATCCCTTGTCTTTCTATATCTTCTGGAAAAAATCTTAGTGAATCAACACCATTTGGGATAGAAACTATGACATTATTCGACTTATTCTCCAATTTATTAGCTAGATTTGGAGATACTGAAATTATTAATGGATGATTAGATATGACAAAGTTGACTATTTTCCCAATATATTTTCTTCTTAGAAAAACATTCACATCGCTTCCATGAACTGTTAAAATTCTTTTTTTTCGAGTAATAAGAGATAATATCAATCCAAGTAGTCCAGGAGTAGTAGCAAAATGGGAATGGATTATGTCAATTTTATTTCGTCTGATGATATAAATTCCTTTGAATAATCCAAATAAA
>Ga0209604_1001830_pt1 | contig 16424 bp, 12 predicted proteins | sample AD_UKC097_MetaG_FD_184405 | JGI IMG/M metagenome (GOLD analysis project Ga0209604, IMG submission 184405) | Active sludge microbial communities of municipal wastewater-treating anaerobic digesters from USA - AD_UKC097_MetaG (SPAdes) (version 2) | ecosystem: Engineered > Bioreactor > Anaerobic >... | reverse complement strand
CGGCCGCTCCGGCTCCTCCCGTGGGCCGGCCTCGCGGCGGCCCTGACGATCGTGGCGCTCCTCCCCTCGCCTGTCCGCGCCTGGCCGTGGCGCTGGGCCGACACGATCGTCGCCGCGACGCTGGCCGAGGAGCGGCTCTCGCCGGAAGCGGGCGCCGCGGAGGTGAGGCGCTACCTCGCGGAGAACCGCGGGGATCCGGATCGGGCGCGTGGGCTCGTCGCCATGCATCAGTGGCTCGCCGGACGGCGGGAGCACGCGCGGGTCGAGCCCTCCGGGATCGCCCCGCCGTCTCGGCGCGTCTCGGCAGCGGCCCGCTGAGGAAGCCGGATGAAAAGAGAGAAGGCCGGGCTTTCGCCCGGCCTTCGTGGACGCTCAGGGAGCGCGAAGCTCAGTGACGCGGGCCGCCGTGGCCGCCCGGTCCGTCGCGGCGCGGGCCGCGCGGGCCGCCGAAGCCGGGGCGCGGGCCGCGGTCGCGATGGCCGAAGCCCCCTTCGCGGCGGAAGGGCGGACGGTCGTCGCCGCCCCCTTCGCCCTCGGGCGGGGTGGCGTTCAGCCCGAGGCGCTCGACCTCGGCGGCCGCCTCCTCGGGGGTGAGCGCCTGGCGGCGGGAGAGCTTGATCTTCCCGTTGACCGGGTCGATCGCGATGATCTTGACCTTGGCCTTGTCGCCGAGCTTCACGACGTCCGTCGTCTCGCGGACGCGCCCGGGGGCGAGCTCGGAGATGTGGACGAGGCCGTCGAGGCCGGGGAGGATCTCGACGAACGCGCCGTAGGGCTCGACGCGCTTGACGGTCCCTTCGTACTCGGTGCCGATCTCGGGGACGGTCGTGAGGGCTCGGATCGCCTCGATGCACTTCTCGGCCGAGGCCATGTCGACGGACGCCACGGTGACGGAGCCGTCGTCCTGGACGTCGATCTTGACCGAGTACTCCTTCTGGAGCGCCCGGATCGTCTTGCCGCCGGAGCCGATGACGTCGCGGATCTTCTCCTCGGGGACCTGGATCGTCAGGAGGCGGGGCGCGTAGGCCGAGATCTCGGGGCGCGCCGTCGGGATCGCCTTCTCCATGATGTCGAGGATGTGCATCCGGCCGGCCTTCGCCTGCGCGAGCGCCTTCTCGAAGACCTCGCGGCTGATGCCGGAGACCTTGATGTCCATCTGGAGGGCGGTGACGCCCTTGCGCGTTCCGGCGACCTTGAAGTCCATGTCGCCGTAGTGGTCCTCCTGGCCGGCGATGTCGGTCAGGACGGCCCACTGGTCGCCCTCCGCGACGAGTCCCATCGCGACGCCCGCGACGGCGGCGTCCATCGGGACGCCGGCGTCCATGAGGGCGAGCGAACCGCCGCAGATCGTGGCCATCGAGGAGGAGCCGTTCGACTCGAGGATGTCGGAGACGACGCGGATCGTGTAGGGGAACTCCTTCGGCAGGACGGCGTCGATGGAGCGCCAGGCGAGCCGGCCGTGGCCGATCTCGCGCCGGCCCGGGGAGCCGAAGCGCTTCACCTCTCCGACGGAGAACGGCGGGAAGTTGTAGTGGAGGAGGAACTTCTTCTCGAACTCGCCCTCGAGGTCCTCGATGAGCTGGGTGTCGTCCGAGGTCCCGAGCGTGACGGTGACGAGCGCCTGCGTCTCGCCGCGCGTGAAGAGCGCGGAGCCGTGCGTGCGCGGGAGGACGCCGATCTCGACCTCGATGGGGCGGACCTCGTCGAACGCGCGGCCGTCGAGCCGCTTGCGGTCGCGGAGGATCGTCTCGCGCGTCATCACCTCGACGAGCTCGGAGATCGCCCGCTTGACCTGGGCCTTCTTCTCCGGCTGGTCCTCGGGGACGACCGAGACGGCGGCCTTCTTGACCTCCTTGATCTTCGCGTACGACTCGATCTTCCCCTTCCAGGTGAGGGCCTCCATCATCGGCCCGTCCCAGTTGCGGCGGACCTCGGCCATCACCTCGGCGGGGACCGGCGCGGGAGGCGTGAAGGCCTGCTTGACGACTCCCTGGCGGCGCTGGAGCTCCTCGATCGCGTCGATGACCTTCTGGAGCTCGCGGTGCCCCTCGAGGATCGCCTCGAGCATCAGCTCCTCGGAGCACTCCTTCGCGCCCGCCTCGACCATCGAGACGGCCTGGCGGGTGCCGACGACGACGAGGTCCATCACGGACTCCTCGCGCTCCTTCTTCGTCGGGTTGAAGACGAAGCGGTCGCCGATGCGGCCGACGCGGACGGCGCCGAGGACTTCCGTAAACGGGATCGGGTTCACGGCGAGGGCGGCGGCCGTGCCGTTGATCGCGAGGACGTCGGGGTCGTTCTCGCCGTCGGCCGAGAGGACGAGGGCGACGACCTGCGTCTCGAAGGCGTACCCGGCCGGGAAGAGCGGCCGGATCGGCCGGTCGATCATCCGGCAGGTCAGGATCTCCTTCTCGGTAGGGCGCCCCTCGCGCTTGAAGAATCCTCCGGGGATGCGCCCGGCGGCGTACTGGTACTCCTTGTACTCGACCGTGAGCGGGACGAAGTCGACGTCTTTCGGGTCGCGGGCGTAGCAGGCGGTGACGAGGACCATGGTGTCGCCGAGCCGGACGACGGCGGCGCCGTCGGCCTGCTTGGCCACCTTTCCGTTCTCGATCGTGAGGGCACGGCCTCCCACCAGGGCGGTGACGGATTCCTTCATCGTTTCCTTCTTTCGGCCGGAGAGGCCGCGGCGCGGCCCCGCGCCGGCACGGCTCCTACTTGCGGAGCCCGAGGCGCTCGATCAGGGCCCTGTAGCGCGTCACGTCGCGCTTCTTGAGGTAATCGAGCAGGCGGCGCCGCTGGCCGACCATCTGGAGCAGTCCGCGGCGGGAGTGGTGGTCCTTCGCGTGCGTCTTGAAGTGCTCGGTCAGGGCCGTGATCCGCTGCGAGAGGAGCGCCACCTGGACCTCGGGGGAGCCGGTGTCGCCCTCGTGCCTCTCGAAGGCCTTGATCGTTTCCGTCTTGGGAGTGATGGTCTGGGCCACGGTTCTCTATCCTTCTCTTCTCAATCTCGAACGGCAGAGGATAAGGTCCGCCGTCGATCGGGTCAATTTCGGGGCCAAGTCTCTGTCCGGTGAGAAGATGCCGTCTGGCCCGTTGTCGGTCCGGGTGTCTGGGAAGGGAGCCGGAGCCGGGCCGACAGGCCCCGGATCCCCCGGGAAAACGATTCTATCTGTCCGCCCGCGCGGAGGGGGTCCGGGGGAACCGGCGTCGGGCCGAGAGGCCCCGGATCTCCCGGGAACACTTCAGTCTTGTAGCACGATCTTCGGTTTCGCGAGAGCGAGCGCTCCGCGGCCGAGGGGCTCGAGGTGCCCGAGGGCGACGAGGGCGCCCGAGGCGACGAGCCGGACCCAGGGTGCCCCCGTCGTCTCCGTCGGGACGCGAACGGGGACGGCGTGCCCTCTCCGGACCTTGACCGCCTCGCCGGGAAGGAGCGCGATGGCCGGAAAGGGGAGCGGGACCTCCGAGAGCGGCATCCAGCTCGGCGGGGAGGTCCTCTCGGCGGGAGGGAGCGCTTCGAGCTCGGGCAGCGTCCGCGCCCGCTCGAGGGAGAAGGGGCCGATGCGGGTCCGGCGAAGGGACGCGAGGTGCGCGCCGAGGCCGAGCTCCTTGCCGACGTCGTGAGCGAGGGACCGGATGTAGGTCCCGGAGGAGCAGTCGACGTGGAAGCGCGCCGCGTCGGCCGTGACCTCGACGGCGTCGAAGCGCGTGACCCGGACCTTCTTCGGCAGGTGCGGGACGGCTTCGCCGCGGCGGGCGAGCTCGTAGAACTTCTTCCCGCCGACCTTCTTCGCAGAAAAGGGCGGGGGGGCCTGCTCGAACTCGCCGACCCAGCGGGAGCAGGCGGCCCGCAGCCGCTCCTCGTCGGGCCGAGGGTCGGGGTGCGGCGTCCCGACGGGAGTCCCCTCCCGGTCGTAGGTGTCGGTCTCCACGCCGAACTTCATCGTCCCCTCGTAGCTCTTGTCGTAGCAGGTGAGGAACGACTGGAGGCGTCCGGCCCGGCCGACGCACAAGACGAGAAGACCCGTCGCGGCGGGGTCGAGGGTCCCGGTGTGTCCGACGCGCCGCGTGCCGAGCAGGCGCCGCACGGCGTCCACGACGTCGTGCGAGGTCATCGCCTCGGGCTTGTCGACGAGGAGGAGCCCGGACGGGCCGTCGGCCGGAGCGGCGCTCATCGCGGCTCCGCGGCGACCGCGGCGGAGAGCGCGCCGGCGATGTCGGCCTTCACGGACTCCCAGGTCCCGCCCACGCGGCAGCCGGAGGCGTTCCGGTGTCCGCCGCCGCTTCGCGCGGCAGCGACGGACCGGACGTCCACGGAGCCCTTGGAGCGGAGCGAGCAGCGGAAGACACCCGGCTCGTCGCTCTCCCTCACGAGGGCGGCGGCCTTCACGCCTTCGATCCCGCGAGCCCGGTTCACGAGCCCCTCGCCGTCGGCCGCGTCGGCCCCCGACTCGGCGAGGAACCGCTTCGGCAGGGAGACGAGCGCGACGCGCCCCTCGTCGTGGAGCTCGAGCGTGCCGAGGACGAGCGACTCGAGCTTCACGGTCGAGAGCGGCTTCGCCTCGAAGAGGAACTCGTTGACGACGTCGGGCTTCACGCCCTCCGCTACGAGACGCGCGCCGAGCGCGAGGGCGCGGGGGGTCGTGTTGCCGTAGCGGAAGGAACCCGTGTCGGAGACGAGCGAGACCCAGAGGTTCGTGGCGATCTCGGGCGTCATCGACCACTCGAGGCGGTCGAGGAGGTCGGCGACGACCTCGCCCACCGCGGCGGCCGGCTCGACGACGAGGTTGTGGGTCGCCCATCTCGTGTTGCCGGGGTGGTGGTCGACGTTCACGGTCGTCCCGGCGAGCAGCTCCGGAAAGCCCGGGCGCTCGGCCTCGGGGCACTCCATCACGATCGCCGCGTCCCAGCCGGTCGGCCAGTCGGACGGCAGGGTCTCGGAGACGACGACCTGGCCGACACCCGGCATCCCGTCGTACGAGCTCGACCAGCGGTCCCGCATGACGACGCGCGCGTCCTTGCCGCGCGCGGCGAGCGCCTGCGCGAGCGCCAGGGCCGAGCCGAGCGAGTCGCCGTCCGGGTTCCTGTGGCCCGTCAGGAGGAAGCGCCGGCCGGAAGCGAGGAGAGACGAGACGGCCTCGAAGTCCGTCTCGCTCATTCCTTCCCCTCTCCGCCCTCGTCGTCGGGATGCGGCAGGTGTCGGAGGATCTCCTCGATGCGCGCGCCGCGCTCGAGGCTGTGGTCCTCCTCGAAGCGGAGCTCGGGGGCGTAACGCAGGTGGCAGTTGCGCCCGACCATGCCGCGGAGCATCGGGGCGGCCCGGTTCAGCGCGGCGACGCTCTTCTCGAACGCCCCTTCGCCCCCGAGGACCGAGACGAAGACCCGGGCGGAGCGGAGGTCGGGGGAGAGGACGACGTCGGTGATCGTGGCGAAGCCCACGGCGGGATCGGAGACCTCCGTCCGGAGGAGGCGGGCGAGCTCCTCGCGGACGACGTCGGCGACCTGGCGGGGACGGCGGCGTTCCTTCACGAGACCTCCTGCTCGGCTCCGAACGAGGAGCCGGCATCGCCGACGTCCCCGTATTCGAGAAACTCGCTGCGCAGCGAGGTGAGCTCGACTCCGGACTCCTCGGCCCACTCCTCGACGAAGGCGACGACCTTCCCGAGGAGGGGCTCGAGACCGGAGCGGTCCGGACCGACCGCGGCGACGCCGACGGAGGCGCGCTGGAGCAGGTCGTGGTGGGCGACCTCGGCGGCCGAGATCTCGAAGCCGCCGCGAAGGCGCGCCTTGAGCGGCCGGAGGAAGGCCCTCTTCTCCTTGAGCCCGCGGCAGGTCGGGAGGTGGAAATCGAAAACGGCGAGGGCGACGACCATCGGTTCTCCGGGGCGACGAGGTTCCGGGACGTCCTTCCCGGGGCGCGTGCCCCGGGAAGGACGTCCGGCCCTACGTCAGCGAGGCGGCGACCTCCTCGGTCACGAAGGCCTCGATGACGTCGCCGACCTTGACGTCCTGATAGCCGGCGATGCCGATGCCGCACTCGAAGCCGCTCTTGACCTCGGAGGCGTCGTCCTTGAAACGGCGCAGGGAGCCGATCTTCCCTTCGTAGATCACGCGGTTGTCGCGGAGGAGACGGGCGTTCGCGCCGCGCGGGATGACCCCGTCGACGACCATGCAGCCGCAGATGAGGCCGATCTTCGGGATGCGGAAGGTCTCGCGCACCTCGGCCCGGCCCTTCGCGACCTCCTTCTGGACGGAGTCGAGGAGGCCGGCCATCGCCTTCTTGATCTCGTCGGTCAGGTTGTAGATGACCGAGTAGAGGCGGATGTCGACGCCTTCCTTGTCGGCGAGCTCCTGGGCCTTGCGCTCCGGCCTCACGTTGAAGCCGATGACGATGGCCTCGGAAGCCGAGGCGAGCAGGACGTCGTTCACGGAAATCGCGCCGACGCCGGAGTGCAGCACGTTGACCTTCACCTTGGCCGTCGAGAGCTTGTTGAGCGACTGTGTGATGACCTCCTCGGAGCCGTGGACGTCGGCCTTGAGGATGATCGGGAGCTCCTTGACCTCGCCCTTGGCCATCCGGCTGAAGAGCGAGTCGAGCGAGAGGCGCGAGGACTTGGCCAGGGCCTCCTCCCGCTCCTTCTGCTGGCGGAAGCCGGTGACCTGGCGGGCCTTCGACTCGTCGTCGACGACCTGCAGGGAATCGCCCGAGTTCGGGATGTCCTCGAAGCCCATGACCTCGACGGGGGTGGCGGGACCGGCCTCGGTGACGCGGTTGCCCCGGTCGTCGAGCATCGCGCGGACGCGGCCGACGGCCGAGCCGGCGAAGAAGATGTCGCCGACCTTGAGGGTGCCCTGCTGGACGAGGACGGTGGCGAGCGTGCCGCGGCCCACCTCGCGACGGGCTTCGAGGACGACGCCGCGGGCGGGCCCGTCGACGGCGGCCTTGAGCTCGAGGAGGTCGGCCTGCAGGAGGATCATCTCGAGGAGGGCGTCGATCCCGATTTGCTTCTTCGCGGAGATCTCGCAGGCGACGATCTCGCCGCCGTACTCCTCGACGAGGACGCCCTTGTCGGCGAGGGCCTGCTTGACCCTCATGACGTTCGCCTCGGGCTTGTCGATCTTGTTGATGGCGACGACGACGGGGACCTTCGCCGCGCGGGCGTGGTCGATCGCCTCGACGGTCTGCGGCATGACGCCGTCGTCGGCCGCGACGACGAGGACGACGATGTCGGTCGCCCGCGCGCCGCGGGCGCGCATCATCGTGAAGGCCTCGTGGCCCGGCGTGTCGAGGAAGACGATCGGCCGGTCCTTGGCCTGGACGCGGTAGGCGCCGATGTGCTGCGTGATGCCGCCGGCTTCGCCCTCGGCCACCTTCGCCTTGCGGATGGAGTCGAGGAGGGACGTCTTGCCGTGGTCGACGTGGCCCATGACGGTCACGACCGGGGCGCGGGGCTTCTTGTCGGCCGTGGAGGCGGCGCTCTCCGCGTCGGCCTCGGTCTGCGCCTGCTGGCGGGAGAGCTCGAGGTCTTCCTCGAACGAGACGACCGCCGCCTCGATGCCGAAGTCGCGGGCGACCTCGACGGCGAGCGTCGGGTTCACGGGATGGTTGATCGCGGCGAGGATGCCGCGGCCGAGGAACGCCTTGACGAGGTCCTTCGCGAGGATGCCGGTCTTCTCGGAGAGCTCCTTGACGGTGACGCCCTCGGAGAGGAAGACGGGGCCGCTCTGGTCCTTCTTGACCTCCACGACGTCGCCGGTCTCGGTCATCATCGTCCGCTTGCCGGCGCGGCGCTGGGCCGACTTGGAGATCGGGCGGTTCGGATCGACCTCCTCGCCCTCGCCCGGGATCGCGCCCGGGACGTCCTCGTACGTGTCTTCCTGATAGGTGCCGAGGAAGTCGCGGACGTTCGTGGCGAGAGCCGAAGCTTCCTTCGTCCGGAGCTTCTTGCTGGCGGTCTTCTTGTCGTCCTTCTTCGGCGGGACGGCGCTGCCGCCCTTGACCGCGTCCTTGCGGCGACGGTCCGTGGTGCCGGGGACGGGCGGGGGCATCGCGGGCGCCATCGGCCCGCGTCCGAGCCCGCCCGGACGCGGCGCGAAGCCGGGGCGCGGAGCGAAGCCCGGTCGAGGGGCCATCCCGGGCCTCGAGTGGGGGCCGGGAGCCGCGACGGGCGTCGCGGGACGCGCGACGGGCGCGCCGGGGGTGGGGCGCGCGACGGCGCGGATCGTCGCGGCGCTCGGCGGCGCGATGACGGCGCGGCCGGAAACGCCGGACCGGGCGGCCGGAGCCGCGGAGGCCTGAGGAGACGGTCGCTGCGCGGCCGGCGGGGCGGAGGGCGCAGCAGTCGGCGGCGGAGCCGCCGCGGGCTGGCCCGGGGTCGCCGTCGGCCTCGTGGCGGCCGGCTCGGCGGCGCGCTTGAGGATTCGGCCGAGGGCGCCGGCCGGAACCGGAGGCCGGGCGCCGGGCGTGGCGGGCTTCTGAGCGGCGGCGCGCAGGCTCGCCGCGGAAGCCGTCTGGATGCCACCCGCCGTTCGCCGGATCGCGCCGCTTGCGGTCCCGGCAGCCGGGGCGGACGCCGGAGGCGCAGGGGTCGCCGCGGCCGCGGGAGGTGCGACGCGCGGGGTCGCCGCGGTCCGGCTGGAGGTGTGGCGCGCCGGGTGCGCGGCCGGAGCCGCGGCGGGCGGGGCCTCGGTCGGGGCGGCCCGAGGCGTCTCCGGGGCAGGGGCCGGAGCAGCGGCCACCACCGGAGCGGGGGCTTCGGCCTCCTTGGGCTCCGGCTTCGGCTCCGGGACCGTCTCGACGACGGCGGCCTCGACCTTCGCCACGGGGGCCGGCGCGACCGGAGGCTCGGGGGCACTCTCCGGCTCTGCGACGGCCGGGGATTTCGCGGGGGCCGCCTCCTCGACGGCGGGCGCGCTTTCGGCCCTCGCGGGGGCCTCCGGCGCGGCCGGCTCGGGCGCGGCGGGTGCCGGCTCCGCGGCCACCGGTGCGGCGGCGGCGGACTCGGCGACCGCCGTCGCGGGCTCTGCGTCCATCGTCGGCTCGGCATCCGGCGCCTTCTCGACGATCTTGATCCGCTTCAGTGCGGCGCGTTCGGCCTTCGGCTTCGGCGTCCCCGTGGCTCCCGAGGAGGGAGGGGGAGCGACCGGCGTCTGCCGGACGATGAGGGTCTTGGGGGCCTGCGTCTTGCCCGTCAGGATCGCCTGGGCGGTCCCGGGGTCGAGCACCGACTCGGCGGACTTCACGTCGACGCCGATGCCCTGAAGGAGGAAGAGGACCTCCTTCGCGGGCTTTCCCATCATCCGGGCGAGCTCGGTCACGGTGAACTTCGCGGACGTCGTCTTCACTTCTCGGGGTTCTCCGTATCCGGCCCGGCGTTTCCGGGCTCCTCGCTCGCCGTCTCTTCCGTCTCGTCCGCGGGGCCGTCGTCGACGACGGACTCGGGGGAGCCGTCCTCGTCTTCGCCTGTCGCTTCCTCGGGGCTCTCGTCGTCGGAGGAGAGAAAGTCGTCCTCGTCCTCCTCGACCTCTTCGGCCGGAGCCGACTCGAACGCGCGAAGGGCCTCGAGGGCCTCCTCACGCGAATCCTCGTCCGCGATCGCGGCATCGAGGCGGCCCATGGCCTCCTCGTCCTCGCCGGTGTCGGCGTCGAGCACCTCGCCCACCGTCTCGAACCCGCCGGCGGCGAGAGCCTCGAGCGCCGCCGGCTCGAGCCCGGCGACGTCGGAGAGCGCCGTGCCGCGCCGCTGCGACGCGAGGAGCATCCGCTGGAGGGCCTGGGCGACCTGCTCCTTCACGGCCTGCTCGCTCTTGATGTCGATCCGGGCCCCGACGAGCGCGGAGGCGAGCCGGACGTTCTGCCCGCGCTTGCCGATGGCGAGAGAGAGCTGGTCTTCCTCGACGATGCACTCGAGCGTCGGCATCGTCTCCTCGCCCTCGCCCTCGCCCTCGCCCTCGCCCGCGGCCTCGTCCTCGGCGGCCATCAGGGAGACGCGCGTGATCTTGGCGGGAGAGAGGGCGTTCTGGGCGTACGCGATGATGTCCTCGGAGAACTGGATGATGTCGATCCGCTCTCCGCGCAGCTCGCGGGTGATCGCCTGCACGCGCGCGCCGCGCATGCCGACGCAGGCGCCGACCGGGTCGACGTCCCTCTCGCGCGAGGAGACCGCCACCTTGGCCCTGTCTCCCGGCTGGCGAACGCAGCCCCGGATGACGACGGTCCCGTCGTAGATCTCGGGGACCTCCATCTCCATCAGCTTCATCAAGAGCTCGGGAGCGGTCCGCGAAAGGACGACCTGGGCGCCCTTGGGGTTGCGGTGGACGTCGACGAGGACGCCCCGGACCCGCTCACCCTGCGTGTAGCGCTCGGCGCGGGACTGGTGCTCCCTCGGGATCACGGCTTCGGTCCGCCCGAGGTCGACGATCATGTCGCCCCGCTCGAAGCGCTTCACCGTCCCGGTGATCAGGTCGCCGAGCTTCGGGGCGTATTCGTTGTAGATGTTGTCGCGCTCGGCCTCGCGGACCTTCTGGTAGAGGACCTGCTTGGCGCTCTGGGCCGCGATGCGTCCGAGCCCCTCGGTCGACCGGAAGAGCCGGATCTCGTCGCCGATCGCGGCGGCCTCGGGACCGACGGGCGAGGCGGCGCCGTCGGGGTCGCTCACGATCTGCCAGCTCTGGCCGGAGAGCTCGCCGGCCAGGAGGCCGGGGACCTCCTCGGGGAGGAGCTCGATCCAGGGGAGCCGGACCTCTTTGTCGGCGTCCGTCGCGACCGCCGACGGGGGAGGCGCGACCATGCCGATCGGGAGGTCCTCGGGGTCGATCGCGGGGACGGCCGGAACCTCCGGCTTCGTCTTCTGCTCGACGATCCGGTAGGGGGTCCAGGCCGTGAGCTCGCCCGTCGCCGGGTCGAATCGAGCGGTGATCTCCCGGACCTTGTAGACCTTGCGCGCCGCCGTGGCGACCGCCTCCTCGAGCGCGGAGACGAGCCGGTCGAGCTCGATCTCCTTGTCGCGCGAGGCGGCCTTGAGGGCGTCGAGCATCTCGATCGCCTTGGTCGGGGGCGGGGCCTTGGCCGCCTTGGCGGCCTTCGCGGAGCGGGCCGTTCTGGGCCGGGAGGCGGTGTTCGGGGCCTCGGTCGAGCTCATCGTGTCGGGTTTCTCCATGCGCGGCGGTGTCCGGTCGGTCTCGGGTTCAGAACTCGGGGATCAGGCGGACGACCTTGACGTCGCCGAACCGAACAGTGTAACGGCGCTTTCGGTCTTCGTCCATGACGACGAGAGACTCGCCATCGACGCCTTCGAGAACGCCCTTCATCCTCTTCGCGCCGTCGACGGGGACGTCAGTCGTCACGCGAACGCGTCGTCCGGCGAAACGCCGGCAGTCGTCGAGCGTGAAGAGCGGTCGATCGAGGCCGGGAGACTCGACCTCGAGGAGCCAGGAGCCCGGGATCGTCTCGTCGCCCTCGAGGATCGGGTCCGCGAGGTGCGAGGCGGCTTCGCAGTCGTCGAGGGTGACGCCCTCCGGGCGGTCGATCGTCAGCGTGAGGCGCCCCTTCCGGGCACCGGGGACCCACCCGACGTGACAAAGCTCGAGGCCCTTCTCGGCGAGGGCCTCACGTATGCGCCCGAGGGTCTCGGCGCGAATCGGAAGTTCGGGTCGTGTCAGCGTCGTCACCAATGAAAAGGGCGGGCGTCGAAGCCCACCCTCAAGCCCTTGAAAGTCAGCTCCCAGAAGGTGATTCATACCACCGCGCCGCCTTCCGGGCAAGCCGGCGCCGGGTAAGATGGGGCGCCGGAGAGCCGCCGGGCGTGGCACGGAGTTCCCATACGCCGGGCCGAGCGCGCTTTCGTGTCGCCCGAACGAGAATTGAAGACCATCTCCCCAGGCCTGCTCGGCCTCGATCCGTCCCGACCCGGGGACCAGACGCCCGTTCCCTGGCCGCCGCCGGGGGGGCTCGCTCCGGCGCACGATCCCTTCGCTCGCCCGGCGCCCCTGGAGGAGGAAGTCCCCGTGCCGCTGCTGGCCCTCGACCTCGAGGAGGCCGCGGTGGGGGAGGCGGTCCCATCTCGCTGGAGCTTCACCCGCGACAGGGCTGTCTTTCTTTCCGTGCTTCTGCACGCCCTGTTCGGCCTTTTCGTCGTCCTCGCTCCGACCCCTGAGAAGCCGTCGAACCCCGATGAGCTGCCGCCGGACCTCCTCGGGCTGAACAAGCTCTGGGCGGTGCCGCCCCCGAATCCGCCGATTCCCGTCCATTTCTATCCGGCGCCCGGGCCGAAGGCCCCGGAGCCCGGGCCGAATCCGCGTCTCTCCGACCTCGATCGAAAGGCGGGCGGGGGCGACCCGCGCCTCCCGAAGGCGGACACGCCGAAAGCGGTCGCCGGTCCCGGGATCCGCGACCTCGCGCCGGGTCGCCGCGGGAGAGGCCGCGGGCCGGGAGACGAGGCCCGCGCGGCCGCCGAGGCCGTTCGCCTCGCGGCCGCGGCGACCGCGGCGGAGCGGGGAGCGGGAGGCGGGGCGCCGAACGTCTCCGAGGATGGGAAGGGGACGCCCGCCGCGAAGGGGCTCGCGGGCCTCGCGGCGAGCCCTCTCCGCCAGATCGGGCCCGGGCAGACCGCGAGCTCCGCCGCCGCGACCTCGCGTTCCGGATCGCCGGGGGGAGGCGGTGACGAAGGGGGCGGATGGGAGTCGGAAGGGGGCTTCGTCGACTCCGGACCCCTCTCCTTCGACACGAAGGGCTACGACTGGGGGGCGTACGCCGCGGAGATGATCCGGAAGATCAAGCGGAACTGGGAGATCCCGAAGCTCGCGCACTACGGGTTGAAGGGGCGGCTCGTCGTCCGCTTCTACCTGCTGCGGGACGGGCGGGTCGAGGGGCTGCGGCTCCTCGTCTCGTCCGGCGTCCCGCCGTTCGACAACGCCTCCATGCAGGCGATCCGGAGCTCCAATCCGTTCCGGCCGCTTCCGGCCGACTTCCCGAACCCCCGGGAGGGGGTCACGATCACGTTCCTCTACAACATTCGCCCGGAAGACGAGGGGAAGGCCGGGACGCCGGCGGAACCGCCTCGCCCGCTTCTTCCCAGATAGCGTCCGGCGGGTGACAATGTCAGGTTCTACCCCGGCCTGAACGACGCAGCTGTGCCGGGCATGGGCCTTGCTTCGCAGGGCTTCGATGGAGAAAGAGACCATGCAGACCAGGACCAAGGTTCTCTCGCTCACGGCGCTCAGCCTCGCGGCGGTCGTCTTCGGGATGATCCTCGCGGGGAGCCTCGACTTCACCCGCGCCGCCTCGGCCGACGCCGCGACTCCCGCGGTCGCGCCCGCCGTCGCGAGCGCCCCGGCGCGCGTCGCGCCGGTCGGCCTCCCCTCCTTCGCGGACATCGCCGATCGCGCGATGCCGGCCGTCGTCTCGATCCGGTCCACCGACATCATCAAGCCGGACCAGAGGCGCCGGGGAATGGAGCGGTTCTTCGGCGACACGCCGTTCCACCCCTTCTTCCCGGACCGCCGCCAGGATTCCGGCGAGCCCGAGGAGGAGCAGCAGCTGTCAGGAGGGACCGGCTTCCTCATCGAGGCCGATGGTTTCGTCCTGACGAACAACCACGTCATCGACGGCGCCGACAAGGTCGAGGTGACCGTCGGCGAGACGGACGTCTACAAGGCGACGATCGTCGGCCGCGACCCGGCGACGGACCTCGCGCTGCTGAAGATCGAGGGCAGCCGCCCCTTCCCGATCCTCCCTCTCGGCGACTCCGACCGCATCCGCGTCGGCGAGTGGGTCATGGCGATCGGCGACCCGCTCCAGTTCGAGAAGACGGTCACGGTCGGGGTCGTCTCCGGAAAGGGCCGCGCGCCGGGCCTCTCGAACGTGACCCGCTCGTTCGAGAACCTGATCCAGACGGACGCCGCCATCAATTTCGGGAACTCGGGCGGGCCGCTCGTGAACGTGGCAGGGGAGGTCGTCGGCATCAACACCGCGATCTCCCGCCTCGCGCAGAACATCGGGTTCGCGGTCCCGATCAACGTCGCGCGCCGGCTCATCCCGCAGCTCAAGGAGGGGAAGGTCGTCCGCGGCTACCTGGGCGTGACGATCGGACCGGTCGACGCCGACATGCAGGACGCGATGGGCCTCCCCAGCCGGGACGGTGCGCTGGTCCAGTCGGTCGAGCCGGGGAAGCCGGCCGACAAGGCCGGGATCCGCCACGAGGACGTCATCATCCGCGTGGACCAGACGCCGGTGCGGAACAACCGCGACCTGATCGACTACGTCTCCGGGAAGCGTCCCGGGACGAAGGTCACCCTCTCGTTCCTGCGCGGCGGCAAGGAGATGACCGCCGTCGCCACGCTCGAGACGCGAACCGAGGAAGGCCAGGCGGCCGAGGAGGAGCCGGCCGAGGACGAGCACCGCGAGAAGATCGGGATCTCGGTGGAGGAGCTCACGCCGGCGGCCCGGCGGAACTACGCGATCGGCAGGGAGATCGAAGGGGTCGTCCTGACCCACGTCAAGAACGTGTCCGCGGCGGCGGACGCCGGGCTGCGCGAGGGAGACGTCATCCAGGAGGTGAACGGCCGGCCCGTCGGCACGGTCGCCGCCTTCCGGGCCGAGCTGAAGAAGGCCGGAGACGCCCGGTTCGCGCGCTTCTACGTCCACCGCCCCGGGCCGCGCCCGGCGAACTTCGTCGTCGCGGTCCGCCTCAAGGACTGAACCCGGGGCCCGTCCGGGAGCCGGCCCGAAGGCCCCGCGCCGACTGGCGCGGGGCCTTCGCGTTTCGTCCGGAGCGCCGGCCGGAGTTTCGAGGCATCATCCGGGGCCGTGACCGCCGAGACGAAGGTGCTCTACGACATCCGGACGGAACCGGCGCCGATCGGCGGGACGATCGTGAGCGGGCTGGGCGGGACGCTCGTCGGCGTCGTCCTCCTCGCGGTGGTGTGGCGTCGCCGGGAGCGCGCCGCTCGCGCGTTCGCGCTCCTCTGGATCCTCGGCTGGGGCGGACTCTCGGCCTTCACCGCGTACGGGATTGCCTCCCGCCATCGGGAGGCCCGCAGCTGGCTCGAGAGCCGCTCCGTCGAGGTCGTCGAAGGAGTCGTCGACCAGCTCTCGCCGGCGACCTCCGACCAGAAGGGGATCGAGACCTTTCGGATCGGCGACAGGCTCTTCCGGATCGAGGACGGCCAGACGAAGACACCGGGGCTGAACCGGAGCTCGGTGCGGGGGGGGCCGATCCGGAGCCGGGCGACCGTCCGCCTCACGATCCACGACGGCACGATCCTCCGCGTCGAGGAGCTCGCGCCGCCGCCGCCCGGGACCGTGGCGCGTTGACGGGGCGCCGGTCGCTCTACGACGAGGCGAGAGCGGGGTCGAGCGGCGCGGGCGGATGCGCCGGGGCCGGTGCCGGGGCCGAGGGGGAGGCCGGGACGAAGTCGTGCCGGTTCGCCCGGACGACGCGACCGCCCTCGTCGCGCACGACCCTCTCGTAGTACGCGTCCCTCTCGAACGGCTCGCGGCCGGCGGAGCGGATGAGGCGCTCCATCTCGAGCCGCGAGAGGCCGGCCTCGGTCGTCGCCCCCGCGGCGTGCGTGATCGTCTCCTCCGTCACGGTGCCGACGAGGTCGTCGGCCCCGAAGTGGAGCGCGACCGGGGCGAACTTCTCGCCGATCTGGACCCAGTAGGCCTTCACGTGGTCGACGTTGTCGAGGAGGAGCCGGGCGGCCGCGATGACCCGCAGGTCGAGCGTCCCGCTCGTCGCCGGGAGGTGCGCGAACGGCGTCCCGTCGGGGTGGAACGCGAGCGGGACGAAGCCGAGGAACCCCTTCGTCTCGTCCTGCAGGCCGCGGATCCGGAGGAGGTGGTCGACGCGCTCCTCGTCGGTCTCGATCGACCCATAGAGCATCGTGACGTTCGTCTTCACGCCCTCGAGGTGGCAGAGGCGCGCGATCTCGAGCCAGCGCTCGCCGTCGATCTTGTTCGTGCAGATGACGTCGCGGACCCGCTTCGCGAAGATCTCCGCTCCGCCGCCGGGGCAGGAGTCCATACCGGCGTCCTTCAGCTCGCGAATCGTCTCGACGAGGTCCTTCTTCCCGACGCGCGCGAACCAGTCGAGCTCGACCATCGTCCAGGCCTTGATGTGGACGCCCGGGAAGCGGGCGCGGAGCATGCGGAGGAGGCCCGGATAGTAGTCGTAGGGGAGCGAAGGGTGGAGCCCGCCGACGACGTGGAGCTCGGTGATGCCGTCGTGCCATCCCGCGGCCGCCTCGCGGACGGCCTCCTCGATCGCCATCGTGTAACCGCCCGCGACGCCCGGCTTGCGCGCCCAGGCGCAGAGGCCGCAGTCGACCCAGCAGAGGTTCGTCGGGTTCAGGTACCGGTTGACGTTGTAGTAGCCCCGGTTCCCGTGGCGCCTCTCGCGCTCGCGGTTCGCGAGGGCGCCGAC
>Ga0209604_1001828_pt1 | contig 16434 bp, 18 predicted proteins | sample AD_UKC097_MetaG_FD_184405 | JGI IMG/M metagenome (GOLD analysis project Ga0209604, IMG submission 184405) | Active sludge microbial communities of municipal wastewater-treating anaerobic digesters from USA - AD_UKC097_MetaG (SPAdes) (version 2) | ecosystem: Engineered > Bioreactor > Anaerobic >... | reverse complement strand
CGCGGCGGTTTTTTCCATTACCCGGGGGTATTTTCCGACATCATGACGCAGCCGCTTGGCGCCGAGGCGCTCGACCAGATTTTCCGCACCGCGCGCACCTACAACGGCTACCTCGACCAGCCGGTTTCCACCGAGCAGCTCCACGCCATCTGGGATCTGATGAAGATGGGGCCGACCTCGGCCAACCAGCTGCCCGCGCGTCTGGTGTGGTGCACGACGCCGGAATCCAAGGAAAAGCTGGCCGCCTGCACCATGCCCGCGAACGGCGCCAAGATCCTCTCCGCCCCGGTCACCGTGATCGTGGCGATGGACACCGAATTCCACGAAAACCTGCCCTGGCTGTTCCCGCACACCGATGCGCGGGCCTGGTTCGTCGGCAACGACGCCCTGCGTGAGCGGTCGGCCTTCCTCAACACCACGCTGCAGGCGGCCTATTTCATCGTCGCCGCGCGCGCGCTGGGGCTGGATACCGGGCCGATGACCGGCTTTGCCAACGATGCGGTCGACGCGGCGTTCCTGGCCGATACGCCCTCGTTCAAGTCGGTGATGATCTCGACTCTCGGCTACGGTGATCCGTCGACGATCTTCGAGCGCAGCCCGCGCCCGGAGTTCGACAAGTTCAACCGCATCGTCTGATCCGAGCCGCATGACCCTGCTAGCCATCGACTGCGCGACCGAGGCCTGCTCGGTCGCGCTGTTCGATTCCGGCCGCCTGATCGCGGGCGAGCACCGCGTGCTGATGCGCGGCCATGCCGAAGCGCTGGTGCCGATGATCGCCGCCCTGCCCGACCGGGGCCGCGCCGCGCGGATCGCGGTCGCGCTTGGCCCCGGCAGCTTTACCGGGCTGCGCGTGGGGCTCGCCGCGGCGCGGGCGCTGGCGCTGGCCTGGCGGGCAGAGCTGGTCGGCTATCCCAGCCTCGCCCTGGTTGCCGCCATGGCGCGGGCGCGGCAGGGCGAACAGCCGGTGACAGTCGCGATGAGCGGCGGGCACGGCGAATGGTTCGTGCAGGATTTCGCCGCCGACGGCTCGCCGCTGGCCCTCCCGGTCTCGCTGGCCCCGGCAGCGGCGGCCCAGGCCGCCCGCGCCGCGCTGGTCGCGGGCAGCCAGGCCGAGGCGCTCGTCGCCGCGCGCGGTTCGGGCGAGGCGCTGGCGCTGCTGCCCGATGCGCGCGAGGTGCCACTGCTCGGCGAAGCGGCGCTGCTGCATGACGTCCACCTGATCTATGGCCGTGCGCCCGACGCGCGGCTTCCCGGCGCATGACCGGGCAGGATGACGATCTCGATCGGCTGATGGCGGTAATGCAGGCCGGGTTCGATCCCGCCTATGGCGAGGCCTGGAACCGAAGGCAGGTCGAAGACGCGCTGCTGATGGGCAATTGCACCTATGGCCTGGCTGCCGCCCACGGCGGCGAACCTGCGCCGGGCGAGGCTGCGGCGGGATTCTACCTCTCGCGGCATGGCTACGAGGAAGCCGAACTGCTGCTGATCGCAGTCGATCCGGCGCAGCGCGGCAAGGGGATCGGCAGCGCCCTGCTGGACCGCTTCGCCGCGGAGGCTCGCCAGCACGGCGCGCGGCAGTTGCTGCTGGAAATGCGGCGCGGCAACCCGGCCGAAGCGCTGTATCGGCGCCATGGTTTCAAGCAGATCGGCGAGCGGCCCAATTATTATCGCACCCGCGATGGCTCGCAGCTCGATGCAGTTACCTTTGCCTGCACTTTCGAATAACCAGCCAGTTCAACAAACTGGTCAATAGTTCCAATTCGAACCACAAGCCGGCGGGACGGCAGTGTCTCCGCGCTTGCACGATTGGAATGCCGGGCTTATTACGTATCAACCCGCCAATATTGGCCGATACAACATCAGGCAATTCCCGGGCTCGCTTATCCAGAAAGGAACGGTCGTGGACAACATCCAGTCCGATATGACGGAAACCCTCATTACGCTGACTTCGGATATCGTCGCGGCGCATGTCAGCAACAACAGTGTGGCGGTCGATGAAGTCGCCGCGCTGATCACCAAGGTCTATGGCGCCCTTGCCGGTCTTGGCCAGGCCGCGCCCGAACCGGAAGCGGCTCCGCTCAAGCCCGCCGTTTCGATCCGTTCCTCGGTCAAGCCCGACAAGATTACCTGCCTGGACTGCGGGATGGAGCTCAAGATGCTCAAGCGTCACTTGATGACGCACCACGAAATGACTCCCGATGTCTATCGCGCGCGCTGGAGCCTGCCGGCCGACTATCCGCTGGTCGCCCCCAACTATGCCGAAACGCGCCGCGATCTCGCCAAGAAGATCGGTCTTGGCCGCAAGCCCGGCGTCAAGCGCGGCGGACGCAAGAAAGCGTAAGGTTTTGGCCTGACGGCGGTGCGGACAGGCGATCCGGCCTGCTCTTGCAACACCAGCCCGCCACCCCGGCCAACAAACATTGAAGAATCGCCTCGCCGGACTATGATCTGGCGAGGCTGTCCTTTTTCCAACTCGCGGAGTTTCTGTGCAACCGATCGACATTGAAGCGCTCTGTGCACAGCGCGGGCTGCGGATCACCGACCAGCGGCGCGTGATCGCGCGCGTCCTGTCGGAAAGCCAGGACCATCCGGACGTGGAAAGCCTGCACGAGCGGGCCGCCGCGATCGATCCCAAGATCTCGATCGCCACGGTCTATCGCACCGTGCGGCTGTTCGAGGAGGCGGGGATTCTCGACCGGCACGATTTCGGCGATGGCCGCGCCCGGTATGAAGCCGCGCCGGAAGCGCACCATGATCATCTGATCGACGTCGAAACCGGCAAGGTGATGGAATTCGTCGACCCCGAACTCGAAGCGCTCCAGCGCCGGATCGCGGAAAAGCTGGGCTACCGGCTGGTCGACCACCGCATGGAACTGTTCGGCGTGCGCATCGGCCGCGAGGACTGAGGCAGCGCAATGGCGCTCGCGCTGGCCCGGCCGCGTCCGATCTCGCCGCTCGGCTGGGTGCGCGTATCGCTCAGGCTGCTGGCCATGGCCCTGCTGCTGCTGGCCTGCGTTCCGATCCATTACCTGACCGCGCTGTTCACCCGGCACAAGCCGATGCCGCGATTCTTCCTGGGCGCGGTCGCCTGGCTGGCGGGCGTGCGGGTGCGCCAGCACGGCGAGAAAGTGCATCGCGGCGCCTTCCTGCTGGCCAACCATGTCAGCTGGATCGACGTTCCGGCGATGGCCGGGGCCACCGGCACCGCCTTCGTCGCGCATGATGGCCTGGCCTCGCTGCCGCTGCTGAAATGGCTGTGCCAGCTGAACGACACCGTGTTCGTCGCCCGGCACGACCGCGCCAGCGTTGCGGCGCAGGTGGCCCAGGTGCGCGAGGCGATCCGCGATACCGGCGCGCTCGCGATCTTTCCCGAAGGCACGACCAGCGACGGGACCGGCCTGCTCGCCTTCAAGTCCTCGCTGCTGTCCGCGCTTGAGCCGCTGCCCCAGGGAATCGCCGTCCAGCCGGTGCTGCTCGACTATGGGCCGGAGGCTGCCGAAATCGCCTGGGTGGGCGAGGAGCACGGGCTCGACAACTTCCTGCGCATCCTCGCGCGGCGGCGCCCGGTGCGGCTGGACCTGCATTTCCTGCCCGTGCTGAGCGGCGATGATGTCGCCAGCCGCAAGACCATCGCCGCCGCCGCGCGCGCGGCCATGCTGGATCGGCTGGGCGCTTAGCTCTTCAATTCGCCGCCCGTTTGCCCTATCGGGCCACCCCATGCGCCCCACCCCGCCCCCCAGGACCTACCGGGTCAAGAGCTTCGGCTGCCAGATGAACGTCTATGATGGCGAACGCATGGCCGAATTGCTCGGGCAGCAGGGCATCGCCCCCGCGCCCGAGGGTGAGGAGGCGGACCTGGTGGTGCTCAACACCTGCCACATCCGCGAGAAGGCGGCGGAAAAGGTCTATTCCGACATCGGCCGCCTGCGCAGGGAAGACGGCACCTCTCCCCTGATCGCGGTCGCCGGCTGTGTCGCCCAGGCCGAGGGCGAGGAAATCATGGCGCGTGCCCCAGCCGTGTCGATGGTGGTCGGCCCGCAAGCCTATCACCGCCTGCCCGCAATGATTGCCGAGGCGGTGGAAGGGCGCCGCGCGGTCGATACCGACATGCCGGCCGAGACCAAGTTCGACGCCCTGCCTGCGCGCCGCAAGGTTGGCCCCAGCGCTTTCCTGACCGTGCAGGAAGGCTGCGACAAGTTCTGCACCTATTGCGTGGTGCCTTATACCCGCGGCGCGGAAACATCGCGTGCGTTCAACGATCTGATCGCTGAAGCGGAGAAACTGGTCGAAGCCGGCGCGCGCGAGATCACCCTGCTGGGCCAGAACGTCAACGCCTGGCGCGATGCCGACGGGCGCGGGCTGGAGCGGCTGATCGAACGGCTCGCCCTCGTTCCCGGCCTCGCCCGGATCCGCTATACCACCAGCCATCCCAACGACATGACCGAGGGCCTGATCGAGGCCCACCGCGACGTGCCGCAGTTGATGCCGTTCCTGCACCTGCCGGTTCAGGCGGGCAACGACCGCGTGCTGCGGGCGATGAACCGCAGCCACACGGCGGCAAGCTATCTCGCCGTACTCGACAAGGTCCGCGCCGCGCGGGACGACATCGCGCTGTCGGGCGATTTCATCGTTGGTTTCCCGGGCGAAACCGACGCCGAGTTCGAGGATACGCTGAAGCTGGTCGAGGCGGTGGGCTATGCCCAGTGCTTCAGCTTCAAGTATTCCCCGCGCCCCGGCACCCCCGCCGCGACGATGGAAGGGCAAGTGCCGATGGCGGTGATGGACGAGCGGCTCCAGCGCCTTCAGGCCGCGCTCAACGCGTCACAGCTCGCCTTCAACCGGGCCTCGGAAGGCAAGCGCTGCACCGTGCTGGTCGAACGCAAGGGCAAGTTCGAGGGTCAATGGCTGGGCAAGTCGCCCTGGCTGCAATCGGTCCACTTCACCGGCGATGCCGCGATCGGCGATCTGGTCGAGGTGGAACTGGTCGAAGCGGGAGCGAACTCGCTCGCGGGTCGCCTGGTCGCGGCGGCGAAATAATCCCCGGCCCAAGGCGGGGGCCACGCTTGCTTAGCGGCGGCGGTGCCCTATCTTCCGAATCAGGGCCGCGCCCGGCCCGCTGAAAGGAACGCGCCTCCGGCACCTATGGCCCGCAAACCAGCCCGGCCCCACGAAGCGGCCCCGCTCCGCCCCGAACTGTCCCGCCGCGCCCGCGCCGAGATCGAGTTCGAGGAAGCAACCATCCTTGGCGCATTGTTCGGGCAGTTCGATGCCAACCTGGTGCAGATCGAGAACCGGCTGGGGGTCTATATCTCCGCGCGCGGCAACCGCGTGCAGATCGAGGGGCCGGAAGATGCCGTCGCCCGCGCCCGCGAAGTGCTGAAAGGTCTCCACCAGCGCCTGCTCAAGGGGCAGGAGCTTGATTCCGGCGCGATCGAGGCGCTGATCACCATGTCCGCCGAACCGACGCTGGAAGGGATCGTCACCGGCGCGCCCGATGCGCCCAGCGTGATGATCCGTACCCGCAAGAAGACCATCGTCCCGCGCAGCGCGATGCAGATCGACTACATGCGGGCGCTGGCAGCCAAGGACATCATCTTCGCGCTGGGTCCGGCAGGCACCGGCAAGACCTATGTCGCGGTGGCGCAGGCCGTTTCGCAGCTGATCACCGGATCGGTCCAGCGCCTGATCCTCTCCCGCCCGGCGGTGGAAGCGGGCGAACGGCTCGGCTTCCTGCCCGGCGACATGAAGGAAAAGGTCGATCCCTACCTGCGCCCGCTTTACGACGCGCTTTACGATTGCATGCCGCCCGAACAGGTCGAACGGCGCATGGCCAGCGGCGAGATCGAGATCGCGCCGATCGCCTTCATGCGCGGCCGCACCCTGGCGGACGCCTTCGTGATCCTGGACGAAGCGCAGAACACCACGCCCGCGCAGATGAAGATGTTCCTCACCCGCTTCGGCCAGAACAGCCGCATGGTGATCTGCGGCGACCCGCGCCAGGTCGACATTCCCGGCGGCGACCAGATGAGCGGCCTGAAGGACGCGGTCGACCGGCTGGAGGGGATCGATGGCATCGCCGTTACCCGCTTCACCAGCGCCGACGTGGTCCGGCACCCGATCGTCGGGCGGATCGTGGAGGCCTACGAGGGCAAGGACGGCTAGCTTTCTCTTGCGAAGGGGTCGCAATTTCAGGACCTTTGGCCTATATTGCCTTCACGAGGCGGCGCGCCTGCGCGTGCCGCCCTCATCCCGAAGCAGATAGTCCTTAAGCCGGAGCCCGACCATCGCGACCCCGACGCAAACCCCTGCCATGCTGAATCTTCCCCGCTGGACCGTGGCCGCGCCGCTGCTGGGTCTTCTGGCCCTCATGGCGGATGCGTCGGGTTCGGTCTGGATCGGCTCCATCGTGGCGCTGGTCCTGATCGGCGCGGTGCTGGCCGCGGTCTACCATGCCGAAATCATCGCCCACTACCTGGGCGAACCGTTCGGAACGCTGCTGCTGGCGATTGCCGTGACGGTGATCGAAACGGCGCTGATCGTGTCGATCATGCTGACCGACGGACCGGGCGAAGCTGCGCTGGCGCGCGATACCGTGTTCGCCGCGCTGATGATCGTGATGAACGGGATCATCGGCCTGTGCCTGCTGGCCGGCGGGACGCGGCACCATGAGCAGCAGTTCACCCGCTATGGCGTGAGCGCCACGCTGGGCATGCTGGCGACGCTGGCGGTGCTGACCCTGGTCCTGCCGAACTATACCACCAGCACGCCCGGCCCCTACTATACCGCCGGACAGCTGGTGTTCGTGGCGTTGGTCTCGCTGATCATCTACGCCACTTTCGTCGTCGCCCAGACTGTCCGTCACCGCGACTACTTCCTCCACGGCATCGCCGATGAAGAGCATGACGTGGACCCCGACATTCCGGAACTGACGCGCACTTCCGCCCTCGCCAGCGGCGGCCTGCTGGTGGTGGCGCTGATTGCCGTGGTCCTGCTCGCCAAGGGCCTCTCGCCCCTCATCACCGAGGCGGTGATCGCGGCAGAGGCGCCGCGCGCGGTGGTCGGCGTGGTGATCGCCGCGCTGGTGCTGCTGCCTGAAGGCCTCGCCGCCCGGCGCGCGGCCAAGCGCAACCATCTCCAGACCAGCCTCAACCTCGCGCTGGGATCGGCGCTGGCGACGATCGGCCTGACCATCCCCGCCGTTACCGTGGTCGCTCTGGCGCTTGATCTGAAGCTCGCGCTGGGCCTGCCGCAAAGCTCCATCGTGCTGCTGATCCTGACCCTGTTCGTCACCTCGCTGTCGCTGGGCACGGGGCGGACGACCATCGTCCAGGGGGTCTTGCACCTGGTGCTGATGGCCACCTTCCTGTTTACCACCCTGATGCCCTGAGCCCGGCAAGAACCAATGATCCTGGACATTTCCATCGAGGCCGACTGGCCCACCGCGACCGACTGGGAGGCCCTGGCCGAGCGCGCCGCCGCAGCGCTCGCGCCCCTCGCCCCGGAACTCGCCAACCCGCGCCTGTCCGCCAGCCTGCTGTTTGCCGATGACGCGGATGTGCACGAACTCAACCGCGAATGGCGCGGCAAGGACAAGCCGACCAACGTCCTGTCCTTCCCGATGCTGGAGCGCGAGGATCTGCTCGGCCTGCCCGCCGATGGCCCGCCCGAACTGCTGGGCGACATCGCCCTGGCGCTGGAAACCTGCGCGCGCGAGGCGGCGGACAAGGGCCTGCCGCTGGAACACCATGCGACGCACCTGATCGTCCACGGCCTGCTCCACCTGGCCGGCCACGATCACGAAATCTCGCCCGAAGACGCGCGGACGATGGAACTGCTCGAAATAAAGGCCCTTGCGCAGCTGGGTATCGCCGACCCATATGGCGACCACTGATATTGCCATTGATATCCGAGAGGAGCCTGAGTTTTAAAATGGCTGACAGCCATTCACCGGAGGTGGACAGTAAGCGCACCCTGTGGCGCGCGATCCGCAGGTTCTTCGATGGCACCGAGGGCGACCAGTCGCTGCGCGCCCAGATCGAGGAAGTCATCGACGAGCACGAGGAAGAGGCCCGCCCCACCGGCGATGGCGATCTTACCCTGCTTGAGCGCCAGATGCTGCGCAACCTGCTGCATTTCTCGGAAAACGACGCCGACGACGTTGCCATTCCGCGCGGCGAGATCATCGCGATCCCCGAAAGCGCCACCTGGGACGAGGTCGTCGCGGCCTTTGCCGATCACGGCCATTCGCGCCTGCCCGTCTACCGGGAAACGCTCGACGAGATTGTCGGCATGGTCCTGATCAAGGACGTGTTCCCCTATCTCGCCAACGGCAAGCCGCCGCGCGACTGGACCAGCCTGCTGCGCCAGCCGCTGTTCGTGCCCCAGGCGCGCGGGGCGCTCGACGTGCTGGCCGACATGCGCGCCAGCCGCATCCACCTGGCCGTGGTGATCGATGAATATTCCGGCACCGACGGGATCATCACCATCGAGGACCTGGTGGAAGAGATCACCGGCGAGATCGAGGACGAGCACGACGATGCGCCGACCGAACTGCTGGTGCCGCTGGAAAACGGCGCCTGGGAAGCCGATTCCCGCGTCGAGCTGGAGGAAGTCGGCCAGCGCGTCGACCCGCGCCTTGGCGAGGTCGAGGAAGACGTCGACACCCTGGGCGGCCTCGCCTTCGTGCTGGCCGAGCAGGTTCCCCCGGTCGGAGCCTTCCTGAACCACGAGAGTGGCTGGACGCTCGAAGTGATTGCTGGCAACGAAAAACACGTAACGCGCCTGCGCCTGCATCCCCCCTCCCCCCAGGAAGACCCGGACGACTGACCTTGGCTATTCGCCGCCTGCCCCCGCTTCGCGCCATCGAGGCCTTCGTCCGCATCGTCCGCCTGGGGTCCGCCCGAGCGGCGGCGGACGAACTTGGCCTGTCGCCCTCCGCCCTGTCGCGCCGCGTCGCCGCGCTGGAGGACTTCATCGGCAAGCGCCTGTTCACCCGCCAGCATCAGGCCATGCGCCTGACCGACGAAGGCCAGGCCTTTTACACCGCGGTCGGGCCAAAGTTCGATGAACTGGCCGCCGCGGTCGAAGGTCAGGTGGAAAACAGCAAGGTGCTGCGCTTGCACCTGGGCGTGCTGCCCTTGTTCGGCGGCCAGCGGCTGTTCCCGCGCCTGCCCGAACTGCGCAAGCTGCACCCGCGCCTGCACATCGATATCGACACCAGCCCCAACCAGCTCGCCCGCGTGGGCGATACGCTGGACGCGGCGATCATCCTGGCGCACGAGCCCGACCCGGCGTTCCACTCGGTGCGGCTCGATCACAACATGGTCTATGCCTTCACGTCCAAGGCGCTGGCGGCGGAGATCGGCCTGAACCCGGATGCCGCCGTGCTGTCGCGCCAGACCTTCCTGATCCACACCGAACTACCCGACAGCTTCGTCGCGTGGAAGCAGGCGATCGGCATGCCGGACCTCGAACCCGCCGCGATCGACCATTACGATTCGGGCCAGCTGATCCTGGAAGCCGCGGCCAATGGCCTGGGCATCGCGATCATGCACGACGATCATTTCAACCGCAGCCATGACACCCGTCTTGCCAAGTTGTTCGATGTCGAGGTGGAAAGCCCCTATTCCTACTGGTTCGTCTGCCGCCCCCATGCGCTGGAGCTGCGCAGCGTGCGGATCTTCCACGATTGGCTGGTGAAGGCGGGGCTCTGATCGGGCAGACTGAGGCGATGACCCGCCGATTCGCCCCGCTCGCCCTCTCGCTCGCCCTGATCCTCGGCAGCGCCGCGCAGGCCGCGACCAAGCCTGGCTATTCCAGCTATCCCAAGGGGGCGAAGCCCAGGGCCGCCGCGCCGCTGCCCGCCCCGCAGCCGCTGCCGGACCTGGTCCGCGTGGCGATGGTGACGCAGCTCGGCACGATCGAGCTGGAACTGGACCACAAGCGCGCGCCGCTGACGGTCGAGAACTTCATGCGCTACGTGCAGCTCAGGCGGTTCGACGGGATCGTGTTCTACCGCGCAATGCCCATTGCCTGGGGTGCCCAGCCCAACGGCCTGGTCCAGGCCGGTCTGCAGGGCCACCCGCAGAAGATCCTGAAGCCGATTGCGCACGAGCCGACCAGCCAGACCGGCCTGTCCCATACGCGCGGAACGATCTCGATGGCGCGCTATGCCCCCGGCACGGCGACGGCCGACTTCTCGATCATGCTGGGCGACATGACCGGGCTCGACGCCAACCCCAAGTCCGACAATCCCGAATTCCAGGCCGGCTTCGCCGCCTTCGGCAAGGTGGTGTCGGGCATGGACGTGGTCGAGAAGATCTGGGCCGCCCCGCGCTCGCCCACCAAGGGCGACGGGGTGATGAAGGGGCAGATGCTTGATCCCGTGGTCAGGGTGCTGACCGTGCGGCGGGTGGAGGCTCCGGCGGCGGCACAGTAGGCATCCCACCTCGCATTGCCCGTCACCCTGAACTTGTTTCAGGGTCCATCGTGCCGCCAATCCAGCCCTTGTGTTCGATCAAGGTGCCTAGCGGTTGGCTCCCTCCGGCGGTGGCCGGGGAAATCGATGGTTGGACCCTGAAACAAGTTCAGGGTGACGGGTCTTCATTTAACGGCGTGATCTTCCCAACGAAAAAGGGCGGAAGGTTGCCCTTCCGCCCTTTCGTGCATTTCAGGCCTGCCCGATCAGCTGACCGTCGCCTTGACGATCTTGCCCGGCTCGCGCGGGGGTTCGCCCTTGGGCAGGGCGTCGACGTGTTCCATGCCTTCTTCGACCTGGCCCCAGACGGTGTACTGGCGATCGAGGAACGTTGCGTCATCGAAGCAGATGAAGAATTGGCTGTTGGCCGAGTGCGGCGCGCTGGTGCGGGCCATCGAGCAGACGCCGCGCACGTGCGGCTCGGTGTTGAATTCCGCCTTGAGGTCGGGCTTGTCCGAACCGCCCATGCCGGTCCCCTGCGGGCAGCCGCCCTGGGCCATGAAGCCGGGGATCACGCGGTGGAACTTCACCCCGTCGTAGAAGCCTTCGTTCGCCAGTTCGGTGATCCGCGCAACGTGGCCGGGGGCCAGATCGGGGCGCAGCTTGATCTTCACGTCGCCGCCGGTGCCATTGCCGGTATCGAGCGTGAGGGTGAGATATTGGTCGGCCATTGCGGGTCTCCTGTGATTTGCCAGCGGATATAGGGCGCGGCGCCGTAAAGTCACGCCCTGCGCGCTTGCCCCGGTTGCTTTTGGCACCGACCGGCCTAGACCACGCCCGATGACTCCCGAGGAACTCGCCACCGCCGAGCTTCAATCCGCCGCGCCCGCGGCCGAGCCGGTGCGCGAATCCGAAAGCCTGGATGAAGAGAACACACTGAAGAAGAACTTCGTCCGCCGGGTGAGCGAGGCGCTGGAAGCGGGCGAGAACGAGCGGGTCTACGAACTGGTCGAGCCGCTCCACCCGGCCGACATCGCCGACCTGTTCGAACTGCTCGACGCGGACGAGCGCCCGGCGCTGGCGGTTGCGATCAACGACCTGATGGGCTCGGAAGTCTTTGCCGAACTCAACGATCACGTCCGCGAACTGCTGGTTGAATCGCTGCCCGCCGAGGCGGTGGCCGACATCGCCGAACAGCTCGATACCGACGACGCGGTGGCGATGCTGGAAGACCTCGACGAGGACGACCAGCAGGCCGTGCTGGCCGAGATGGAGCCGGAAGACCGCGCCGCGATCGAAACCGCGCTGTCCTATCCCGAGGAATCCGCCGGCCGCCTGATGAGCCGCGATCTGGTCGCGGTGGGCGAGTACATGACCGTGGGCGACCTGATCGACTTCCTGCGCGACGGCAAGGAACTCGCCAACGAGTTCTGGGAAGTGTTCATCGTCGATGAGCGCCACCACCCGATCGGCACCTGCGCGCTGTCGTGGATTCTGCGCACCCCGCGCCACGTGGCGCTGGCCGACGTGATGAAGCGCGACCAGACCCTGATCCCGGTCGACATGGACCAGGAAGAGGTCGCGCTGCGGTTCCAGAAATACGCGCTGATTTCCGCCGCCGTGGTCGATCCGGACGGACGGCTGGTCGGCCAGATCACCGTCGACGACGTGGTCCACATCATCCAGGAAGAAGCCGGCGAGGACGTGCTGCTGCTGTCCGGCGCGGGCGAAGGCGACATCAACGAGCCGATCCACATGACCATCCGCACCCGGCTGGCCTGGCTGGTGGTCAACCTTGGCACCGCGATCCTCGCTTCCAGCGTGGTCGGGCTGTTCCAGGGCGCGATCGGGCGATTCGCCCTGCTGGCCGTGCTGATGCCGATCGTGTCGGGCATGGGCGGCAATGCGGGCACGCAGACGCTGGCCGTGGTCGTCCGCGCGCTCGCCACCAACCAGATCACCAGTTCGAACACCTGGCGCATGGTCGGGCGCGAATTCGCGATCGCGCTGGCCAACGGCGTCTCGCTGGGCGTGATGATCGGCATCGGGGTGGCGCTGGCCTTCGGCAACGTCCATCTGGGGCTGGTGATCGCCGCCGCCATGCTGATCAACAACCTGATGGCAGGGCTGGCCGGAATCCTGGTGCCGCTGGTGCTGGACCGGCTGCGGATCGATCCGGCGGTGTCCTCCGCCGTGTTCGTCACCACCCTGACCGACACCACCGGCTTCTTCAGTTTCCTGGGGCTGGCCGTGCTGACGGGTCTCGCCTGATGCCGCTGCACCTGACCAAGGTCGCCTATGGGGCGCAGTCGCTGGACGAGATGCGCGGCTGGTTTTCCGCGCGCGGCGATATTGCCTATCTCACCACCCGTTACCTGCCCAAGCGACATGACGAGATCGTGCCGCCCGATGGCTCGCCGGGTGGATCGCTGTTCTGGATCTTCAAGCACCAACTGGTGATGCGCAGCCCAATCCTGCGCTTCGAGGAGGCCGAGGGCGGGCGCACCAACATCGTCATCGCCAGCCGCCTGATCGAAGTCCACCCCCAACCCAAGCGCGCCCACCAGGGCTGGCGCTATCTGGAAGCGGAAAACGCTCCCGCCGACCTGGTCGCAGGCGAGAGCGCGGGCGATGCCCTGCCCGGCAACATCGCCGCCGAACTTGCGCGGCTGGGACTCGTCTAGATCCCCTTCGCAACTACCCGGCGCAGCGCGTTGGCATAGGTCTCCGGCTCCTGCGCGCCAGGGATCAGGTACTTGCCGTTGACGACCATCGCCGGCACGCCCGAAATGTTCATGTCCCAGGCCTGGGCTTCCTCGCGGCGGATGATCACGCCCAGCGCTTCATCAGCCAGCGCCGCCTCTGCGCCTGCGCGGTCGAGGCCCTGCGCCTCGGCCACGTCGAGCAGCACCTGCGGGTCGGACATGTTCAGCCGCTGCTGGAAATGCGCGTCGAACAGCGCGCGCTTCAATCGGGTCTGCGCTTCCGGTCCGTATTCCACCAGCGCCCATTTCAGCAGCTTGTGGGCCTGGAAGGTGTTCCAGATCATCGCCTTGGGCGGCTCGCCCTCTCCGGCATAGGCAAAGGAATAGCCCGCGCGCTCACCGATCTGGAGCAGCTTTTCGCGGTTCGCCTCTGCCTCTGCCGGGCTGCGACCATATTTGCGCGCGATATGCTCGGCCTGCCCCTCGCCGTCCGGTCCCATGTCGGGGTTGAGTTCGAACGGCAGCCAGCGGATCTCGGCCTCGACCTCGCCTGCCAGTTGGGCCAGCCCCTTCTGCAGCTGCGAATAGCCGATCACGCACCACGGGCACATGACATCGGACCAGATGTCGATGGTGAGTTTTGCGGGAGCGTTCATCGGTTCAGCCACCAGTGCATCAGGTGATGGGCGATCGCGTGGGGCGGCGGAGCCAGGAAGCGCCCGCTCTCGTCGCCGGCCATCGCGGCGGCCACTTCCTCGCGGGTGAACCAGTCGGCTTCCTCAAGCTCGGTGGTGTCGATGGTCAATTGGTCGTCCAGAGCCTCTGCATAGCAGCCGATCATCAGGCTGGAGGGGAACGGCCAGGGCTGGCTGGCGACGTAGGACACCGGCCCGACCCGAACCCCAGCCTCTTCATGCACTTCGCGCGCCACGGCTTCCTCGATGCTCTCGCCGGGCTCCACGAAGCCCGCGAGCGCGGAAAAGCGGCGCGGCGGAAAGCGCGGCTGGCGGCCCAGCAACAGGCGGCCACCGTGTTCCACCAGCATGATCGTCACCGGATCGACGCGCGGGAAATGCTCGCCCCCGCAGCCTTCGCAGCTGCGCTGCCAGCCGCCCTTGGCAAGGTGGGTATGGTTGCCGCAGCGCGCGCAGAAGCGGTGCCGGGCGTGCCAGTCAACCAGGCTGCGCGCCCCGCCATAGGTTGCCAGTTCTTCCGGAGAGAGCGCGGCCATCGCCGCCCAGACACGGGGATTGGCGGGCGCGACCGAGCCCTGCAGCTTGGTCTGCACCTCGGCAAAGCAGCCGCGCCCGTCCGCCAGCCCCAGGAACACCAGTTCGCTACCCGGATCGGCATCGGCCAGCGTGCCCCATTCCAGCATTCCGTCGGGCGAGATCACCGGGTCCAGCCCGTCCAGCCTGAGCAGGCGCGCGCGCCAGTCCATCAGGCCTTCCAGCGCCTGGGGGTCGGTACGGATATGGTCGGCCCGGTCGAGATGCGATCCGGCAAAGGCTATCTTTATCACTTGCTTCCCTGCATCCGCACGGCAAGATCAGCCCCCACCGCCAGCGGAAATTCCCTGAGCACCGGCAGGCGGTCCTGCGGCATATATTGCACGAACAGGCCGGAGCGCAGCTTCAGCCGGGTCTGGGCATAGCCCACCGTCCCCGCCGCGCCGGACCAGCCGTAGAGTCCCTCTTCCTTGCCCTTGCCCGAAATCCCGCCCGCGCCGAAGCCGTTTCCTTCAACCCAGGTGCCTTTCAGGCTGGCGCCTTCGGGCAAAAGGTCCGAGGTGCCGAGCCGCACCGCCGCCTCGCCCATCACCCGGCGACCATCCACCACGCCGCCGTTCACGATCATCGCCAGGAAGCGGTCGTAGTCCGCCGGACTTGTCACCAGCCCTGCCCCGCCGAACGCGAAGGGGATCGGGTCCTGGTAAATCGACTGGCCCGGACGGTCGATCGCGATCGGCCTGCGCCCCGCCAGCAGGTAATTGGTCGTCAGGCGCGGGCTGACCGAGCCGGGGACATGGAAATAGCTGGAATTCATCCCCAGCGGTCCGAACACCCGCTCGGCCACGAACTGTTCAAAGCTGGTGCCCGCGATCCGCCCGATGACGATCCCCAGCACGTCGAGGCTCATCGAATAGGACCAGCGCGCGCCCGGCTCCGCCACCAGCGGGACCAGCGCGGCGCGGCGCAGGAACTCGTCCGGCCCGGGGGTGGGCACGCCATCGTTGATCCCCGGCAGGCGGCGTTTCGAGATGATCCCGGGATTGACGCCCAGCCGCTTGAGTTCCTCCCCCACCTTGTTGCGCCCGACCACCGCATAGCCCAGGCCCGAGGTGTGGGTGAGCAGGTGGCGGATCGTGATCAGGCTTTGCGCCGGACGCGCGGCCAGGCTCTTCGCCGGATCGATCGCGACCTGCATCTTGGCGAATTCCGGCGCGAAATCGGCGAGTGGCTGGTCAAGCCCCAGCTTGCCCTCGTCGATCAGCATCATCGCCGCCATGCCGGTGATCGGCTTGGTCATCGAATAGGCGCGGTAGAGGCTCTGCGCGCTGCCCGGATCGCGGTCGTCAAAGCCTTCCAGGCCCCGCGCGATGAAGCCGGGAGCCTTGTCTGCCCAGCCCAGCGCGGCCACCATGCCAGCAACCTTGCGCGACTTGACGTAGCGTTCGACCAGCGCGGTCACGGCGGGCCATTCACCTTCGATCCCCGTGCCCTGAGCGAAGGCCCTGCCGCCCAGCAGCGAGCCCGCGCCAAGCAGCGCCGCTCCGCGCAGCATGGTGCGGCGGGACAGCGCGTAGTGATCTGGAATCGTGTTCATGCCTCTCCCCGGACGCGCGCTGCAGCCTTGGCGAACAGCGTCGGCAGCCCCGCCGCCTCGATCCGCTCCACCGGCCACCATTCGCCGTGTTCCGGGCCAAGCCTAGCCCAATCGCTTCCCGAATAAAGCATCAATTGCAAAACGAGATGGAAATGCGTGAAGGTATGGCGCACCGATCCGCCCGCTTGCCATGCGCCCTCCAGCGGCGGCGGCGCGGCCCCGTCGGCGCGGGCGTTCCAGCCATCGTCGGGCAGCGCGCGCATGCCGCCCAGCATGCCCTTGTCCGGACGCGTGACCAGCCAGACCGCGCCGTCCCGCTCGATCCAGAAGGCGCGGCCCTTGCGTTCAGGCTTGGGCTTCTTCGCGGGCTTGACCGGGAAACGCTCCGCACCCGCCACGCGGCCCTTGCAGCCTTGCGCCAGCGGGCAGAGCAGGCAGCGGGGGCTGCGCGCCGTGCAGACCGTCGCGCCAAGGTCCATCATCGCC
>Ga0209604_1001825_pt1 | contig 16460 bp, 9 predicted proteins | sample AD_UKC097_MetaG_FD_184405 | JGI IMG/M metagenome (GOLD analysis project Ga0209604, IMG submission 184405) | Active sludge microbial communities of municipal wastewater-treating anaerobic digesters from USA - AD_UKC097_MetaG (SPAdes) (version 2) | ecosystem: Engineered > Bioreactor > Anaerobic >... | reverse complement strand
CCGGCGCCACGGGATTCATCGGCAGCAGGGTCGTTCAGAAACTATTACAAAACGAAACCGCCGTCAAAATACTGGCGCTGCCCGGTGAAGCCGTGCCGGCTGCGTGGGCGGAAAAAATTGAAATTGTGCGGGGAAGCATCTCCGATCCCAGGGCTGTGGAAAAGGCCGCCAACGGAGCTAAAACCATTATCCCTACTGCTGCCGTCTATCGCCCTCGGAATCCCAAGTTATCCGATTATTACCGATGCGTCGAAGACTATTTTGAAACATTTGTCAGAATCTATGATGAACATTTCTCCAGGCAATACGGATTCTGGCGGCCCTATATCGAGCAAGTGATTTACCGCTATCTCGACTGCGGCGATCTGCACAACGGCTTCGCCCGTGTGAAGTGTAAAGATTGCGGCCACGAATACCTGCTGGCATTTTCCTGTAAGCGCCGCCACTTCTGCCCCTCATGCCATCAGAAGCGCGTGGTGGAATTCGGGGAGTGGCTATGCATGAATGTCCTCAAGAAGATTCCCCACCGGCATTTTGTCTTCGGCATTCCGAAAATTCTCCGTCGCTACTTTCTTTACGACAGAAGCCTTCTTGCCGATCTCAGCCGCTGTGCCTGGGAATCCCTGAAGCTCTTTCTCCAGGAGGCGGTTCCGCAAAACGATCCCATCCCCGGCGCCGTCATCGCTATCCAGACTTTTGGTGATTTCCTCGGATTCAATCCGCATTGCCATATCCTCGTGACGGACGGTTGCTTCTACGGCAAAAGAGGCATGTTCCGCGTCGCCCCGCCCCTTGAACTGAAAAAGCTGGAGGCGATCTTCCGGCACAAGGTATTCAAAATGCTTCTTGCCAAGGGGAAGATCACAAAAGAGATGGTCGCCATGCTCTCGACATGGCGGCACTCCGGATTCAACGTCTTCTGCGGCAAGAGGATTTCTCCAAAAGACGATACGGCTATGGAAAATCTGGCCCGCTACATCATCCGGGCGTCACTCTCCCAGGAGCGGATGACCTATCTCGATCAGGAAGGCAAGGTCGTCTATCGGGCCAAGGATGGTAAATCAAGCAAGAGCTTCCCCGCCCTGGAATGGCTGGCCGCCATGTGTTCGCACATCCCCAATAGGGGCGAACAGATGGTAAGATATTACGGGCGCTATAGTAACGTTTCTCGGGGGAAAAGACAGAAGGAAGGCGGCGATGATATGATACCCTGCATTCTCGAACCGGAGGGGGATATTAAAACCCTACGCCGGAATTGGGCGCGGCTTATCCAAAAAATATATGAAGTGGACCCTTTGGTGTGTCCGAAGTGCAATGGCCCCATGCGGGTCATCGGCAATATCGAGGATCCGACAGTGATCCGGGCTATCCTCGAACATCTGGGTCTGTGGCTTGTGAGGTCAAGACCGCCGCCGAAAATACATGACCCGCCTGTCTGCATACACAACACGGGCCGGTTTTCCACAACATACATTATGGATGAACACTCTCAACTGCCTCCCAACTACGATTATCTCTATCACGACCCCGAATACTCCTGGGATGACTATATCCGATCATAACGCTTTGGACATGCAATCTGAGGCATGCAGGATAGGTCTGTCTAAAAAACGATCAAGATGGCCTGTTTGGTGAGGATATCAGCAAAAAGATGGATCGATTTATCGAAAAGAATTCGTCGTGCTCCATTACTTGATCAATAGTCTGTAAAATACACCGTATTTTGCTCTAAAAATCCCTTGACACAAAAATTTTCTCTTCATATACTTCCCCTACAAAAAAGGAAGTTCTTATCAATGGAGAAACTGGCGGAGGAAGGCAACCGCGTCCTGGTGGTGGAAATGATGGATCAGATCGCGCCGGGCGCCCATCTTCAGCATGTGGAGGATGTGCTCCCGCGCCTGAAAGCCTATTCCGCGGATTTCATCACCGGCCACAAACTTACCAAAATTTCGGCAGACGTCATTTTTCTGGAAAGCACCGCCGGCGGAAAATGCCGCGAAGAAAAGGCCGATGCCGTTGTTCTTTCCGTCGGTGTGCAAAGCAACAACGCGCTCGCCGCTGCGCTTCAACCTCACTTTTCCAGACTCTGCGTTATCGGCGACGCTCGCAGGGTCGGCCGCATTCCCCAGGCGGTGAGAGATGGTTTTGACACAGCCTGGAATTTGATGTAAAAGAAAAAACCCATCCAACAGGAGGATCGGATCATGAGCATCATCAAAGACGTTCAATCCGGGAGAAAGCCGCTCAAACGGGCGTATGTGGCCATTTTTCTGTGGTTCACCGGCCGCGCCATTCAGGCGGCGGCAAAAGTCGATCGCGAGGTCAAAAAAGAATTCGAAAAGCTTCCCGAGAATTTCACCTTTTCCCTGGGTTGTCTGCCCGACGGTCCCTGGATGGTGGTGGGCCGGGAAAAGGGAGTCGTGAAGTACCTGGGCGGCGATTCCCGGGGACGGCCCGTGCAGGTTCGTCTGGCCATCAAGAGTCTGGACGCGGGTTTTCTGATTCTCTCTTTTCAGGAAAGCACGACGCTGGCCACAGCCCGCAACCGGCTGATTACGGACGGGGAAATTCCTTACGCCCTGGCCATTATCCGCATTCTCGACATCGTGGAAGTTTACCTTCTTCCCAAACTCATCGCCTCTCTGGCCGTGAAGCGATATCCTTCCTGGTGGACGCCGGCCCGCAAGTTCGGCGGCCGCATCGGCGTTTACGCCCGCACACTGCTGGGCATCTGACGAAAGGAATACAATATGAATTCCGCAGCCGTTTTTGCCTTTACCTGCCCCGTCAAAACCAATTCCGGAAACAAGGCGCTGGAGAACCTGCCCGTGGAACTGGCGGGACTCAATGCGGTGAACCCTCTGGTCGTCGCCAACGCGCGGGCGGTCGGTCCCAAAGCCGTCCGGACGCTGATGAGCGCATTCGGCGATTCGGGAATGACGCTGGGACTTTTTGAAGGGGTCACGGAGGCGACCGATCTCGGTGTCGTGGACCATTTGAAAAACATCTGTCTGGAAAAAAAATACGACGCCTTCATCGCGCTGGGCGGAGGAAAAGCCGCCGACGTCGCCAAGGTGCTGAATCTGGCGGTTTCGCTCAAAACGCCGGACGCGCGGCGGCTCTTGCCGGAAGCGCCCGTCCGGAAGCGCCTGCTGCCGCTGGTGGTCGTGGCGGCGGCCGGAGCGGACGGCCTGGAAACTTCGCAACTGGCCTGTCTGAGCCGAATGGTTTTTTCCTCCGAATGGCTCGCACCCGCCCTGGCTGTTCTGGATCCGCGCCTGGCGAGAGCAAAAAATGGGATCCAGATGGCGGCGACGGGCCTTGCCGCGCTGGGCCGCGCCGTGGAGTCGCACATCAGCGCCGACCAAAACCCGTTTCGGAAAGCCTATTCCTTTGCCGCCATTCGCTTTGTCCGGGAAAATCTTTTAAGCGCCGTTGCCGATCCGGGGAATCGAAAGGCGGCGCTTGCCGTTCTGAATTCCGCGGCGATGTCCGGCTGCGCTTTTTCCAATGCGGCCTCCGGCAGGCTTCACAAACTCGGGCAGGTGTTTTACGATCTGCTGGGCATTCCCCAGGGCGTGATCATGGGCATGGGCCTGCCCCTTGTTCTGGGAGATGCCCTCCGGGAAGGCCGTTATGACCTGGCGGCCCTTTTTCAACCTCTGGCCGGAGACGACGCGTTTGCGCAAACCCCCGCCGAAAAGCGCCCGGAGGCCGCGCTGGCGATGCTGAACCGCTTTCTGGAAGATCTTCGGAGTGTTCTGGGAAAAGAGCTGCCGAAGAGCCTTCGGGAGGCGGGAGTGCCCGGCTACAGAAAGGAAGAAATTCTGGACGTGCTGGGACAAGACGAAGACGGACCATACCTGCGCGGTGTCGTGGAACGGATGGCTGACGGTGAACGGGAAAGAAAGGGGTGATTCCGATGCTTTTGCCGGATTATTATGAATTTTGCTGTCGCGTAAAAATCGTCGCGGGTCATGACGCTCTGGAAAAAATACCGGATCTGCTCATTGAGCGCGGCGCAAAAAAGCCGCTGGTCATCACGGACAAGGGAGTGGCCGGCGCGGGCCTCACCGACATCGTTTCCCGGGCGATCGGAGACCGCGTGGACGCCGGCCTGATTGCCGATGATGTTCCTCCCGATTCAGACCTTCGGGTCGTCAACCGGCTGGCGCGCCTTTATCGGGACAACGCCTGCGACGCGATCATTGCCGTCGGCGGCGGTTCCGTCATGGACACGGCCAAGGGAATCAACATCGTCGTGTCGGAAAACGCCGAAGACCTGATGGCCTTCAGCGGCGTCGGTGCGCTCAAGCGTCCGCTCAAACCGCTGATTGCTATACCGACTACGGCCGGAACGGGATCGGAAGTGACGCAGGTGGCCGTCATCAAGGACCATGAGAAACATTTGAAAATGGCCTTCGGCAGTTATTTTCTGCTGCCCGACATTGCCATCCTCGATTCCCGGATGACCCTGACGATGCCGCCGTTCATCACGGCCATGACCGGCATGGATGCCATGAGCCATGCCGTGGAGGCTTATTATTGCCTTCAGAAAAATCCGCTCTCCGACGCCCACTCCCTGGCCGCCGTCGGCATGATTTACCGGTACCTGCCGCTGGCCGCGAAGAACCCGGAAGACCGTGACAGCCGCCTGGCCATGGCCGTTGCCGCCTGTCTGGCGGGCATTGCCTTTTCCAATTCCATGGTCGGACTGGTTCACAATCTGGGCCATGCCACCGGCTCCGTCTGCGGTGTTCCCCACGGCCTTTGCATGGCGATTCTGCTGCCCTACGGTCTGGAATACAATCTGCACAAACGTGCGAACGTCATGGCGGAGCTTCTGCTGCCTATCGCGGGAGAGCAGGTTTATCTGGCCACGCCGCCGGAGCAGAGAGCCCAAAAAGTCGTGTCCCTGATCCGCGGACTCAACGAGAATCTTCACGCCATCACCGGCGGCAGGCACGCCAGATGCCTGCAGGAGATCAAAGACCGCGAAGGAAAGCCGTCCGTTCCCCGGGACATTCTGCCGCAGATTGCCTCCGCGGCGCTGCTGGACGGAGCGTCCATTTATAATCCGGAGGATACGGACTACGAGGACAACCGGATGGTCCTGGAGGCGGCCTGGGAAGGGAAGCCTTTGGACAGGACTCGCGTGAAAAAAGGCTGATGAACGAAAGGGAGCAGTCATGAACAAACCTTATATGGGAAAAATTCTCATGGTGGATCTGTCCAGCGGGACCCTGACGGAAGAAGAAATCCCCGATCGGGTTTATGAACAGTATCTGTCCGGAATGGGGCTGGGTGCTTATATCCTGTACAACCGAATGCCCGCCGGCGCCGATCCGCTCGGCCCGGACAACATTCTGGGCTTTTGTTCCGGATTTCTCACGGGAACCGGCAGCCTGTTCTCCGGCCGCTGGACGCTGGTGGGGAAATCGCCGCTGACCGGATGCTGGGGCGACGCAAACTGCGGCGGCACTTTTTCACCGGCCATCAAACATTGCGGCTATGACGCCATTTTCTTTTCCGGCATCAGCTCCAACCCCGTCTATCTGTACGTGAAGAACGGCAAGGCCGTACTGAAAGACGCGGGTGATCTCTGGGGGCGCGATGCCGTAGAAACGGAAGAAGTGCTCAAAAAGCAGTACGGCCCAAAAGCGGCCGTGGCCGTCATCGGCCCTTCAGGCGAGAAGGTGTCCCTGATTTCCGGCGTATGCAGTGACAGGGGCCGAATCGCCGCCCGGTCGGGTCTGGGCGCCGTCATGGGAGTCAAAAAACTGAAAGCGGTGGTGCTCGAAGGCGTTCAGAGGATCGGCGCCGGCGATCCCGAAGCCATGAAGCGGTTGAGCCGGCATTGTCTGAAATGGGTCAATTTTCCCCTGCCCCTGCCGGGGTGGATGCTGGGTTTCGTGGGCGCTTTTCTGCGCGTCACACCCGTTGTGTTCCCCCAGGACGGCATTCTGTACTCCTCCATCCTGAGAAAGTGGGGTACGGGAGGAATGAACCAGACGTCCATTGAAATGGGAGATTCGCCGCTCAAAAACTGGGACGGCTCCAATCGCGATCTTCCCATGTCCAGGTCCCGGACCATCAATCCGGACATCATCAGGAGTATGGAAATCGTAAAGTACCACTGCTATTCCTGTCCCGTGGGATGCGGCGGCATCTGCGCCACCAAAGGAAAATATCCCCACACCCACAAACCGGAGTATGAAAGCGTTCTGGCGCTGGGCGGCCTGTGCATGAACGAAGATCTGGACAGCATCTTTTACTTAAATGAGCTTCTGAACCGGGCCGGCATGGATACGATTTCCGCGGGCGCGACGGCGGCGTTTGCCGTCGAGTGCTACGAAAAAGGCATTCTCACTAAAGAAGACACGGGCGGCCTGGAGCTGAAATGGGGAAATACGGAGGCGATCGTCGCCCTCATTCGGAAAATGGTCAACCGGGAGGGCATCGGCGATCTTCTGGCGGACGGCACGAAAATCGCCGCCCAAAAAATCGGCAAAGGATCGGAGGCTTACACCGTCCACGCGGGCGGGCAGGAGCCGGCCATGCATGACGGCCGATGCGATCCGGGGTTCAACGTTCATTACAGCCTGGAGCCGACGCCGGGCCGTCATACGCTGGGCGCCCATCTGTATTACGAAATGTTTCAGCTCTGGAAGCGAGTGAAAGGAATTCCCAAACCCGCGCCGCTTTTCACCAAGAACAGCAAATTCAAGGTGGACGGGGAAAAGGCGCGGATGGCCGCCGCGTGCAGCAAGTTCATGAGCCTGGCCAACGGCGCCGGCATGTGCATGTTCGGTCTTTTCATCGGGGCCAAAAGAGTTCCGACCTTCGACTGGCTGAACGCGGCGTCGGGCTGGAACCGAATGCCCGAAGATTACATGGCCGTCGGCGAACGGATTCAGACCCTGAAGCAGGCCTTCAACGTCAAACACGGCATTGAGCCGAGAAATAATTTCATCAGCAGCCGGGCCCTGGGAACGATTCCCCAGCAGGAGGGCGCGAACAAGGGAAGATCCGTGGATATTGAAAAGCTTGCGGAAGGGTACTGGGGTGAGTTCGGATGGGACGCGGCCACCGGCAAGCCCAAAGAGGAAACCCTGCGCAAACTGGGAATACAATAAGAGGGTAACTATGGCCTACACGATTACGGAAAAATGCAACGGTTGCGGCGCCTGTGTGCGCCTGTGCCCGGCCGGCGCCATCTCGGGCGAAAAAAAGAAGCTCCATACGATTGACGCGGACTTGTGCATCGAATGCGGCGCCTGCGGCCGGGTGTGCCCGCAGTCCGCCCTGCTCGACGCGGCGGGGACTCCGTGCGTGATGATCAAGCGCTCCGAGTGGCCCAAGCCGGAGGTCCTTCTGAAGGCCTGCATCGCCTGCAACATCTGCGTTGACGCCTGCCCGGTGGGGTGCCTGGTGATGTCGGACGTTCCCCGCGACAAGGGCGTGGACGCTTTTCCGTATCTGAAGGATCCCAGAGCCTGCATCGGCTGCGGGTTTTGCAGCAAGGCCTGCCCGGCGGACGCTCTGGTGATGAAAAAGCCGGCTGGCGCTGCCAAAACGGTCGCCGCCGTTGAATCCGCATGAGCGCAGTCAGGGCTTGATGATATAAAGCGCAGACTCTGTTTTACTTTACACCTGAACATGATTCATTTCATCCGGTGTTGTTTCGCGGATCGATTCCGATGATTTCGAAACGTGGGAAATGCTCTGATTTGGGGAAACAACGCGTGCGTAAAGAAAAACCATCACGGTATAAAATCGAAAAAATCATTTCCGGGGGGCAGACCGGCGCGGACCGGGCGGCCCTGGACTTTGCCATCGCCCGCAACATTCCTTACGGCGGCTGGCTTCCCCGAGGGAGAAAGACGGAGGATGGCGCCCTGGATTTGAAGTATCGTCTGCAAGAGATGCCGACGACGGATTATGCCAAAAGGACGGAGCAGAATGTCATCGACGCAGACGGCACCGTCATCGTCTTCCATGGATTTCCGGTAGCGGGATCGGCGCTGACGCTGGAATAAAAGACGATACGGCTATGGAAAATCTGGCCCGCTACATCATCCGGGCGTCACTCTCCCAGGAGCGGATGACCTATCTCGATCAGGAAGGCAAGGTCGTCTATCGGGCCAAGGATGGTAAATCAAGCAAGAGCTTCCCCGCCCTGGAATGGCTGGCCGCCATGTGTTCGCACATCCCCAATAGGGGCGAACAGATGGTAAGATATTACGGGCGCTATAGTAACGTTTCTCGGGGGAAAAGACAGAAGGAAGGCGGCGATGATATGATACCCTGCATTCTCGAACCGGAGGGGGATATTAAAACCCTACGCCGGAATTGGGCGCGGCTTATCCAAAAAATATATGAAGTGGACCCTTTGGTGTGTCCGAAGTGCAATGGCCCCATGCGGGTCATCGGCAATATCGAGGATCCGACAGTGATCCGGGCTATCCTCGAACATCTGGGTCTGTGGCTTGTGAGGTCAAGACCGCCGCCGAAAATACATGACCCGCCTGTCTGCATACACAACACGGGCCGGTTTTCCACAACATACATTATGGATGAACACTCTCAACTGCCTCCCAACTACGATTATCTCTATCACGACCCCGAATACTCCTGGGATGACTATATCCGATCATAACGCTTTGGACATGCAATCTGAGGCATGCAGGATAGGTCTGTCTAAAAAACGATCAAGATGGCCTGTTTGGTGAGGATATCAGCAAAAAGATGGATCGATTTATCGAAAAGAATTCGTCGTGCTCCATTACTTGATCAATAGTCTGTAAAATACACCGTATTTTGCTCTAAAAATCCCTTGACACAAAAATTTTCTCTTCATATACTTCCCCTACAAAAAAGGAAGTTCTTATCAATGGAGAAACTGGCGGAGGAAGGCAACCGCGTCCTGGTGGTGGAAATGATGGATCAGATCGCGCCGGGCGCCCATCTTCAGCATGTGGAGGATGTGCTCCCGCGCCTGAAAGCCTATTCCGCGGATTTCATCACCGGCCACAAACTTACCAAAATTTCGGCAGACGTCATTTTTCTGGAAAGCACCGCCGGCGGAAAATGCCGCGAAGAAAAGGCCGATGCCGTTGTTCTTTCCGTCGGTGTGCAAAGCAACAACGCGCTCGCCGCTGCGCTTCAACCTCACTTTTCCAGACTCTGCGTTATCGGCGACGCTCGCAGGGTCGGCCGCATTCCCCAGGCGGTGAGAGATGGTTTTGACACAGCCTGGAATTTGATGTAAAAGAAAAAACCCATCCAACAGGAGGATCGGATCATGAGCATCATCAAAGACGTTCAATCCGGGAGAAAGCCGCTCAAACGGGCGTATGTGGCCATTTTTCTGTGGTTCACCGGCCGCGCCATTCAGGCGGCGGCAAAAGTCGATCGCGAGGTCAAAAAAGAATTCGAAAAGCTTCCCGAGAATTTCACCTTTTCCCTGGGTTGTCTGCCCGACGGTCCCTGGATGGTGGTGGGCCGGGAAAAGGGAGTCGTGAAGTACCTGGGCGGCGATTCCCGGGGACGGCCCGTGCAGGTTCGTCTGGCCATCAAGAGTCTGGACGCGGGTTTTCTGATTCTCTCTTTTCAGGAAAGCACGACGCTGGCCACAGCCCGCAACCGGCTGATTACGGACGGGGAAATTCCTTACGCCCTGGCCATTATCCGCATTCTCGACATCGTGGAAGTTTACCTTCTTCCCAAACTCATCGCCTCTCTGGCCGTGAAGCGATATCCTTCCTGGTGGACGCCGGCCCGCAAGTTCGGCGGCCGCATCGGCGTTTACGCCCGCACACTGCTGGGCATCTGACGAAAGGAATACAATATGAATTCCGCAGCCGTTTTTGCCTTTACCTGCCCCGTCAAAACCAATTCCGGAAACAAGGCGCTGGAGAACCTGCCCGTGGAACTGGCGGGACTCAATGCGGTGAACCCTCTGGTCGTCGCCAACGCGCGGGCGGTCGGTCCCAAAGCCGTCCGGACGCTGATGAGCGCATTCGGCGATTCGGGAATGACGCTGGGACTTTTTGAAGGGGTCACGGAGGCGACCGATCTCGGTGTCGTGGACCATTTGAAAAACATCTGTCTGGAAAAAAAATACGACGCCTTCATCGCGCTGGGCGGAGGAAAAGCCGCCGACGTCGCCAAGGTGCTGAATCTGGCGGTTTCGCTCAAAACGCCGGACGCGCGGCGGCTCTTGCCGGAAGCGCCCGTCCGGAAGCGCCTGCTGCCGCTGGTGGTCGTGGCGGCGGCCGGAGCGGACGGCCTGGAAACTTCGCAACTGGCCTGTCTGAGCCGAATGGTTTTTTCCTCCGAATGGCTCGCACCCGCCCTGGCTGTTCTGGATCCGCGCCTGGCGAGAGCAAAAAATGGGATCCAGATGGCGGCGACGGGCCTTGCCGCGCTGGGCCGCGCCGTGGAGTCGCACATCAGCGCCGACCAAAACCCGTTTCGGAAAGCCTATTCCTTTGCCGCCATTCGCTTTGTCCGGGAAAATCTTTTAAGCGCCGTTGCCGATCCGGGGAATCGAAAGGCGGCGCTTGCCGTTCTGAATTCCGCGGCGATGTCCGGCTGCGCTTTTTCCAATGCGGCCTCCGGCAGGCTTCACAAACTCGGGCAGGTGTTTTACGATCTGCTGGGCATTCCCCAGGGCGTGATCATGGGCATGGGCCTGCCCCTTGTTCTGGGAGATGCCCTCCGGGAAGGCCGTTATGACCTGGCGGCCCTTTTTCAACCTCTGGCCGGAGACGACGCGTTTGCGCAAACCCCCGCCGAAAAGCGCCCGGAGGCCGCGCTGGCGATGCTGAACCGCTTTCTGGAAGATCTTCGGAGTGTTCTGGGAAAAGAGCTGCCGAAGAGCCTTCGGGAGGCGGGAGTGCCCGGCTACAGAAAGGAAGAAATTCTGGACGTGCTGGGACAAGACGAAGACGGACCATACCTGCGCGGTGTCGTGGAACGGATGGCTGACGGTGAACGGGAAAGAAAGGGGTGATTCCGATGCTTTTGCCGGATTATTATGAATTTTGCTGTCGCGTAAAAATCGTCGCGGGTCATGACGCTCTGGAAAAAATACCGGATCTGCTCATTGAGCGCGGCGCAAAAAAGCCGCTGGTCATCACGGACAAGGGAGTGGCCGGCGCGGGCCTCACCGACATCGTTTCCCGGGCGATCGGAGACCGCGTGGACGCCGGCCTGATTGCCGATGATGTTCCTCCCGATTCAGACCTTCGGGTCGTCAACCGGCTGGCGCGCCTTTATCGGGACAACGCCTGCGACGCGATCATTGCCGTCGGCGGCGGTTCCGTCATGGACACGGCCAAGGGAATCAACATCGTCGTGTCGGAAAACGCCGAAGACCTGATGGCCTTCAGCGGCGTCGGTGCGCTCAAGCGTCCGCTCAAACCGCTGATTGCTATACCGACTACGGCCGGAACGGGATCGGAAGTGACGCAGGTGGCCGTCATCAAGGACCATGAGAAACATTTGAAAATGGCCTTCGGCAGTTATTTTCTGCTGCCCGACATTGCCATCCTCGATTCCCGGATGACCCTGACGATGCCGCCGTTCATCACGGCCATGACCGGCATGGATGCCATGAGCCATGCCGTGGAGGCTTATTATTGCCTTCAGAAAAATCCGCTCTCCGACGCCCACTCCCTGGCCGCCGTCGGCATGATTTACCGGTACCTGCCGCTGGCCGCGAAGAACCCGGAAGACCGTGACAGCCGCCTGGCCATGGCCGTTGCCGCCTGTCTGGCGGGCATTGCCTTTTCCAATTCCATGGTCGGACTGGTTCACAATCTGGGCCATGCCACCGGCTCCGTCTGCGGTGTTCCCCACGGCCTTTGCATGGCGATTCTGCTGCCCTACGGTCTGGAATACAATCTGCACAAACGTGCGAACGTCATGGCGGAGCTTCTGCTGCCTATCGCGGGAGAGCAGGTTTATCTGGCCACGCCGCCGGAGCAGAGAGCCCAAAAAGTCGTGTCCCTGATCCGCGGACTCAACGAGAATCTTCACGCCATCACCGGCGGCAGGCACGCCAGATGCCTGCAGGAGATCAAAGACCGCGAAGGAAAGCCGTCCGTTCCCCGGGACATTCTGCCGCAGATTGCCTCCGCGGCGCTGCTGGACGGAGCGTCCATTTATAATCCGGAGGATACGGACTACGAGGACAACCGGATGGTCCTGGAGGCGGCCTGGGAAGGGAAGCCTTTGGACAGGACTCGCGTGAAAAAAGGCTGATGAACGAAAGGGAGCAGTCATGAACAAACCTTATATGGGAAAAATTCTCATGGTGGATCTGTCCAGCGGGACCCTGACGGAAGAAGAAATCCCCGATCGGGTTTATGAACAGTATCTGTCCGGAATGGGGCTGGGTGCTTATATCCTGTACAACCGAATGCCCGCCGGCGCCGATCCGCTCGGCCCGGACAACATTCTGGGCTTTTGTTCCGGATTTCTCACGGGAACCGGCAGCCTGTTCTCCGGCCGCTGGACGCTGGTGGGGAAATCGCCGCTGACCGGATGCTGGGGCGACGCAAACTGCGGCGGCACTTTTTCACCGGCCATCAAACATTGCGGCTATGACGCCATTTTCTTTTCCGGCATCAGCTCCAACCCCGTCTATCTGTACGTGAAGAACGGCAAGGCCGTACTGAAAGACGCGGGTGATCTCTGGGGGCGCGATGCCGTAGAAACGGAAGAAGTGCTCAAAAAGCAGTACGGCCCAAAAGCGGCCGTGGCCGTCATCGGCCCTTCAGGCGAGAAGGTGTCCCTGATTTCCGGCGTATGCAGTGACAGGGGCCGAATCGCCGCCCGGTCGGGTCTGGGCGCCGTCATGGGAGTCAAAAAACTGAAAGCGGTGGTGCTCGAAGGCGTTCAGAGGATCGGCGCCGGCGATCCCGAAGCCATGAAGCGGTTGAGCCGGCATTGTCTGAAATGGGTCAATTTTCCCCTGCCCCTGCCGGGGTGGATGCTGGGTTTCGTGGGCGCTTTTCTGCGCGTCACACCCGTTGTGTTCCCCCAGGACGGCATTCTGTACTCCTCCATCCTGAGAAAGTGGGGTACGGGAGGAATGAACCAGACGTCCATTGAAATGGGAGATTCGCCGCTCAAAAACTGGGACGGCTCCAATCGCGATCTTCCCATGTCCAGGTCCCGGACCATCAATCCGGACATCATCAGGAGTATGGAAATCGTAAAGTACCACTGCTATTCCTGTCCCGTGGGATGCGGCGGCATCTGCGCCACCAAAGGAAAATATCCCCACACCCACAAACCGGAGTATGAAAGCGTTCTGGCGCTGGGCGGCCTGTGCATGAACGAAGATCTGGACAGCATCTTTTACTTAAATGAGCTTCTGAACCGGGCCGGCATGGATACGATTTCCGCGGGCGCGACGGCGGCGTTTGCCGTCGAGTGCTACGAAAAAGGCATTCTCACTAAAGAAGACACGGGCGGCCTGGAGCTGAAATGGGGAAATACGGAGGCGATCGTCGCCCTCATTCGGAAAATGGTCAACCGGGAGGGCATCGGCGATCTTCTGGCGGACGGCACGAAAATCGCCGCCCAAAAAATCGGCAAAGGATCGGAGGCTTACACCGTCCACGCGGGCGGGCAGGAGCCGGCCATGCATGACGGCCGATGCGATCCGGGGTTCAACGTTCATTACAGCCTGGAGCCGACGCCGGGCCGTCATACGCTGGGCGCCCATCTGTATTACGAAATGTTTCAGCTCTGGAAGCGAGTGAAAGGAATTCCCAAACCCGCGCCGCTTTTCACCAAGAACAGCAAATTCAAGGTGGACGGGGAAAAGGCGCGGATGGCCGCCGCGTGCAGCAAGTTCATGAGCCTGGCCAACGGCGCCGGCATGTGCATGTTCGGTCTTTTCATCGGGGCCAAAAGAGTTCCGACCTTCGACTGGCTGAACGCGGCGTCGGGCTGGAACCGAATGCCCGAAGATTACATGGCCGTCGGCGAACGGATTCAGACCCTGAAGCAGGCCTTCAACGTCAAACACGGCATTGAGCCGAGAAATAATTTCATCAGCAGCCGGGCCCTGGGAACGATTCCCCAGCAGGAGGGCGCGAACAAGGGAAGATCCGTGGATATTGAAAAGCTTGCGGAAGGGTACTGGGGTGAGTTCGGATGGGACGCGGCCACCGGCAAGCCCAAAGAGGAAACCCTGCGCAAACTGGGAATACAATAAGAGGGTAACTATGGCCTACACGATTACGGAAAAATGCAACGGTTGCGGCGCCTGTGTGCGCCTGTGCCCGGCCGGCGCCATCTCGGGCGAAAAAAAGAAGCTCCATACGATTGACGCGGACTTGTGCATCGAATGCGGCGCCTGCGGCCGGGTGTGCCCGCAGTCCGCCCTGCTCGACGCGGCGGGGACTCCGTGCGTGATGATCAAGCGCTCCGAGTGGCCCAAGCCGGAGGTCCTTCTGAAGGCCTGCATCGCCTGCAACATCTGCGTTGACGCCTGCCCGGTGGGGTGCCTGGTGATGTCGGACGTTCCCCGCGACAAGGGCGTGGACGCTTTTCCGTATCTGAAGGATCCCAGAGCCTGCATCGGCTGCGGGTTTTGCAGCAAGGCCTGCCCGGCGGACGCTCTGGTGATGAAAAAGCCGGCTGGCGCTGCCAAAACGGTCGCCGCCGTTGAATCCGCATGAGCGCAGTCAGGGCTTGATGATATAAAGCGCAGACTCTGTTTTACTTTACACCTGAACATGATTCATTTCATCCGGTGTTGTTTCGCGGATCGATTCCGATGATTTCGAAACGTGGGAAATGCTCTGATTTGGGGAAACAACGCGTGCGTAAAGAAAAACCATCACGGTATAAAATCGAAAAAATCATTTCCGGGGGGCAGACCGGCGCGGACCGGGCGGCCCTGGACTTTGCCATCGCCCGCAACATTCCTTACGGCGGCTGGCTTCCCCGAGGGAGAAAGACGGAGGATGGCGCCCTGGATTTGAAGTATCGTCTGCAAGAGATGCCGACGACGGATTATGCCAAAAGGACGGAGCAGAATGTCATCGACGCAGACGGCACCGTCATCGTCTTCCATGGATTTCCGGTAGCGGGATCGGCGCTGACGCTGGAATTCACACGACGGCACGAAAGACCCTGCCTTCCCATCGATTTGAAAGAAACATCCCCGGAGAAGGCGGCGGAACGTTTGGTTTCCTGGCTTGGGGAAAACCGCATCCGTATTCTCAACGTGGCGGGGCCGAGGGCGGGCAGGGATCCCGCCATCTATTCGGCCGTGATGAATCTTCTGGAACGATCGATAGAAAAAGGCAGATCGGTGGATGTCGTTCTGTTCGATTTCGGCGGGGTTCTGGCGGAGGAAGGCTGGAAAGACGGTTTGCGGGCGATCGCCGAAGCCAATGGATTGAATGCCGTTGAACTTCTCCTGATTGCGGCCGACACGGTGTATGAGACAGGCTATATTCTGGGAAAAGGCTCGGAAATCAGCTACTGGAATGCCATGCGCCGCAAGACCGGCATCCAGGGGGATTATGCGCAACTGCGGGATGAAATTCTGTCGCGTTTCATTCTTCGGGAACGCATGATCGACTTGGTCGGGAAGCTCAAGCCCCACGGCTTTATCGTCGGTATTTTGAGCGATCAGACGGATATGCTGGACAAACTGAACGCCCGAATGAATTTTTTTCCATGGTTCGATCATGTCTTCAACAGCTACCACATGGGCAAGGGCAAACGGGACGCCAGCCTGTTTGATGATATCGCCGCGCTTTTGAAAACGCCCCCGGAGAGGATTTTATTCATCGACGATGATCCGGGGAATGTTGAACGGGCGAGGCAAAGGGGTTGGAAGGCCATCCATTATTCCGATGAAGATCTTTTTCATTCCGAAATGAATCGATTGCTGGGTATCTGAAGGCAGGTGCAAGGTGAAACAACGTCAAACGAAAAAGCCCTCCGGGGTTTTCCCGGAGGGCTTTGTGTATCTTCAACAGATCATGTTTTGGGGGTTACAAATCCTTCATCCGCTGCCGGGCCTCGTGATACAGACGCATCACACACACGAAGATCGCCAGGAAAAACAAACCGAACATGAAGTTGGGCGCCGTCCCCATATACTCATCCAGCTTGTACCCCAGCCACAGGAACAGGAAGGAGGCAATCACCATCGCAAATCCCCAGGCCGAAATCATCAGAATCCCGCTCATCTTCTGGTACTGCCGGTAATGTCCATAAGGCTGCATTCTGTGCGTCTTGATCATGGCCCTGTCCTCCTTTCCCAGTCTCTTTTTCTATCGATGCCTCTTTTGGCCCTCTTGCCGCTTCTTTTAATCAGGTAACAATGTTCTTCACCGCATCAATCACCGGATTGGTGAAGAGCGCCATCAGAAGGGTGTAAAGAGCGAAGGCGCCGACGACTTCCGCCGTGTACATCT
>Ga0209604_1001824_pt1 | contig 16473 bp, 10 predicted proteins | sample AD_UKC097_MetaG_FD_184405 | JGI IMG/M metagenome (GOLD analysis project Ga0209604, IMG submission 184405) | Active sludge microbial communities of municipal wastewater-treating anaerobic digesters from USA - AD_UKC097_MetaG (SPAdes) (version 2) | ecosystem: Engineered > Bioreactor > Anaerobic >... | reverse complement strand
TGTTCATCACTATCCGGGCACCATGGCAGCCCCTGGAAAATGCTTTATAGTGCAGAGAGAAAGTTCTGGATACCGGTCCGACCGACACGGACTCTCATCATTACGGAAAATTAGCATGATACGAGTAAAAGACATCCCGATGGCCACCCGCTGGACGATGGCCACCAACGTGCTCACCAGGCTGGTGGTGGCCCTCGGCTATGAACCAGTGAGTGGCACAAAAGTTCCCTCCTTTCGGAACAGCATGTTCTCAGCCATGTCCCGCGAGATCCGTGCCATTGCAGACCGGTACGGGATGCCACGGGAGAACGCATCCGACCTTGTCCAGACCCTGGGGGCCATCTCGGTCATCTTGTTCGGACCGGAGTTCGAGACCCGTTATATCGAAGGATTTCCCGACGAGGCAGTGATCCGTCTGACCGGCTGCGCAATGTTCCGCGAGGAGCGTATGCGTGATGTCACGCATCACCAGGTGAGCAGCATCTGCCAGGCATACGTGGAGCATGCGATCCAGGGTCTCAATCCAGGATACACCATCACCGTCACCAAGGCCAGGTGCCGGGGCGATCCCTTCTGCGAGATGGTGATTGGAAAAAAGAGATAATCCACTTTTTCCGGACCGGGATGCTCCTTTCCTTCCGGATATCCCTCCACCAGGCCGACAAGTGAGAATGAATAAGGGTGGTTTTCCATTCCGCCTGTTCGGAAGCAAGGATGGCTGGATTTCACCTATCCTCGACTCAAGGTTCCGCTCATGGCGTCACCGTTGAAAAGAGAAAGGTTCCTCCAGCGACTGCACTTCTCTTCATGACTCCCGGGCAGAGGAACGGTTTTCAGCCTTCTGGTGGAGCCAGTCTTCAACCCAACCCATCACCGAGAGGACCGCCGGCATCACAAAGATAGCTCCGCAGAGTGAGAACCCGACCGCGATCAGCGTAGTATATCCGAAATTGCTGATGATCGGAAACGTGGCGAGGCAGAGTGCCGAGAACCCGCAGAAGGTTGCCAGGCCCGAGACCGTTATGGCAGTCCCAATCTTCTGGACACTCTCCTGAATCGCCGCCAGGTTGTCACCTAGACGTTCCTTCTCTTCGGCGTACCGCTCCATCACGAGGATGGTATATTCAGCGGCGACCCCGATCGTCATCGACCCGAGGGTCGCTGTCAGCGGAGTGTACGCGATATCGAGGAGATACATGGCAACCGCGTTCCACCCGACGATAAAGATGATCGGGATGAGAGGGGTGACGGCATGGAGATGACGATAGACGAGGACCAGGAAGAGGAAGACAAAGATGAATCCCAGGTAGGTCATGGCCTCTTTGGAATCGGCAAGCGATGATAACAGGGTGGTAAAGAGATCGAAACTGCCTATCGGGGCCACGCTGATCCCTGCCGGGGGTTCAAGGAAGGTGATGTCATCGATCATCTGCTGCTTCAAAGAGTCCATCTGCGTCATGTCCAGGTCGATCGTGCTGAATTTCACCACGCCTGACAGAGAACCACCCAGGTACTCGTTTTTCGTCTCCTCCGGAATAGAGGCGAATACTTCATCGAGGTCTGCCTGCGACTCAGGCAGGGAGCCCCCGTTATAGGAGAGGAGGAGGGTGACGATACTGCGTGCACCGGTCAGCTCCGGATGGCGGGAGAGTTCGTAGTCCTGGAATTTCTGGATCCACCGGATAGTGTCGAGATCGGTCCCGTACCCCCTGACGTAAAAATCCGCAGTGCTTGTCGAGCCGATGATGCGGGTAACCTTGTCAATATTGATCTTTGCCGGCATATCGCCAGGGACGAACGAGTCCTCGCTCGTCTGGATCGGGATGCACGGGTCAATCGCAAAACCGACACCGGCGACAATCCCGAGCAACAGCAGGAGGGGCAGGGGGTTTTTGGCAATTTTCACTGAGACGCCGGTCAGGAACTCCCCATAGGAGAATGACTTTTTCTTTGGTTTCCCGTTGTTCCTGATGTCCATGGCAAAATCGCATGCATCGGTCCCGACCGCATAACAGGTCCCGGTTTTAGGCTGTTTCGGTTTGTACTTCAGCAGCAGGCACAGGGTCGGCACCCCGATGCAGGAAGCCCAGTACGAGGTGAAGATGCCGATGATCGCCACGAGCCCGAACGCCCGGATCATGGGAACCTCGGAGATGAACATGGCGACGAATCCCATGCAGGTGGCGAGCATCGCGTACAGGACTGCCGGGCCGGTCTTTGTGACGGTCGTGAATACCGCGTCCTGAAGCGACCCTTTCCGTGCCTCCTCGTCAAACCTGGCATGGAACTGGATCGCGTAATCAATGCCAAGCCCGATCAGGACCGGGAATGCCCCGATCACTGCCATGTTCAGCCCGACGCCGGCAAGGCCCATCAGCCCGAGCGCCGTAACAAGCCCGATCCCGACAAGCAGGACCGGCATGAACCGGTACCGGACATAGGCGAACAGGATCCCCATGGCGAGGACCATCAGGAGCATGGCCCCCCCGATCAGGATGCCCATGTTGCTCGACATCCCTTCCTCCATCTGCTGCATGAATGCCGGCTGCCCGGAGAATTCAACGGTCACTCCCGGAGGTTGCTCGGTCTGTTCCACCAGTGAGATCACGTTGTTCATTGCCGCCCGCTGGACATCCTCGGACACGCTCTCTTCCAGCTGGACCTGGACAAGGGTGAGGCTGTTGGAAGGGTTGACCAGCTGCTGCGTGGCCGATGGAAGCGCACTGACAATCCGGTCTATCTCTGCCCTGGAGGACGGCAGGATTCCCCCATTGGCACTTTTCAGGACCCCGACAATACTCTGGGTCCCCTTGATATTTTCCTGTTGCCGGATATCGGTCTCAAGACTGTCAAGATACGACAATATGGCGGGATCAAGGGGATCACTGGTCTCGATGATCAGGATAATGGTCGAATCGGGCTGGAAATTCTCAGTGTACTCTGCGTAGACGATCCCCTTCTCGGACGACTCGTCCAGGTAGGTCTTCCACCCGCTCTCCATGGTGATCTGGGTCATGCCGAAGAGAGCAACACAGAATAGGGCTGCGACCAGCCCGGCTACGAGGAGCGGTTTCCGGTTGATCGATCGGGCGATGCCCTCAAAAATGGCAGCTATCATGGGTATATCAGGGACGTCCTCCTGTTACTCGTCATGCCTCGTTCTGATGTGGTGAAGATGTACCAACCCGGAAAAAATTATCCGGATTTCCCTTCCCCGTTTCCTTTCTGATGGCGCTGGTAGTAGTAATACCCGCCCGCGATGATCCCCAGAGCGATGATCCCAATCAGGAGATACAAAAGCGTATTGGATCGCTCGACCACTTCGATCCGGACCTTTATCGGATCAGAGATGATGCTGTTGTCGAGGGCATCCCGGTACCGGACCTCAGAATCCAGGCCATATTCCTTGGGTGTAGCACCGCCATCAGCGGATATCTCGAACGTCGCCTCCTTCACCTCGCCGGGTGCGAAGGTGCCGAGGAAGGCAGTGTCATCATCGCTGGTGAATGGATCGACTGCGCTGATGCGTGCCTGGGCACTATAAACGGGTGCATTGCCGGCATTCTGGTACCGGACGGTAATCGTCTTCTTCTGTCCGGCCGGGATCCCGATAGGATCGGAGACTACCAAAAACTCGGTCTTCCCGCCAACCGGGATCCCGATGGTTGTCCGTTCGGAATCGACGATATCCCCCTCATAGTTCTCGTAATTGACATACACATCGAGAGGGTACGACTTGTTCTCGGCCTCGTTGCTCACCGAGACCTTGAAGGTGGAGGTGACCTTGGCCCCCACAGGGAAGTCACCGATATAGGAGCTGGAATCGGTCGGGATGACCATGCTGTTGTCGTTCCTGGCAATCTTCACGATCGCTTTCTTCCCGTCCTCCTGGCCGGTGTTGTTGATCACGAGGGTGAGGTACCCTTCTGTCCCTGCATTAAGGTGCTCGGTGTCAACCGAGACGAGGGAGAACTGGAGCACGGGTTTGATCTTCACCGGGAGAGAGAGGGTCTGGTTCACATCCCGGTACATGTACTGGATACTGTCGGTCCCCATCTGTTCAGCCATCCAGAGGTAGGTGTATTTGAGGTTCAAGGGAAGCTCGTACGTGCCGACGGTTGCATTCTTCGGGATCTTCACGGTGAACTTCACGATGGTGCTGCTTCCCCCCTTGAGGTCCCCGATCATCTGTGGATCGCTCTTGATGATGAGCGGGGATTCACCGGGTGCAAGCGTGATCGTGATCAACTTCGCGGTGTTGGGCTGATCATCCCGGGTAATAATGCCGGAGCCGACAAACTTCAGTTCATTGAGCCCCTCGTTCTGGAGCTGGACGGCGATCACCGCATCATCTCCCGGGCTGAACTCGTTGGTCCCCGAGATCGCGGCAGTCAGTTCCGGGGATCCGGTCATATACCGTTCACCAGCATGGACGGGCCCAATCGCAAAGCATGCGAGTACGAGCGCGATGAGCCCAACCGATCTCATGACGTATTGCAGGGAATACCGTGGTGGTCTCTTCCACGAGGTCATCCTGCATGAGCCGGGCTCTGGTCCCGGAAGGTGTGCTTGTCTGGACATAGTTTCCCACGGAGTACGAATTATCAGGCACTCCAACTGTTCCACCAATGTCTACCGGGAACCTTAAAAAGGTTAGCCAATAAGTAGTAAATATTTTTACAACAATATTGGTATGAATGCACCGAGGTTTCATGGCATCGGAAGCTGGCAAGAACTCCTTTAACACCGGATACACACCTACTGGTATGGACAGCATCCCTCCGGTGCTCATTGCATCGCTGAACACGCTGGGATTGACCAACGATGAGGCGCGGGTTTATGCGACGCTGGTGCTCTTCGATTACGCAGAGGCAAAGGAGATTGTCGAATACCTCGCCCTTTCCAAACCAAGCATCTACAAGGCACTCGAGACCCTGGACCGGAGGGGTCTTGCCTTGCGGCAGAAATCAAAACCCGTCAGGTATCGTGCCATCTCTCCTGAAATGGCAGTCTCCATCCTCTTGAAAGAGCATGAGAGCGCATCCGGCCAGGCTCTCTCGGAGTTGAAAAAACTTGAACGGAAGAGCGTGCGGACCGAGAGTGAGGAGCCCCTCTGGACGATTTATGGTGAGGCGAATACCGCGCACAAGATCCATGAGCTGTTCAGGAAGGCAAAACGAGAGATCACCCTGATCATTGGCGAACGATATCTCCCTGCCCTCGACCATCTCCCTGCACCGGCCATTCCCCTTCATCTGACGATCATATCCTCGTCCCCGGACACAGGTGAGAGAATGCAGAAAAAATTCCCGGGCCCGCAGGTCAGGATCAAGGTCATCCCGATCTCCAGGCTCACCTCACCGCCCATCGGGGTTGTCTTCCCGGAGATCGGTGAGGTCTGGAAATACCTGCAGTTTGAGAACGTGCTCGAGCTGAATATCGACGATGAAGAACTCCTGCTGAACGCGGCATTCTTCTCCAGGGGATCTTCTGTCCTGAATACCAGGAACAAGGGGGCCATCATCCAGCTGAAGATTCTCTCCCAGCTCTTCTGGAACCGGTTTGCTGATGATGAAAGGATATAAATGCCGGCATTGATTCTTTCCTGGTCGGTGGAGCCGTTTTTACACGATAATTCCCCTTGCTTCCGAAGGTTGCACTGGATTCCAATCGGTACTCCTACAGCTTCACTGGTTGAAGTTCAGGGCATCTGGCAAGGATGCGGGCCGGTTTTAAAAAAAATTACCTGAGTCTCATTGAGACACAAACGCACAAAATGAAAATGCCGGAGGCATTTTTCATATTAACAGTCCATGACCGCTGTTCGGTCGATCATTACGTATGAAAATACCGGAGGAATTTTCATTGGAAAAAAAGAGAGGAGGGTGAGATCCCCGGCATGCATGTTCAGGCATTCTTTAATGCGGCAGCACATTTTTTCCCCAGTGCATAACACTTCTCAAGCTCGGCAGCATCAGGGACAAATAAGCATTCCATCTGGTCGGTGACCTCGAAGCCTGCCTCGGTCAGTTCATCTGCAATCTTTTTGACCGCGCCGCCCCTGCCTCCCATCGAGCCGAACGTAAGAGCCGCTTTCTTCTTCCCTGTCCGGTCGAAACGGAGGCCCTTCAGGTAATATATGATATCTCCTACACTGGGATACGGTGCGTCGTTGATGGTCGGGATCCCTACGCAGATTCCCTTACTCGTGAGGATATCCTTGACGATCTCGCTCCGTTCGTCCTCGTGCAGGAAGTAGATCTTCACATCCATACCCCCGGATATCAGCCCTTCGGCGATTGCATGTGCCATCATCTGGGTGGAGTGGTGCATCGTATCATAGATAATGGTGACCTTGTTCTCCGCGATTCCCGTTGCCCATCCTGCATAGGCAGAGAGAATCTTCCCGGGATCGGTCCAGATCTGCCCGTGGGCAGGTGCGATCATCTTCACCTTGTCGAGCACCCCAAGCGTCTTCAACTCGTCAACCTTTTTTAGGAGCAGCTTTGAAGGCAGCACCAGGAGATTTGCATAGAACTTCGCCGCTGCATCCATCAGTACATACTCGGGGATGTCCCGATCAAACCGCTGTGCATAGCAGAGGTGCTGGCTGAATGCATCGTTTGAAAAGAGGATCCCCAGCTCCGGGAGGAACGTCTCCATGCTGTCCGGCCAGTGGAGGAGGGGTGTCTCAACGAACTGGAGGGTCTTTCCTCCCAGATCAAGGGACATACCTGTTTTGATGACCACGAAGGAGGCGTTCTCGAGTGTGGGATAATGCTTGATCAGTCCCTTCTTTCCTACTTCAGTACAATAGACAGGGACTGAAGGGTACTTTTTGGTGATCTCGACAAGGGCTCCGGAATGGTCCCGCTCAATATGGTTCTGGACCACAGCATCCACTCTGAGAGGTCGCCCTTCCTTTGCGAAGGCATCGGCAACCCTCGCCCACATCTGGGCGGAGGTGCCCGGGTAGGTATTGTCGATCAGTGCCACCTTCTCGTCCCCAAAGACCAGATAGGCATTATAGGTAGTTCCCTTCAGGGTGTACCCGTGGTAGGTACGGAGGTCCCAGTCGAGGACCCCCACCCAGTACACTCCCTCTCCGATTTTTACCGATTCAGCAATCATAGCCATTGGATATGCTCAGGAGTTATTTTAAGAGAATCCATCCGGAAAGTGAGAGGACTGCCATGATCAAGGATTTAAGCGTCCCGGCAATAAGTACATCAATGACCATCCTCGCGTTCCTCTACTCAGAGTACAGGCGACTGGAAGAGGAAGTGAAGCATCTCGGGGAACACAGGAAATGGGATGAGAAGACTCACCAGTATTACTCCTACTTAAAACAGATATTCCACAACAGAAACGACTGATGGTTCCCAGGATTACGTTATCCTCTCGAAGTATCCTTCTTTTCGGAGCGATTCGAAACGTTTTCGCCCTGTCCTGATCCCTCTCCCTGCCCGTCGTCTCCTTCGGCATCACTGCTCACTACCGAAGCACGAAATATCCCGGCTATGTCCCTGATCTTGTCGGGTGTTCCGATCACGACTACGTCATCCCCGGCTTTTAGATCCGTCTCCCCGGAGGGATTCTCGATCACTTCGGTGCCACGCCGGATCGCAAGGACGGTCACCGAAAACTGTTTCCTGACATTGATCTCCCCGAGCGTCTTTTCAGATACCGGGGCACCCGGTTCCACGATTAGGGTGCTGATCGTCAGGTTCGGGAGATTCATCCGGAGATCGGAGATGCTTGCCGTATACCCGGAAGGGCTGCGGAGCATCTGGTACGTGTCAGCCCGCACCTCCTGCACATACCGGTCGATGGTGGGTTCCGGCGTGAGGTACTTCTTCAGTACCCGGGTAAATATCTCCACCGATGTCTCAAACTCCTCCGGGATCACCTCATCGGCACCAAGGTTCCTGAGTCGTGTCACCTCGGTGAGGAACCGGGTTCGGACGATGATGTACAGGTCAGGGTTCATCTGGCGGGCAAGAAGGGTGATCGATCGCGTCGAGACGGGATCGTTGATGACAATAACGAGGATCCTGGCCTGCTCTATGGAGGCATGGGTGAGGATAGTAGCATTGGTCGCATCACCGAAAAATATCTGCTCCCCTGCCTTTCCTTCCTTCATCACGGTCTCAGGGTTCATATCGATGATGATGTAGGGGATGCCCCCGACTCGAGCTCCCTGTGCAAGGTTCCGGCCATTCAGGCCGTACCCGACAATGACCACGTGATCCTTCATAGGGGGGACGCCATCGTCACGGTCCACTTCGCACCCGGCTTTCAGCCGGCCGCCCAGGGGGAGGCGGCAGAAGAGATCGGCAACCCTCGGTCCTGAGACGATGGCAAGAGGGGTAAGGGACATCGTCAGCAGGGTGACCGCGAGGAATATCTGTTCACTCGCCGCAGAGAAGAGCCCGTATTCCATTCCGGGGATCGAAAGGACAAACGCAAATTCACCGATGTTGGAAAGGGCAAGGCCAGCGAGGACGGAGGTCCGGAGCGATTGTCGGATGATGAGAGCTGCCCCTCCTGCGATAACCGCCTTCATAACGATCACTCCTGCGACAAGGGCGATGATCAGCAGCGGGGCTTCGACCAGGAACTTGACATTGAGGAGCATTCCAATGGAGATGAAGAAGAAGCTCGTGAAGATGTCACGGAAGGGAATGATGCTCGCAAAGGCCTGGTGGAAATAATCGGACTCCGAGAGGGTGATCCCGGCAAGGAATGCCCCGATGGCGAGCGACAGGCCAAGGCTGTCTGCCACATACGTGACCACAAAGCAGATCAGGACGATCGCAAGGAGGAAGATTTCCGGGCTCCGTATCCCCGTGATACGGTTCATGAACCGGGGGATCACGTACACCGATATCACCAGTACTGCAGCGAACAGGAGGACCAGGGTGATGCTCATTTCGAGGAGTGCCCCGGCGATATCAGTAGTCTCTCCGGCAAGGATCGGCAGGGCGATCAGCATGGGGATGGTGCTGATGTCCTGGAAGATCGATATCCCAAGCGTCACCCTTGCCTGGGGGCTCTCGATCTCGGCCCTGTCCTGGTAGAGCTTCAGGGTGATCGCGGTACTGCTATGGCAGACGAGGAACCCGAAGAAGAGCGCCTGGGTGGTCGTCACCCCGAACAGATATGAGATCGCCACGGTGGCAGCAATCGTCAGGACCACCTGAAGACTCCCGCCGATCAGCACGATCTTCCGCATCTCATAAAGAGTCCGGAACGAGAACTGCATCCCGATCGTGAAGAGGAGGAAGATGATCCCGATCTCGGCAAGTACATCAATGATCTCGGTATCCCCGATGAAACCCAGCCCGTACGGGCCGATAAGGATCCCGGTCAGGATAAATCCTACGATGCCGGGTATCCTGAACTTTTTTCCGACCGCGACGATGATGATCGCGAATGCGAAGATGATGATGATATCGTGGAGATACCCGGTGATCATGGTGCTCCTTGCAATCGATAAGGTGAAAACGGTACCAGAGAATATATGTCAAAGCCTCTTAACCTTGTCTTTTCTGATCGCTTCCGGTGAGGTTCCCTGCCAGGTGACAGATACCGGATTCCTGATGGGAATCGAGTGTGGGAAATGAAATTCTTATTACGGTACTACCCCACTTAGGGTAATGGAATCCATTTTTCTTCTTGAACTGATGGTTATCCTGATCCTCTCCCTACTGGTCCTCTTTGTCTGCAATTACCTCAAAATACCGCTTATTATCGGGTATATCCTCTCCGGAGTCCTTGTCGGACCTTTTGTCCTGGGATTTGTGGGAAGTACCCAGATCATCGAACTGGTTGCAGAAATCGGGGTAATTTTTCTCCTGTTCACTATTGGAATTCAATATTCGCTCAAAAGTCTTTTCGAGGCGAAAAAACTGGTGGTCCTCGGAGGAGCCCTTCAGATGGTCATCACCACACTCTGCGTCATGGCGCTGGCTCTCCTCTTTGGGACCCCTGCGAACGTAGCCGTTTTTCTCGGTCTCCTGGTATCGCTGAGCAGCACGGCGATCGTCATGAAAGTGCTCCAGGAGCGGGGAGAACTCGAGAGCCTTCATGGAAAGACCACCCTCTCGATCATGATCTTCCAGGATCTCATGCTCATCCCCCTGATGTTCATCACCCCCCTCCTGGCTGCACCGGAAACCTACCAGGCGCCATCCATCATCTTCCTGTTGCTCACCGGATTCCTCATCATCGGGTTAGTGATCATCAGCACCCGGTTCATCGTACCACGACTGCTCTACCATTCGGCGAAGATGAAAAGCCAGGAGATATTCCTCCTGAGTGTGATAGCCATCTGTTTTGCTATCGCCTGGATCATCAGCCAGACGGGGATCTCCCTTGCACTCGGTGCATTTATTGCCGGCCTGATGATTTCTGAGTCTGAATTCAGCGTTGCTGCTTTGAGTCACATCATGCCTTTCAGAGATGTTTTTGCCGGATTCTTTTTCATCTCGATCGGGATGCTCCTGGATGTAGCGTTCTTTCTCTCTGAACCCCTCCTCATCCTGGCCCTTGCTGTCAGCGTTATTCTCCTGAAATGTTTCACCGGGACACTTACCACCATCTTTCTGAACCTCTCCCGGAAGACAGCGATCCTGACCGGGCTGGCACTCAGCCAGATTGGAGAATTCTCATTTATCCTGGCAAAAGCAGGAGAGAGTTCCGGGCTGATATCCGGCAGTACGTACCAGACGATTCTCGATGTGACCCTGTTCACCATGGTTGCTACTCCCTTTCTCATGGCAGGATCACATCGTATTGCCGGGCGTATATCGGACAGAATGGAGGATATCATGGGGCCGTCCTGCGGGTTTGATCTCACCCGGGCCCCGGCAACAGAGAACCACCTGATCATCGTCGGGTATGGTCTCAATGGGAGAAATGTGGCACGGGCAGCAAAATATGCAGGAATCCCCTACCGCATCATCGATATCAATCCCGATATGGTCCGCACTGAATGTGATCAGGGTGAACCTATCTATTACGGGGATGGTACCCAGGCTGCAGTGCTGGAACTTGCGGGGATCCGGACTGCCCGGATCATCGTTGTTGCCATCGCTGACAGGATCGGCACCCAGCAGGTGGTCCAGAGCGCACGATCATTGAATTCGCAGGTTCACATCCTTGTCAGGACCCGGTTTGTCAGCGAGGTCGAACCCCTCCATACCCTCGGTGCGGACGAAGTGATCCCGGAAGAGTTCGAGACCTCGGTCGAGATCTTCACGCGGGTGCTGCGGGACTACCTGGTCCCGACCTCTGAAGTGAACCAGCTCGTGGAAGAGATTCGCGGTGAAAACTACGAGATGCTCAGAAGTCTCGCTCCTGCACGCCTCTCCCAGATCCCGGCACATATTCCTGGGCTGGATATTGCCTCCCTAAGGGTCTCCGGGATGAATCCTGTCATCGGAAAGAGCCTTGCTGAACTCCCCTGGCGACATGAAAAGGGGATCAGTGTCATCGCCATCCGGAGGGGAGACCAGATGCTGCTGAACCCAGGAGGGGATACCTCAATAGAGAATGGGGATGTGGCAATCATCGTCGGCAGTACGGAGAACGTCCGGAAATTCATCCGCGAATCTGGCAGCTGACCGGGCCAGCATTCGACGGACTATTCCATCCGATTCCAGAGTCAGTTGAAATCCGGTGCAAGGAAAGCTACTCTTTTTTCCTTTCATGTCCAGATCTGCAATACGTGCACTGATGGAGAGCAGTATCCTTCTTGTCGGGATCGTGCTTGTTGCGACGATACTCCTCTTTGTAACGGAGTGGATACGGATCGATCTTGTCGCCATCCTCGCAAGCCTTGCGCTGGCCTGGCTCGGCCTCATCACCCCGGCAGAAGCGGTTTCCGGGTTTGCCTCAAACGCGGTCATCACCATGATATCGGTGATGATCCTGGGGTACGGGATAGAGCGGACCGGTATCATGTCCCGGCTCGCCAACACCATTATGAGGGTGGCAGGGGAGAGCGAACAACGTATCACCGCCACCATCTCGCTGACGGTCGGCCTCCTCTCCTCCATGATGCAGAATGTCGGTGCAGCCGCCCTTTTCCTCCCTGCCACACGGAGGATTGGGAAGCAGACCAGGATCCCTGCCTCCCGGTTGATCATGCCCATGGGTTTTGCGGCTATCCTCGGGGGATGTATTACGATGATCGGTTCCGGTCCCCTGATCGTCCTGAATGACCTCCTCGTCCAGGCTCAGGAAGAACCCTTCTCCCTCTTCGCGGTCACGCCGATAGGGATACCGCTCCTCATTGCCGGCATTGCGCTTTTTGCTGTAGCAGGGAGCCGCATCCTGCCGGGTAAAGAGGAAGAAGCACCCACGCCAACGATTGCCGAAGTCTGGGGGATCGACCACCGGATCAGGACCTGTACCATCCCCCCCTCCGCTCCCCTGGCAGGAAGAACTCGTGGAGAGGCTGAGTGCAAGATCCTGTATGGCCTTGACCTTCTTGCGATCAGAGCGGGACAGGATATCACCGTCGCACCCCCCCGATCCACCCGTTTTGAGCCCGGGCAGGAACTCGGCTTCCTTGGATCCGAGGAGGACTTCAAAAGGTTCCTCCAAGATTCAGGCTGTGTGCAATCAGGCGATCGGAGCATCCTTGGGGAGATCCTCAATGGAGAAGGATTCGGGTTCGCCGAGCTTATCGTCAGACCGAGGGCATCGATTATCGGAAAAACACCGCAGGAGATCCTGTTCCGCCAGACGTTTTCAATCGAGCCGATCCTCCTTCAGAGGGGAGAGACAGAGACCCGTGGTGATCTCTCCGGCGTATCACTGGCCGCCGGTGATCTCATCGTCGCTTTCGGATCATGGGACACCTTAAGACATCTTGCGAGGGACCGGGATCTCCTGCTCATCTCACCCCCCGAGGGGGAAGGGGTACGGTACCGCAAGGGGCCCCTCGCGGTCCTGATCTTTGCATTCTCCATCGCCCTCACGTTGACCGGCGTCCCGCTCTCCCTCGCATTTCTCACCGGTACAGCGGCGATGATGCTCTCCCGCGTCCTTACCATCGACGAGGCATATCATGCCATCGAATGGAAGACGGTCATCCTGATCGCCGGCCTGATACCGCTCGGGATCGCGATAGAAAAGAGCGGGGCTGCTGCGTTGCTCGCCAGTTCGCTCTCCGCATATCTTTCCGGGACCCATCCCCTTGTTGTTCTGGTTGCAATCGCCATCGTGGCTACCCTCCTCTCGCTCATCATCTCAAATGTTGCCGCAACCGTACTCCTCGTCCCGATTGCGATGGTTACCGGGGCCGGGACAGGGATCGACCCCCGGGCCCTTGCACTCCTTGTCGGGGTGTGCGCATCCAATTCATTCATCCTCCCCACCCACCAGGTGAATGCACTCCTGATGGGTCCCGGGGGTTATACCACGAGAGATTACCTGAAAGCAGGGGGCATCATGAGTGTGATCTTCATTGCCGTGGCTGTGATCCTGATCTTCCTTCTTTTCTGACATGATCAGAATGAGAATTCCATGCCCTCCTTGAGGAGACTACACCCTGACCAGGATGATCGCTCACTCGGAACATCCCTTTTCGGTATCCCTCGACAGAAGCAGCTCGCCGGCTGGGGACCGGCCTCCTCCTCACCGGCATGAGAGCCCCTACGGGTCACTATCACGAGGCATGAAGAGTGGTGGCATCCCTGGCAGGGGTCGGGGGATGCGATCCCCACGGTCAATACCTTTATCGTGCTCTTCTCCGAAGATTTCAATTGCTGGTATCATCCCGATGAAACGAGTTGTGATCGAGGTTCCGAAGGATAAGTCAGAAAAAATTCACGCCAAGTTCAGGGATACCATATTCTCGATACATGAAGGCGAACAGTCTACCCGGTTTATCCTCTATATCCCCGATGAGATGCTCGATGACCTGATACACCAGACCAATGGATCGGTAAAAGACGCCTATCCCTCCCGGCCGGTCTGGACTGGCTTCATCCCTGATTACGAGAACCTGGCAAAGGATGATGATCGGAGTATCCTCATCGAAGTCACCACCCCCGATTTTATCATCTCCCCGTTTGTTGACAAAATGAAGGAGAGAGTGGGATATTCCCGGAGGAAGAAAGAGGAGAAAACCCCCATCGAAAAGATCATCGCATCAATCGAATCGAACACGGAATTCGACAGGAAAAAATTTATCCTTGCCGCCATTGCCGGGATCGTGGCCATGATCGGGTTATTCCTGAACAATATCGGCATTATTATCGGTGCAATGCTGATATCCCCACTGCTCGGCCCGATTTATGCCCTTGCGATCTATGTTGCCATCGGCGATGTTAAGACAACGGTGCGGTGCCTTGAGATACTGGGGCTGATGGTCATCATGCTGGTCAGCATTGCAGCGGCAGCCTCATTCGCCCTGTCATTTGTCATCGATCTGCCTCTCACCCCGGAGATCATGTCAAGGACCGATCCCCACGCGGTGTTCATCCTGATGGCGGTCCTCCTCGGTCTGGCCACGATGATCGCACTGTCGGAAGGAATTCCCGAGGGGATAGCCGGGGTTGCAATCGCAGCTGCACTCCTTCCCCCTGCAGTGGTGACAGGGATATCGCTGGCTCTTTTTCCGGGAGGAGCCGTGAAGGCGATCGTCCTTACTCTCCAGAACGTGGTCGGTCTGATTGCGGGAAGTATCATCGGGGTCATGTTTCTCCACATCGGGCCAAGGGATCTCTTTGCACAGATACAGTCAAGGCAGGTTGTCACCCGGGTCGTCTGGTTCCTCGCGATCCTCATCCTTTTCCTCGTGATCATCTCGTTTCTCGTATGACAGGGAGGTGAATAGAGTCAGAGAGAGTGAGACAGAAAGGAAAAGGGGATATCGTTCCCCTGTCCTGTTGCTCTGCTGGTCAGAATAACCAGACTTTTCTTGGGACAGGTGTTTCCAGGGGGATTTCCCTGTAATCGTCGAACCAGAGTGCGTGGGGGTTGCTCTTCATCACCATGAATTTTCCGATCAGGGCCTTTTCTGCAGCCTGGTGGTACCGCATGAAGACACACCCAGCCTGCCTGCCGACAACTTCGATCTTTCCCGTTGCATGGGACATCACGAATCGTGCCCTCTTCGCGAGCCCGGAGCACGCCTGCCAGGCCTGCTGGATCACATGGTATGACTGTTCAACCGGTACCTGGAACAACCTGTTCCCCAGTGAGGGACGGCATTGGAACACATAGTACGGTGTCACCCCTGAAAATGAGAGCGTGCGGAAGAGTGTGGTGAACGTCTCCGGGGAACTGTTCACTTCGTTCAAGACAGGCGTCTGGTTGACCACGATCACCCCTGCACGATGCAGCTGCTCGAGCGCCTGCAATGATTGTGTGGTAAGCTCGTTCGGGTGGTTGAAATGGGCCATCAGGTATATCCTCTTCTCGACAGTGGTATATCGAGAGAGGACCTCGGATAGGTGGGGATCTGAGAGGATCCGGAAGGGGTTATAGGCGGGAATCTTGCTCCCGATACGGATGATGTTCACATGGGGGATCTCCCGTAATTCTTTCAGGATACGCTCAAGGCATGATGTCTCGAGGATGAGTGGATCACCCCCGGTGAGCAGGACATTGGTGATCTCAGGATGGGTCCGAATGTATTCTAATCCCCGGGATACGTCTTTTACCGTCTCGCGTTCGCAGTTGACAAACAGCCTTTTCCTAAAACAGAACCTGCAGATCCCCCCGCATACATCCGAGAGCAACAACAGCCCCGTCTGCTGGTACTTGTGCTGCAGGCCGGGAAGTTTCGTGTAATCTTTCTCGTGCGAAGGATCAAGGGAGCCGCCCCCTTTAAGCTCCCGCGGATCGGGTATGACAATCTTCCTGAGCGGGTCATGGGCATTATTCCAATCGATGAGGGACAGGTAGTAGTCATTAGCCCTGAACGGGAATGTTTGACAGACCTGCTCCATCTCTCTCTTCTCTTTTCCAGGAAGCCCGACAAGGTTGTCGAGCTCGTCGATGGTATGGATGTACTTCGGATGCATGGGTCACCTCCCTGGGGTGATATCCGTCCGGTCATTCAGACGGATTCGTGGTCAATACCGTTGTTTCGGCGATACAGCGGTTCTCTTAAAAACCAGGACAAGCCGTTAGCCTTCCTTATCTTCCTCATGTTTTAAACCCTTTTTCCCAGATTCCCGGCATTCAAACAGGATACCGGAACCGTTCCCCTGCAGGTCCCTCCTGATCTCCCCCTGGCACAATCAACTTATACTCCCTGCAGAGAAATGGTCATTCAGTCACTGGATGAGTGCGTATGGAAGGACCCCTGGAACGGATTGAAAAAGAGCATGGAACTCTTTCCACGCTCCAGAAGATCCTCCTCTCGACCGATGGATCAGTAACCTCCCTCCTTGAAGCAATCGAGGGGGAAGAGGTGACAATCAGAACACTCTCCCAGAAGGTAGTTCCTGC
>Ga0209604_1001812_pt1 | contig 16499 bp, 17 predicted proteins | sample AD_UKC097_MetaG_FD_184405 | JGI IMG/M metagenome (GOLD analysis project Ga0209604, IMG submission 184405) | Active sludge microbial communities of municipal wastewater-treating anaerobic digesters from USA - AD_UKC097_MetaG (SPAdes) (version 2) | ecosystem: Engineered > Bioreactor > Anaerobic >... | reverse complement strand
AGATTTGGGTACTAATCTTTATGGAGAATCCTTGCAAAATCCAAAAGAGAGCAAAATTGAGATTGAAGGCAAGGTTACTTATGTAAATCCGGAGATGTATCCAATGGAGGATATTTATTATTCCTTAAGTGACAGCGATGGGAAAGAAATTTATCTCTTAAGATCCAAAGGCGAGGAGTTAAAGTTACAGATGGTAGAAGGTTTAAATGTAACAATTATAGGAAAATTGGAAAAATTAAAAGATGGAAAAACCGATGTTTTAGAAGTAGAGGAGGTAGTTATAAAAAGTGCCGCAGATTGAATTTAGAAATGTAACAAAGGAATATATTCCGGGAATAAAAGTTTTGGATGATGTTTCATTTTCTATTGAATCAGGGGAATTTGTCTTTATCATAGGGCCTTCCGGAGCCGGAAAATCTACAATAATAAAGCTTTTATTACGCGAGGAAAGTCCGGAATCCGGAGAGATATTTTTTGAGGGGAGAAATATTGCGGAAATTGCCCCTGACGAAATGCCTGATTACAGAAGAAAGATAGGTGTTGTTTTTCAGGATTATAAACTTTTGGACTCAAAAACCGTTTATGATAATGTTGCTATATCTTTGGAGGTGGTTAATTCGGACGAGGAAGATATAAAAAATATAGTTCCTAATGTTTTAAGTTTAGTTGGTCTTTTGGATCATGCTTCCTACAAACCGGAGGAACTTTCCGGGGGTGAGAAACAAAGAACAGCAATAGCGCGTGCCTTGGCTCACGAACCCGATGTTTTAATAGCTGATGAAGCAACGGGTATGATTGATCCCGATTCTTCCGACGAGATAGTTGAAATTTTAGAGAAAATAAATTCTTTAGGCACGACAGTAATAATGGCTACTCATGATCAAAGAATAGTTGATAAATTAACAAAGAGAGTTATTAAAATTCATAAAGGTAAGCTTGTTTCCGATAAAAAAGGAGGAAAATATCGTGCCTAAAATGTGGAAAAATTTAAAACATTATTTAGAAAAGGAAAGGTTGATGAGTTTATCTCAGTTTTTGGCTATGACTGTAACCTTTCTCTTGCTGGGGATTTTTATTGAAATAATAGCAGTTTCCCAAACGATGTTGAAGTACTTAGAAGATCAGGCTCAAATTACAGTTTTTTTTAAAGATGAATTCGGAGAAGATAAAATACTTTCATTCAAGAGTAATTTAGAATCAGATCCCAGGGTTTTAGAGGTTAACTATATTTCAAAAGAACAGGCTTTAGAAATTTTTAAGGAAATAAATAAGGATCAACCTGTTCTTCTGGAGTCTATTTCCGCTAGTATTCTTCCGGCAAGTTTAGAAATAAAGACGAGAAAAATATCAGATTTGGAGCCACTGACTAACGAATTACAAGGCAAAGAGGGGGTTGAGGAAGTGCGGTTTTACAAAGATGTTGTAGAAAGATTTAGATCAACCAGCAATACTGTTTATATAGTAGGTTTTATTCTGGTGGTAGTGTTTTTCGTTATATCCTACTCAATTATCATATCCTCGCTTAGAAATCTTATTAATTCAAGAGGGCCTGAATTGGAGATTATGAAATTAGTCGGAGCGTCCGATTCATACGTTAAAAACCCGTTTATTTATCAAGGTATGTTTTTCAGTGTAGTTTCCGCTGTTGTTGCTTCTATAATAATGCTATTAGTGGGTTTTGGAGAACTTAAGTCGGGAGTATTTTCGGAAGGGTTATCTTTTGGTTTTCTTCCGCACATTTTTATCAGTCCCTTAATTTTTTCTTTAATATTAGCGTTTATACTAATATTATCGGGATTCTTACTTGGATATTTTGGTAGTAATGCGGCAGTTAAAAAATACCTAAAATATTAAAAAATGCGAAATAAAAAATTTTTTCTTATAGTAACCATATCTTTATTTGCTTTTCTTGTACCTTTTTCAGGATTGGTTTCGGCCGAAGATAATGAAGAAGATAATCAAAATGAAGATGAAATAGATGAGATTCAAGAAAAAATAGATGAATACGAGAAGAAATTATCGGAACTTCGTAATAAAGCAAATACCCTCCAAAATGAGATTGATTATATGGATGGTCAGATAAATCTTACGGAATTGAAGATTCAGAACTCCATTGCGAACATTAAGAAAACCGAGGATAGAATTTATGAGCTTTCAGAAGGAATAGAGAGTTTAGGTCTTAGAATACAGAAGTTAAAAACCTCAATTGAATATCAGGAACAGGTGCTGGGTTCAAGAATGAGGGAAAGATATAAGGATAGAGAAAACAACATGTTTATGCTTGTTTTTGGCGGTGACACGTTAAATTCTTTGGTCAAAAAAACTAAATATTTGCAGGATTTGGAAGAAAATGACAAAAAGCTTATAGATCAAATGGCGGCGACAAAAAATGATTTTGAAAGACAAAAAGAAATATTTGAAGATAAAAAAGACGAGCAGGAAAATTTGAAGAAACAATTGGAGATCGAAAAGGCTAATTTGGACAGCTATAGAAGAGATCTTGAATCCAGGCAGAGGGAAAAAGAAGAAATACTGAAACAAACCGAAAACGATGAGGAAAAATATCAGGAGCTTTTGAACCAGGCTATTGCAGAGAGAAATGCAATGCAAGGTATTGTGTCCGGAATAGACTTTAAAAATGGTACTAAAGTAGAAAAGGGAGACATAATAGCAGTTATGGGAAATTCCGGATATCCTTATTGTTCTACAGGTACACACTTGCATTTTGAGGTCAGAAAAAATGGTAGTGTAGTTAATGCTGAGAAATATTTAAAGGAAAAAAATCTTTATGTTTGGCACTATAACACCGGTTACACTGAGATAGGAAGCGGGAGCTGGGATTGGCCTATGAAGAATCCGGAAATAACTCAAAGATATGGTAAAACCCCATGGTCGTGGAGATACCCTAATGGTTTGCATGAAGGCATAGATATGGTTTCCAAGGATGTTTATATAAGAGCTCCTAAAGGTGGAAAAATCGTTAAAGGAGGAATGGGGTGCGGAGGCGGTACAGTAAATTTTGCTGCTATTGACCATGGAGATGGGGTAGTTAGTTACTATCTTCATATAAAATAAGTTTTTTATACCATTCTATTAATTGTAGATTTTTGTTGATTGCGGTGGTTTAAAAAGAAGAGATAATCTGATTATGACAAAGATTTTTTCCCTTTCTGCGGTGTTATTTTTGTTTTGTTTTGTGTCCCGCGCTGAATTTACCCAGTTTGACTTTTCCTTGGGGAGATACCTCGTGGAAGATAGAAAAGATATAGAAGTAAATTTTAATTTTGATCTATTAGGATACTCCCAAAAGGATTTTTTGGTTGCTCCTTTGATAAAAAACGGCATAGTTGAAATTTTTAATTTTGAAAAAAACTCCTGGGTTTCTTATGGAGATCCAATTTACGATATGCCTTATTTAGAAAAAAAGATGGTTATAAGGATAAGCGGTTTTGAGGTGGAAAAAACTTCTTTGAATTTTCAGATATTTAATTTAAAAACCGGTGAGATCTATCTGACTCCGGAGAAGAATATTTGGTCAAAAAAAATTTATTCTGACTACTTGCAAAAATTTAATGATAATTTGTCCGCAAATTTAAGTTTGAAAAATGAAAACGAAGATCTACCTGCAGAAAGCTATAATGTTGCTCTGATAGGAAAGTCAAACGAAAATTTAGATTTTTTTGAAAAAATAAACGAAGTTCCGAATAAATACTTGTTTTTTCCTGTGCCTTTAATGTTCGTATTTTCGGTGTTAGCAGGATTTAAGTTTGGTTTAAAAAATAAAGCTGAGAGAAAAAACTTGGATGTAAAAACCAAAACTTATGTTGTAGATGATAAAATACACTAGTGAAAAAGATATTGGATTGGATCCCGGCTTTATTATTAATGTTGATAATTTTTTATCTTTCTTCCCAACCCGGGTATGTAGTGGATTCTACTATCGCTAATACCGAAAATGTTCAAAAAATAGGGCATTTAATTTTATTTATGCTTTTGTGTCTTTCCTATTTTAAAGCCACTAAAAATATTGGTTTATCAATCTTTTTGACTTTTTTATATGCTTGCTTTGATGAGTTTCACCAGTTCTTCGTTCTTGACAGGTCGTCCAGTTTTAGTGATATTTTTACGGATATGATAGGCGCTTCAATTTCAGGAGTATTTTTATGGAAATTATTGCCGATTCTACCGACAAAACTAAAAAACTTGCTTACGAAATAGCTAAAAAAATAAAAGAAGGGTATGTTATTGCTCTGTATGGTGATTTGGGAAGTGGAAAAACCACATTTGTCAGATATTTAGTTGAAGGGTTGGGCCTGAAAAACAGAGTTCAAAGCCCGACTTTTGTTGTGGTGAGAAGATACGGAAATATAAATCATGTTGATCTTTACAGATTAAGTTCCAAAGAAGAAGTTTTAGAAATAGGTTTAGAGGAAATGATGCAGGATAAAAAATCAATAACGATAATAGAATGGCCGGAAATTGTTGAAAAATTACTTCCGACAAATACAGTAAAAATTTATTTTGATTATATAGATGAAAAAACAAGAAAAATCACAATTAAAAATCTACATTGATTCCTCGCAGAGAGATAGAAAAAAAGTGGCTTTAGTAAATGTTTTGAACCACAAGCAAAAAGAATTAGATGTTATTGAGGGTGATGTGGATGTTGTGGGATCAATAAAAAAGATTTTGGAAAGGAATGATCTGAAACTGAAAGATGTGTCGGAATTTATTCCAAAGTTGGGGCCCGGTTCTTTTACGGGATTGAAAATAGGAGTTACGGTTTCTAATGTTCTTAACTGGCTCCTAAAAAGAAAAAAACTTAATGAGTTGTATATTCCTGAATATGGAGGAGAGCCTAACATTAGCGAGAGAAAGAAAAAATAATTTTTCGGTTCGTAAAAATTAAAAATGTATAATATTTGTATATGAAAATACTTGTTACCGGCGCCGCCGGGTTTATAGGGTCGCATCTTTCGGAAAGATTAGTTGATTTAGGACACGAGGTTATAGGGATTGATAATTTTAGCCCTTATTACTCTGTAGAGTTAAAAAGATTAAACGCGCAGGATCTTGCCAACAAAGGGGTGAAGATTCACGAACTTGACATATCAGAGGATGATTTAACATCTGCTGTAGATGGAATTGAGGCTGTTTTTCATTTTGCGGCTCAACCGGGAATATCCGCTGCAACGCCTTTTTCTGTTTTTTTGAAAAATAACGTTGTGGCTACAGAAAATTTATATCAGGCTGTGAAAGATCTGCCGGATTTTAAAATTTTTGTAAATATTTCAACTTCCTCTGTTTATGGAATAAATGCTACCGATGATGAAAACACTCCTCCCAAACCAACTTCTCATTATGGTGTCACTAAACTCGCAGCCGAGCAATTGATTCTTGCTTATCAAAGAGATACGGGATTTCCGGCTTGCTCTACCCGTCTTTTTTCAATTTATGGTGAAAGAGAAAGACCCGATAAGTTGTACCCGAAAGTAATAGATTCCATTTTGAATAACAGACCTTTTCCATTTTATGAGGGGAGTGAGAAACATTTGAGGAGTTTTACTTATGTTGGGGATATCGTAGATGGTTTTGTATCAATTTTAAATAATTATGAGAAGTGCATCGGAGAGATATTTAATTTAGGGTTTGACTCGGCCATAACAGTAGGAGAGGGTTTGAAAATTATTGAAGATTATCTTGGAAAAAAAGCCATTTATGATATAAGGCCTCCGCGACCGGGAGATCAACTTGAAACCAGAGCCACTATTAATAAAGCCCGAAGAATTTTGGGGTATAATCCGATTACGACACCGGAAGAAGGTTTGAAAAAGGAAGTAGATTGGTTTAAGGAGAAAATATGGAAAAAAATAAACTTGTTTCAATAGTAATTCCCTGCTACAACGAAGAAGGGAATATTGGAAAAACCCTTGATGGTTTATTGGATTTAATTAATAAACATAAATATTCGTTTGAAATTATAGTTGTTAATGATGGCAGTAAAGATGGAAGTTGGGAAGTAATAAAAAAATATGCTTCTTCTCATGAAGAGATAAAAGGAATAAATTTGATGGGAAACTTTGGGCAAAGTTGTGCGTACATGGCTGGTTTTGATGTTGCCCGGGGAGACTACATTATAACTGTTTCTGCTGATCTTGAGATTCCCTTGGAAAGTGTAAATGAAGTAATTGATCATTTGGATGAGGGGTATGATTTTGTAAATACGAATAGAGTTCAGAGGTGGGGTGGTGGAAAAAGTAATCGCGCTAAACAAAGTGATTTAGCAAATTGGATCATAGGAAAAATTTCCAAAGTTTATATGAAAGATAGAGGTTCGGGAATGAAAGGTTTTAGAAAAGATATCGCAAAAAATCTGAAGTTGTATGGAGATATGCATAGATTTATTCCTGATTATGTGAGTGTTTATACTAAAAATATGATTGAATTTGACGTGGGTTTTAAGGATAGAGAGTACGGAGAATCTAATTATAAAGGACAGAAAAGAACCATTAAGGTTGTTTTGGATTTAGCAACTCTTTATTTTATGTTGTATTTTGCCAAAAAACCCTTTAAAGCTATGCCGGGGAGATTATTCGGCTTTACGGGTATTATTTTGTCCGGTTTAGGCGGGATTCTTGCAATATATTTAATAGTTTTGAAAATAATGGGACAGAGCATAGGAAACAGACCTCTACTTACTTTATCAGTTCTTTTGATAATCGTTGGAATTCAATCTATTATGTTTGGTATGCTGGGAGAGTTGCTGATGCGTACGTATTTTGAATCTTCGGGAAGAAAAACTTACATGGTTCGCGAATTTATTGAATAGTTTTTCTGTTGATAGTAAAAAGAAAATAGGGTAATATTTCTGCACATTTATTTTAGGAGAATCTATGAATAAAAAATCAAATTTTAACCAAATATTAGTAATAATTGCTTTAGTAGCGGTAGGATTTTATTTGGGATTTATTTTTCCCGGAGTAAAAGATTCAAGTTCGGATGTAATGGAAGAAAATGCGGTAACACAGCAAAGTACTCAAGAAACTGCGGTTGGAATTGATGAGGTAAAATCGGCCTTTAACAATGCAGCAATCAAGTTTGGAGATGACTCAAGGAAAGTGATATTTTTAGAAATTTCCGACCCGAGCTGTCCGTATTGCAATATTGCAGCCGGATATAATAGTGAGCTGAATTCACAGGCCGGGAGTAATTTTAAATTGGTGGAAGATGGGGGTACATATTTAGCTCCGGTTAAAGAAATGAAAAAACTAGTCGACAGCGGAGATGCCTCTTTTGCAATGTTATATCAAAATGGTCATGGAAATGGGGAGATGGCAATGAAAGCTTTATATTGCGCTAACGAAGTCGGAAAATTTTGGGAAGCCAAAGCTCTGCTTTTTAGCGGTGATGGTTATGATTTAATAAATGAAAATGTTAAAAATGACAAGACTAAATCCGGTGTTTTAGCTGATTTTTTAGCCCCTGTAGTAAATAAAAATACTATGAAATCCTGTTTGGACAGCGGAAAATATGATGCGCAATTAAGCACGGATTCGTCTACAGCCGCTTCATTGGGTGTTCAGGGCACTCCGGGATTTTTTGTTAATGATAAAAATTATGCCGGTGCTTATAGTTATTCGGATATGGAACCAGTTGTAAAATCCGCGTTGGGAAAATAAACGAAAGACTACAGGCGGTTGCATGCCTTCAAGGGTACCATCTGAGTATTTGTGAACACAACCAGAATAGGTAGATTGGTATGTAAATATAAACACCACAAAAATTTTTCAGCGATAAAACACTGTTAGATTCTTTGTGGTGTTTTGAATTTTTTTCCTGCTGTTTTTATTGAGCAGTTTTGGTAGATTTAAGTACCTGCGTAAGATCTCAATCTTTCTTCTTCTATATTTGTAAATTCAGGAGTTTCGTATCTCCATGCGAGACTGTTGAATGACTTTCCCGTGTTAACTACCGTTACAGGAACTCCCGTTACATTCTCTATTTTTTTTATTAAATCAAAAACCTTTGGTGTGAGATCTGACCATTTGGTAACACCTGTTACATTTTTATCATAATGTTCGGCAAATGTAAGCGCAATTTGTGTTGCTCCGTTTATTAGGCAGGCACGTTTTAAAATATCCCAATCAATACTTTTGGCTTTTCTTCTGATATTGGGTTTTCCGGTTTTTGGGTCATGGATAGAACTATATTCAACAATTCCTCTTTCAACCATTTCTTCAACCGTGAACTCTTCTACGTTACCCATTGGTCCTGTTCCTTCCCTCGTCGGAAGAGCCTTAACTACCAGTATCACTTCTTTTATTTTGCGCCAATCTACACCCACTCCTGCAATCAAAGATCCGGTTGTTACGTCAACTGAAGTAACATATCTTCCGAATCCGAAGTAATTTGATAATCCAAAACCCTGCGAGGACTCAAGGACTATATTTCCCTCTGAGGAAAGTTTATTCGCCAGTTCGGGAATGTTTTCTATAAAGGGTTTAAGATCATCATTTTCACCTGCAAGAGGTGCCGTTCTTAAAACCCTTTTTGCCATGCAGGCCCCGGTTCCACTCATTGTGCTTCCAATCCCCCTCATGTTTGCGCTTTGAACTTCTTCTTCGATATCAAGAGGTGTTATCAGCGGACATCTCGGGTCAATTTTCACTTGATCGGGTTTGAGTTTGAACCTTTTTATTTCTTCAGAAAGCTTTTTAGGATCAATTGCAGTACCGGGACCAATTCCGATGAGAGAGTTTGTCATTAAAAATCCCAGCGGAAGCTGATTTGTCTTAATATATTTTCCTTCAAAAAACACGCCGTGTTCCGCTCCGGATCCGCCGCATCCCCTAAAAACAGCCAACGATTTGGTTAATAGCCCATACCATGCGGAAATCAAACCTTTTCCGCCATCTCCCCAAAACGCGTCCACAACAACATATATTGTTTTCACTTTTTCTTCTCCTTTTTAATTTTTATTTGAAATTTTCAATCAGAACTTTTTGATAATATCAGATAATCATGAAAAATAAAGATCGATCGTTGATTATAGATGTAACATTCAGCTGCCGATATCTAAAGATTAAGGGTTTTCCCGAACTGCGTTATTTGTGTTTATTTTATCTATAATGCCTCTCGCTGCCATTATTCCCGTTGCGGCGGCACCGGTTATTGATCCTGCCATTCCTGATGCATCCCCGGCGACAAACAATCCACTTATGTTGGTTTCCATTCCCGGCGTTGTTTTTATTTTTGAAGATCTGAATTTTACTTCAGGGGCATATAAAAGCGTAGATCCCGAATTTATTCCCGGCATTACAGCATCTAATTTCTCAAGACTTTCCAAAATATTGACGACGATTCTATGAGGAAGAGCCATGGAAATATCTCCGGGCGTGACATCCGTTAAAGATGGGGTAACTAAAGATTTTTCCAGTTTTCTCCAGGTGCTTCTTCTTCCTTTTCTAAGATCTGCTAAACGTTGTAATATAGGTTTTTGTCCGCCTATGGTTGAAGCTAATTCGGCTATAGATTGCGCGTAAGCGATGGAGTTTTCTACGGGTTCGGTTAAATGAACTTCACACAAAAGAGCGAAGTTAGAGTTCTTTGCAGTATGATCTGAATTTGAGTATCCGTTGACACATACGTATCCTTGGTAATCTTCTCTTGCGACATATCCGTTGGGGCAGGAACAAAATGTTCTTACAATGTCGTCAAAAGTATCGGTTCTTACCTTGAGTACAATTTCATATAAAGAATCTGCGTATCTTTTCATTACTCCGGATGGGAATTCAACCCTGACTCCGACTTCTACCATATCGTAAATGTATTCAATATTGTATTTTGAACAAATTTCCTGAAACCATCTTGCTCTAATTCTCCCGGGAGCTACCAAAATATTGTCGGCAAACATATCTCCCTTGTTTGTTTTCACTCCCGTGGCTTTGCCGTTTTCTACTATAATGTCCAGAACCTCCGTTTTTTCCATCAGCGTAACTCCCTTATCTTCCAGATAATCCTGAAAGTTTTTCATAACTTCCTTTAATTTATCTGACCCCACATGCTTCATTCTTCTTACTATCAGTTCTATATCGTGCTTCTGAGCTTCATCTATCATCATTTCCACGTCGTATCTATTTTTTGGATATTCCTCTGAATCCACCCCAAATGACATAAATGCTTCGTCTATTTCGTTAAGAATCACTTGATAATCTTCGGGTTTTATGAGATGAAAAGTTCTCTCGTGAGAAAGCTTTGGGGTAAAATGCAACTTCCCATCCGAATAGGTTCCTGCTCCGCCAAATCCTGACATCACATCTTTGCTGGAACGATTTTCTATTCTTGATCCCATATCTACAATGACAACTTTTAGGTTCGGATTTTTTTTGGTTATTTCAAGAGCGGCAAACATTCCCGCCGGTCCTGCTCCTACTATTATTACGTCGTATTTTTCCACAGCAATGTCACATTATAGACTATTATTTTTCCTAAGTCATTGAGTCTGCTTATTTGGATATCATTTTTCGTTTTTCCTGTTTTACTGGTTTTTATTTGCGCTGTCGGTGGTTGTATTAAGATTATTTGTAGTTTCCCGGTCGGTAGAATTGTTCTGATTATCAGCGGTATTTTTATCCGATTCATCTTCGGTGGATTTTGGCTCTGTGTTTTCCGGTTGAAAATTTTGTGGTATTTCTCCAGGTGTTCTGCCCGGTAACTGTTTTCCAAAATTTTGTCTTTCTCTAATCATTTTTCTAAAATTATTCCTCTCAAAAAATCTTCCTCCGTAAAATCCTAACAGCCCGGACAAGATTACAGCCACAGCAAAATAAATAATCAAATTTTTATTTATTTCTTTGTTTCCTATTTTCATAGTTCCTCCTTTAAATTGTTGCTTTAATTTTTAAGATCAAAGCTGAAAAAATGCTTAAAAATTACTCATATCTGAGAGCATCTACGGGCTGAAGTTTAGAAGCTCTTTGAGCAGGGTACCACCCAAAAATTATTCCGACTAAACAGGAAACTCCCACGGCTAATAATATGGATGATGTTGATATTACGGTCGGCAGACTCATTATTTTTGTGAGTACTATGGAAGCTCCGACTCCGGCTATTACCCCAAGCACACCTCCTGCTATTGTCAGTATTATTGATTCAACTAAAAACTGGGTAACTATTGTTTTTCTTTTTGCCCCCAATGCTTTTCTTATTCCTATTTCTCTTGTTCTTTCTGTCACGGTAACGAGCATTATATTCATTATTCCAATTCCCCCTACCACTAGTGATATTGCTGCTATCCCGGCCAGAAGTGTAGTAAATGTACCTGTTACCTCATTGACGGTTTCAATTATTTCTTCCTGTGAACTGATTCTGAAATCGGCCTTATCCGGTGATTCTAGCCCATGAAGTTCCAAAAGAAGAAATCCTATTTGGTTCATAGCGGCATCCATGAAGTCTTCACTTTTAGCTCTTATGTATATATTGCTTACATTATTTACTCCAAAGAGAATTTTCTGCGCTGTAGTTAAGGGAATGAACACACTATCGTCTGTTCCCATCATTTCGGAACCTTTGGATTCAGTAATTCCTACAATAGTAAAGGAATTTCCATTTATTCTAATGTTCTGTCCGATTGGGTTTGATATATCAGGGAATAATTCTTCAATAACTCCGGGTCCTATTACCGCTATTTTTGATAAGTTGTCTAAATCGCTTTGAGAAATTTCTGATCCGTATTCTACCTTTATATTTCTTAGTGAGAAGTATTTAGGAGTTATTCCTATAACGCTGGTATTCATATTGTTTTGTCCGTAGGATATTTGTGATCGGGAAGAGTAGGATGCGGCTACGCCATCAATTGTTGTAATTCTCGGAGATTTTTCTATTTCTAAAGCGTCCTCATATGTTAATGTTTTAGCATCTCCCGCCCCGCCCCTTAAAAATCCGGATTGAGTTGAGCCGGGATAAACGGTTAACAGGTTTGACCCGAGCGACTGTATTCTTTCTTTTACGCTTTCCTGACTTGCCTGTCCTAAAGTCATTAGAGCTATTACCGACCCTATACCTATTATTATCCCAAGAGCAGATAAAGCTGTTCTCATTTTATTGTTTTTTAATACGGATATTCCTTCTTCAAATATTTCGCCTATTTTCATTTTTTTGCACCTTTATTTTCCTTTTCATCAATTTTTATCTTTTCCGCCTGATTTTTTATTCCCGCTTGGCTCTTTTCATTTTTAGTATCTCCGATTATTTTTCCATCCATGATAGAGATAATTCTTTTGGCTCTTGCTGCAATATCTTCATCGTGAGTAATTAATACTATTGTATGGCCTTTTTTATTTAATTCTTCAAAAATATCCATAATCTCCATACCCTGTTTTGATGCCAGATTTCCTGTGGGCTCGTCGGCCAGAATTATGCTCGGATCAGTTGCCATGGATCTTGCGATGGCGACTCTTTGTCTCTCACCCCCGGAAAGCTGGTTGGGCATATTGTAAAGTTTATTTCCGAGACCGACCGATTCTAATAACTGTTTTGCTCTTTCTTCCCTTTCTTTTTTTTGAACCCCTGCATAAGCCATCGGAAGACTTACGTTTTTTATTGATGAGGTTCGGGACAGAAGGTTATATGCCTGAAAAACGAACCCTATCTCCTTATTTCTTATTTCCGCTAGTTCATCGTCATTCATGTGTTCAACATTTTTCCCGTTTATGATATATGTTCCGGAGGTTGGTATGTCAAGACATCCTAGTATGTGCATCAAAGTAGATTTTCCCGATCCCGATGGTCCTACTATTGCTACGAATTCTCTCCTTTCAATTTCAAATGAAACATCCGTCAATGCTTGAGTGGAAACTTCTCCTCCGTTGTATATTTTTGTGATGTTTTTAACCTCTATCAAAGGTTTCATCTCATGAAATCTCCCATACCTCCCGGCATTCCGCCATTTCTATTTGTATTGTTTATTCCACTGCTTGTTGTAAAACCTTCGGTCGGAAGAGATTTTATTTGAACTATATCTCCCTCACTTAGACCTGATGTAATCTCAGTGTATTTGTCGCTTGATATTCCGGTTTCTACTTTAACTTTTTCGGTCGCATCTCCCTTTACAAGAGTTACATTTTTTTCATTATTTGTAGTTTCTATTGCGGAGGTGGGAATTATCAAAACACCCGATTTTTCATCAGTTATTATTTCTGCGTCCACACCCATATTTGGCAGGACCATATCGGAATTCTCGTCAAACTTAACAATTACCGGATAGTTTGAGACCCCGCTTGAAGTTAATCCTATTTTATCTATTCCCGCGACCTTTCCCGTAAATTGTTTATCCCCAATGCTGTTCAGTGTCAAAATTACTTTTTGTCCTACTTTCACTTTATTTATGTCCACTTCCGAAATATTTAAACTTGCAATCGGTGTGCCTTCTTTTCTGATTGAAGCGACGGTAGTTGAAGTTCGCTCGGATAGGGAATTTGAAATATCCATTCCTTCAACAACTAATATGTTAGCTATTATTCCGCTGTCGGGGGCGACAATAGTTGGGGATTGGGCTTGGTATGAAAGTAGTGCTTTGTTTAAAGCCACCTCCGCTTGGGTAATTTCTTCCTTTTGTAGTTCATAATCGGATTTTGCAACAAGATAGGCGTTTTCAGCCAATTTATAGGAATCTCTTTCGTCTTCGGTCTGATAGCTGTTGTTCTCCTTTTCTTTTTCAAAAGATTTTTCAGCATTCATCAAAGCAGACTCTTTTGCCAGAAGATTGCTCTTGGCTCTTTCGAGAGAAGATTTAGCCGATAGATAGGATGAATAAGCGGAGGCTCTGCTTTCTTCACCATCCGAGTTTAATGTTATGTCCATGATTTTTTGGCCCTTGGCTACAGTGTCGCCTTCCTGAACATACACCTTTTTTACTATTCCATTTACACTTGTGGTTACCGCAAGATAGTTCGCGGTTTCAATTGATCCGGATGCCTCTACACTGGACGAGATGTTTCCTTTAACGGCTTTTGCGGTGGTAACAGTTGTACTGTCTGAAGTTTCATTTTTCTTCAGAAGTTTCTGACCTGCTATTACTACAGTTAAAATTAATACTCCGGCGATTATTATTATTTTGTGTTTGCTAAAAAAGCTTCCTGTTTTTTTCATATTTAAAGATTTTAAATAAAATAAACTGAGAATTTACTGAATAAGTGGTAGTTTTATTAAAAACTCTGTGCCCGTGTCTTTTTTACTTTTTACGAATATTTTTCCTTTGTGGGCTTCAACTATTTCTTTTGCAATTGATAGTCCGAGTCCGAAACCCGGAGCTTCGTTTTTTGATCTTGAGGCGTCGGCTTTGTAAAATCTGTCAAAAATGTAAGGAATATCCTTTTCGTCAATTCCGATCCCGTTGTCCTTCACGGAAATTTGGGCGTAGTTGTTTTTAGCCTTTATGCTTATTTCAATCTTCCCTTCGTTTTTGCCAAATTTTATTGCATTATCCACAAGTATAGTTAAAAGTTCACGGACAAAATTTTCATCACCTTGTATCTTTATCTCATCAGCATCAAGATTTATTTTAATTTTTTTCTCTCTAGTGGCGGGTTCCAATTTGGCAATTACGTTTTGCGCCGATTCCTTTAGATTTATAGGGTCTTTTTTTCCGTTTTTATAATTTTGGTATTTGCTTTGAAGAATAAGGGAATTTGTCAAAAGTGTGAGAGAATCTATATCGTTTATAGTGCTTTCTAAGACGGTTTTTGCTTTTTTTAAGTCAAGATTTTTATCTCTGAGGTTTACTTCCAGATCGGTTTTCATTGCCGTCAAGGGAGTTTTTAATTCGTGAGCTGCGTCAGCAGTAAATTTTTTTTGCTTTTCAACCATCTCTTCTATCGGTTTCAAAGTTTTTCCCGCCAGCCAGTAACCGGGTATTCCCGCTCCTATAAGAATAAGAACATTTATCAATAAAAGCCTTGTTAAAGTTTCTTTTTCGATTTGTTTGACAGTTTCTTTGTCTATTATTGGTTCATTAGGTGGAAATGGGGGATCGGGTATATTAAAAAATCTGTTTTTCACTCTTCTTTCCTGCATTTCCAAAGCTCTTTCCATCTGACGGGTGGTGCTTCTATAAGCCGCGGCGCTGAAAGAAACCGTAACGGCCATAATTATTAGCAGATAATATGCTGTTATTTTTATTCTTGCCGATTTAAACATTTTTATTTTCCTTTTTTTCTTCTCCGCACTTTAGCATATAACCAAAGCCTCTTACGGTTTTTATCAATTCAGGTTTTTTCTTAAAAGGGAGGTCTATTTTTTTTCTCAGATATCCTATGTAAACTTCTACGGTGTTGGGTAAGATATCGGAATCATAATCCCACACATGATTCATTATCTGATCTTTTGTTAAGACTTTGTTTTTGTTTCTCGCCATGTATTCCAAAAGAGAGAACTCTTTTCTTGAAAGATGTATATCTTTTTCTCCTCTTTTGACAGTGAAGTTTTGAGTATTTACACAAAGGTCGTCACAAATTATCTTATCCGGTAAGAAATTTTTTGGTCTTCTAAGTAAAGCTTTAATACGGGCGAGAAACTCGTTGAAAGCGAAAGGTTTCGCTAGATAATCATCAGCTCCGCAGTTGAGTCCTGCAACTTTATCCTCTATGTCTCCTTTAGCGGTTAAGATAAGAATTGGTGTATGAATGTTCTCTTCTCTTAGCTTTTTGCATATCTCTATTCCGTCTATACCGGGAAGCATTAGATCCAATACGATTAAATCGTAATCTTCGGATGATGCCGTATCGTATCCGTCCGTTCCTGTATATGCTACGTCGACTGCAAAGTTTTCCTGTTCCAAACCTTGTTTTATTGAATTTGCTATCTTGTGTTCGTCTTCCACCACTAAAATTTTCATAGGTAATTATTATATAGAGTTTCCTGAATTTTTGCTGAGAATTAGATTAATTGTAATTATTGAATGAGAATTAAGTCTTTTTGAGAAATAATTTCTGCTTTGAGTAGTAAAATCCCGCCTGCTTTTGTTCCAAAGGCCTGGTGAGTGAGCAAAAAACTGTCCTCATTATTAATGTTTAGATTGGTCGGGGGTGATGGGAATATGTAAAGCTTGCGACCCCGCCTCGCTCACTTCGTTCGCTCCGGCATTCTCGTCCTGTTAGGAATATGAATTTCTTACCAATTTTTGTTTCTCTCAAGAGTTATGGGAGTTCTATATGGTCGGGGTGACAGGACTCGGTCACACGTCTTAAGATACTCTAACTCATTTCACTCGTAAGAGTATCTAAAGCTTGCGACCCCGCCTCGCTCACTTCGTTCGCTCCGGCATTCTCGTCCTGTTAGGAATATGAATTTCTTACCAATTTTTGTTCTCTCAAGAGTTATGGGAGTTCTATATGGTCGGGGTGACAGGACTCGGTCACACGTCTTAAGATACTCTAACTCATTTCACTCGTAAGAGTATCTAAAGCTTGCGACCCCCCCCCCTCGCTCACTTCGTTCGCTCC
>Ga0209604_1001811_pt1 | contig 16501 bp, 15 predicted proteins | sample AD_UKC097_MetaG_FD_184405 | JGI IMG/M metagenome (GOLD analysis project Ga0209604, IMG submission 184405) | Active sludge microbial communities of municipal wastewater-treating anaerobic digesters from USA - AD_UKC097_MetaG (SPAdes) (version 2) | ecosystem: Engineered > Bioreactor > Anaerobic >... | reverse complement strand
AAATGCATCCTCAGGTTGTCAGTAATTCACAAGATCGAAAATGGCATAATCCAGCTAAGGAATTCGATTTTGCCGGTTCATATGAAAGGAGATTATTCAGGAAGTTCTCGGGTGCCGAAATCAGGCTGAAAAGAATGAGAGAGCTAATTGAAGAGAAAGAAATGAATACTGAAAGATGTTTCGAGATCCTTCGAGATCACAATGACAGAAGACCTCAGAGCTCAATGAGAAATATTTGCATGCATGCCGGGGCAGGAGTTGTAACTTCTCAAACAACCGCTTCCATGGTTGTAGCTATTGGAGATAAGATTGAGGTTTGGGTCACAAATAGCAGTCTGCCGTGCCTTTCAATATATAAGCCAGTTTGGTTCAACAGTCAAGAATCAAGCTTATCATTTGGAGAAGGGGAAAGCGGCTTGAACTACTGGGGAAACTGGGAGATCTTCAACCGACTTGCCATATTGAGAGATTCTAAAGCCGCGGAGTTATGGAAAGAATACTGCCTCCCTTTTGAACAGGACTTGTTGTTAAGCAGGGGGAAAACAACTGAGGCAGATCTAACGAAACAGGCCTTTGAAAAAAGCTGGAAGATTGCAAGGAAGATGACCTCTATTCTTAGAGGAGAAAGGGAAGAGGCAGGTTTCTTAAAGAAAAGCTACTGGAAGAAGCAAAACGCAATGCTTCAAAGGCTGAAGTCCAGAAACTTCAGGAAAGAATTGCCTACATGAAGAACGGATTTTCTCTCAAGATAATTCTAGCAGTTGTCTGCGGGCCATGTCCCGGGAAAACTATTAAATCAGGCATTTTAGTGAAAAGTTCTTTGAGTCGATCTATGCTGCTCTTCATTTGATCATGGTCGCCTCCAGGCAGATCTGTTCTTCCGACAGAAGTAGAAAACACGGTGTCTCCTGAGAACAAAAATCTTTCGTCGAAAAGAAAGCAGCAAGAGCCTTCTGTGTGGCCTGGAGTATGAAGGCATTTCCAACGATCACAAAGTACTTCAGTAGATAACACCTTCTTTCCTCCCAGGAGGAGAGTATTCTTCCCGAATAAATTGAGAAAGCTTTTTTCGGCATCCAGTAACATTGGCTTGTCCATAGGGTGAATTATGATTTCATCTGTATCAATCTGGTCAAGATCAAAAATGTGATCAGCATGCCCGTGAGTAAGCAATGCTCTTAGATGTTTCTTGTCCTCAAAAGCCGTCAGTTCTGTGGAAACGCCAAAACCCGGATCAATTATAGTTATTCTTTCGTCCTCTCTGACCACATAACAGTTTTCATCCAATGCTTTAGCCAGTAATCTTCTTACTTCTATCGTTTAGGCACCTCCCTTAGAAACGGATCATCTGGACAGGAATCTTCTGGCTCCAATATAGGATGAGAAAGACAACAATCCCCAGAACTCCTGCAATGAAAACATTGTATTCGGAGTGAAAATACACAACTCTTTTGAAAGCTCCCGATGGCTCAAAGCACCACACTTTCGATTTTACCAGATAGCCTTCGCCATGATAGAATAATGGGGGGGAAGAGGAGTTGGATTTGAAGAATTCTAGAATTTGCGGTCTGGCCTTAAGATTCAATTATGACAATCCCGAGGATTTCAGATCAGAGCTGAGATCCATTTATGAGCAAGAAGACCTTTCTAGAGAAGAGATTGGAATGCTTCTGGCTCTCGATTTTGCTTACTCTAGCACGTTTGATGAGGCGAGGGAATTTGATTCCTCTGATACAGATCTCAAGCTCCTGGCCGAAGGAGTGTATTCTCTGTCCTATTTTTATGCCAGGAATTCCGAAGACAAGATAGCGTACCTCGTATCGAAGCTTGCGGTAGATCACATTGCCAGAGAATGCGAAAGGGAGCAAGAGATTAATCTGAAGATACTCCATATGATGACCTCGTTCGAAATGGGCTTCGGTGAAGAAACGCTACTTCTCTTCGAAGAACTAGTAAAGCTTGAAAAGTATGTTCCAATTCAGAAGCGCTTTGAGTATTACAACGATCTTGGTCTTGTATCAACTCAGCTCCAAACTGGCGGCAATCCGTTGAGGTTCTACGAGAAGGCTAAGGAACTTGCCGGTTCGCCGGTAAGAACTCTGATGGTACAGCTGAACATGATTGATTATCTTTACTCTAAGAACATGTTCAAAGAAGCTCTTAAGCTTCTTGAAAAGACGGAAAGCTGCAACGTAGTTTCCATAAACGGATACAAACTCATGATAAATCTCAAGATCCTGCTGCAAATGAGTAACCTCGCAAGAGCAGCTGCCGTTGCCGATCAACTTGAATCCCTAATTCGTTCTTATGGGGAATGGACGGATATCGCAGTATCTTACATTTTTCTGGGACATTTCTACGTGAAGATTGGCAACATCTCTAAGGCACAAAACTATCTAAATCTTCTGAAATCTCTTCCGGACGAATCCCTTACAAACTATATCAGAGGGGAGACGCTTATTCTCGAGGCGTCGATAATGCAAGTCAAGGGAGAACATTTTCGAGCACTTGAAAACTCTGTTGGCGCTTTTGAGACGCTTACACTTTACAGTACAACGTCGCCACATCTTAAAGATTTCGTAAATAATCTCTTTGGAAGTATTTCGGCAGTTTTCACTCAGCTCATCAGAGAGCTCAGGCTCAAGGATAGCTATACCGCTCTTCATACACTTAGAGTTCTGAAGATATGCTATGAGTTTGGTAAAGAGCTTGGACTAGAAAAGATAGATCTGTTCAATCTATCAATTGGTGCAATGTTGCATGATTACGGCAAGGTCGACATACCATTCGACTTGTTGAATAAGCCATCAACGTTGACTGAAGAAGAATTCACGGAGATAATGAATCATCCCGTATACGGCGAACGTTATTTGCGGGATTTGAACTTTCCTAAAGCAATAAGAGATATAGTCAGACATCATCACGAAAGAATAGACGGAAACGGGTACCCCGACGGTTTAAAGGGAGACCAAATTCACAAGCTCGTTCAAATAGTTGCAGTAGCAGACGTGTTCGATGCACTGACGACCGATAGACCATACAGAAAAGCGATTACAAAGGAGAAAGCTCTGGAGTACCTAAAAGAAAAAGGCGACCAATTAATCTCAAAAGGTCTCCTCTCTAGGTTTATAAGATTTGCTCAGCACAAAGAAATAATCATACAAGAAAAAGAAATAACTGCACTATGGCGTTCAATAATCTCCGAACTCTTCAAATAAGATGAAAGAGCTGCGGCTAAAAAATCAATAACCTTCGGGAATCTTCCAAAGTCCTGGGCCACCATCAACGGTAAACTCGCCTTCGGGAATCTTCCAAAGTCCAGGTCCTGCAAGCGCAACCGTACCAAACGATACCAAACCTATCAAAAGAATTGCGATCATCTTTTTCATCAAACTAACCTCCCTTTGTCCGTGAAAAAATCGATGTTGAAAATCAATAACCTTCGGGAATCTTCCAAAGTCCTGGGCCACCATCAACGGTAAACTCGCCTTCGGGAATCTTCCAAAGTCCAGGTCCTGCAAGCGCAACCGTACCAAACGATACCAAACCTATCAAAAGAATTGCGATCATCTTTTTCATCAAACTAACCTCCCTTTATCCATGGAAAAATCGATGTTGAAAATCAATAACCTTCGGGAATCTTCCAAAGTCCTGGGCCACCATCAACGGTAAACTCGCCTTCGGGAATCTTCCAAAGTCCAGGTCCTGCAAGTGCAACCGTACCAAACGATACCAAACCTATCAAAAGAATTGCGATCATCTTTTTCATCAAACTAACCTCCCTTTATCCATGGAAAAATCGATGTTGAAAATCAATAACCTTCGGGAATCTTCCAAAGTCCTGGGCCACCATCAACGGTAAACTCACCTTCGGGAATCTTCCAAAGTCCAGGTCCTGCAAGCGCAACCGTACCAAACGATACCAAACCTATCAAAAGAATTGCGATCATCTTTTTCATCAAACTAACCTCCCTTTATCTATGGAAAAATCGATGTTGAAAATCAATAACCTTCGGGAATCTTCCAAAGTCCTGGGCCACCATCAACGGTAAACTCACCTTCGGGAATCTTCCAAAGTCCAGGTCCTGCAAGCGCAACTCCACCAAGTACTATCAATCCAATTAGAAGAATTGCTGCTACCTTTTTCATTCACTCCACCTCCAAAAATCTGCTTGATGAATTTCGTTCTGTTTCAGCACCTTACTCTTAGTGATCTTCTTCTTCAGGTATCTTCCACATATACCACACCTCCCGGTCAAGTGTTCGAGTGATAAATTACCTTTTGAATCTCTCTCCACCTCTAAAATCTCTTATCAAAACTCAAGCTCCTACGAATAAATGTTTGGTCGGGTGGACAATAAAAAACAACAGTACCTCTACATAAACAAGATTACAACTAGATTCTAGATCAAGAGCATTCAAATACGTAAACATCAATAGAAGAAGAATGAGAGCAGTAATCAGGTTTGACTGGTGATAACCGCTTATAAACGACTATGATGAAGTGTAGAGCGCATAATCAAACGTAAGAAATATAAATATGAATAAATCATATGATGTACTATTTATTATAACCTTTGCGAGGCAGCACTAGAAACTTATCTCACAAAAATTAAACTAATAATTCATGCGAGTGCAAAAATCAAAAAGTGAAATCGAAAGTTCGCATTGTCTAATGAGGCGAATACCTTTTATAAGTTTGGTATTTGCTAGTTTGTTGGGATTTATAGAGGTAAAAAGAAGCTCCAAAAAACGCCCAATATGCCCGTACCAAATACGATCCAGATGACTGAAAGTTTGAATTTGTAGAGGATGTAGAAGGCAGATACTGCTGTAACAATGGTGAAAACACTATTAATAGACTCAATCCCTATCCTTAAAGTAGCCGAAAGGATCAGTGCGATTATCCCGAGCCTTAGGGCATTAAAGACCTCTGCCGTGTCGATCCATTTCGATAGAATTTTCAGAATCTTTAGTATCAGAAAAATCCAGAACACGCTTGGAAGAACAACTCCCACAGTTGCGAGAATCGATCCTTGTATTCCGGCAATTCTGTAGCCAATAAAAGTGGCCGAGTTGATCGCAATCGGGCCGGGAGTCATCTGTGAGATGGATATTAGAGTAAGGAACTCTTCAATTCCAATCCATTTGTTTACGTTTACTATTTGGTCCTGGATTAGACTTAGAGCGCCATATCCTCCTCCGAAAGCTAGAAAACCGATCTTAAAGAAAGACCAGAAGAGATTGAGTAGAATCATCTGGTCGACCTCCTGTCGATGAAATAAATGAGAAGCGAGCATACCAGCAAAACCCAGATAGACGATACATTAAGAAAGACAATTACCAAAGTACCAGCAGCGATAACGATTATAATCAGGTATCTTTTAAGGCTTTTTCGAAGAAGCTGAAGGGAAAGATTGGCAAGTATTACAGTTACACCCACTCTCGCGCCGGCAAAGAAGCCTTCGAAGACAGGAAGGTCTACAAAATCGGTGAAGAAAGTTGCTATTACAAGTATCATAATAAATGGAGTCAACGAAGCTCCAAGCACCGCAAAAAAAGCGCCCCAAAACCCTGCAAGCCTACTTCCAAGGATCATAGCTGTGTTTATCGCTATAACACCAGGTACAGTTTGGGCAGTGACAATCACATCGAGAAACTCGTCTTCCTTCATTATCCTGTACTTGTCTACAATAAACTCCTTTATTACAGGAATCATTGCATATCCGCCGCCTATAGTGAATGTACTGACTTTGACGAATATCCAGAAAAGCCTAAGTGGGCTCATGATTTCAACGTCCATCTAATCCATGCTGGAGCGACGAACTTCCTCCTCTCACCATTATGAGTGTACAGTCAAATGCAGTAACCTGGAAAGACTCTAAGTCTTCTGTTCTCCGCCCATTTGCTCCTATATTTTACAACTCGTTCTGGTTTTCTGCAGTCATAAGTCAAGTTATCCTTTTGAATGGAGCATGTCTTACGTGATAAACTTTACTAAAGGGGGTGAACCTATGGAAAACAGAATCAGATGGGGCGCCAAAGCGATTTCTTCCGACGGCAAAGACCTCGGAAAAGTCATTCGGGTAGTCATTCATCCTAAGAACAACGAAGTCACTCATCTAGTGATAGAAAAGGGGATCTTCAATAGAGTGGCAAAATTGGTGCCAATAGCTACTGTGTTCTTTGCAGCTCCCGACGAAATTAGGTTGAGAATTGAATCGAAAGACGTTGAAACACTGCAGGATTATGAAGAGACGTTCTTCGTTACTGGAGAAGAAATAGAGAATCTCGAAAGCGGAGTTACTCCGGTTTACTGGTTAAGACCAGTTGGGGATTACGCAGAGCTATACCCTCTTCCGCCGTTAAACACTTCGATAAATGTTCCAAAGGACAGCAAATCCCTTGAGCCGGGATGTGACATTGTTACAGCTGAAGAGAAGATTGTGGGAAGGGTAAAAAGCTTCGTTCTAAATGACGAAGGTAAGATCACCCATTTGATAGGTGAATGCGGAGGATTTGGGTCTAGGTCAAAGAAACTGATACCGATAGACTGGGTTGAGGAAATCGATGAGTGTAAAGTAAGAGTTTCAGCATCGTCAGTTATGGTAGAGAAACTGCCGGAAATGGATTGATGAAAAAGTGACGGTGTACTATTTGGCATCAGCCGCGATTTTATTCGTGCTCAATTTTTCTAAGGGTGCCTATTTTCATCCAGTCTTTTTTTTCTTGCCTTTCTTAATCATTGTTGATTATTTAATAGTTTTAGGTATTCCGGGGAGGAGTTATTCACTAAGAGTTTCAGCCTTTCTGAGAAATATACAATCCATACTCACCCTCAGACGAACATTCGATGAGAGTACAAAAGGTAAGATTATCGATTCTGAGAATCTGAGAAACCTTGAGAAGGTTGTTTCCTCACTTGAAGAAAAACTGAAGAAGCCATCTGAGCTACAGAGAAAGCTGTATATTTTTTCAGCTTATGTAGCGCCGCTTTTTCCGCTCGCGGTTATGTTATCCTCCGTGATTGTTCAGAGAAGAGTTGAAATTGTGGCGGGCCTTTTTTCGTATGTGGCATCGTTAGTAATTGTTCTCTTGTCAAGAAAGGCCTTTTCCAATCTTGAAAAGACTATCGAAAAACTGAATGGAGAAATTAGGAAAGCTGTGGACGATATCGCTCAATAATTGAGAGTTTTTATTGGAAGGAGATTCGAAATGGCATTTGTTGAAGTCAGAGACCTAAGCAAGACTTACAGGTCAGGTGAAATATCGGTTGAAGCACTGAAGGGGGTCTCTTTCGATATCTATGAGGGCGAAATACTGTCGATTTTGGGTCCTTCCGGTTGCGGAAAGAGTACGCTCTTGAATTGCCTTTCAGGAATAGATACACCCACAGAAGGTAAAGTCATCATTAAGGGAGTGGATCTCCATTCATTAAAGGATGATGAAAAGACACGCTTCAGGGCAATGCACATGGGATTCGTTTTCCAATTCTACAACTTGATACCCGTCTTGAAGGCAGTTGAGAACGTTGAACTTGCTATGCTCACTATGGGAAGCAATGAGAAGAAGGCGAGAGAGGCCGCAATGGACATCCTTGCAAAAGTCAACCTAAGGGAGCGCGAACATTATCTTCCTTCAAGACTTAGCGGCGGCGAAAGACAAAGAGTCTCTATCGCAAGAGCGCTTGTTCATAAGCCGGCAATAGTGTGGGCAGACGAACCTACGGGAGCCCTGGATACGAAAACCAGCAATGATCTTATGAATCTCATCACCGAGCTGAATGAAACGTTCAATCAGACTTTTGTTATTGTTACGCACGACGAAAGGGTTTCTGCATTCTCAAACAGAGTTCTCCATATGGACAGTGGTCGCATTCTCAAGATTGAAGAGAATAAAGAACTGAAGGTGCAATAGTGTTAATACAGATCGTGAGCATCCTTTCAGGGATCGCTGTGATTGCGACGGTAGTTTCAATGATAGCGAATCCGATAATCTTCAAGATCGGTTACAGGAATATCTACAGAAGAAAATCCGACACTCTTCTGGTGATCATGGGATCTCTTATCGGAACGGCTTTAATTATGGGTTCAATGGCTATGAACGATTCTTTCCAGAAGTTTCTTTATGCTCAAATTGAAAGAAGCCACGGTGAGATAGATGAAATGGTCTACATTCCTTCCGACAATCAGAACGTTGTCAAAGAATTCATCCCCAATTTCAAGATCGAGGCTCTTGTTGATTCACTGTCCGAGAATGAACAGGTTGACGGTGTGCTTCCGATTCTCACCAGAACCGTATCTGTCGGGCTTCCAGGTGAGGCAAGAAGTCAAACCGGGCAGAGTCTTCAGGTGAGTATCATTGGTGTAGAGCCCGGAAAACTCTCAGGTTGGCCTGATGTTGCCGAGGTTGAGTTTGCAGTGCCCGGCAAGACAGAGGGCGTTCTCGAGGTGATTATCAACAAGGAGTTGTCAGATTCTCTGGGAGTATCTGTGGGAGATACGCTCGAAATCCTTGCCGATCCCGGCCAGAGGCTACTCTTCTGGATACCTCTTCCCGAAGTGAGAGTCGCGGGAATTGTCGAAGGTAATGGTGTTCTTCACTACCAGATTGAAAACCAGGGGCCAAATGCATTCACTATGCTGATGGACATTGAATCTGCCAGAGAGGTCCTGAAGATCGGTGTTGACGACTATTTCAATGCTCTTCTTGTCTCAAACCGCGGCGACTTCCTGAAAGGGGAGAAACTCACCGATGAAGTTGTTACAAGCATAAGAGAGATAGCCGGTGAGGAATATGTGGTAAGAGAGGTCAAAAGAGACTCCATTAGTATGGTTGACCAGGGCAATATCGGTTTGTTGTTCCTTATGTTGAGCGTATTTGCTATTTTTGCCGGGGCGTTGCTTCTGACAAATATATACTTGATGCTTGCTCAGGAGCGAAGAACTGAACTCGGTACCCTCAGGGCGATAGGTTATTCAAGAAGGAAGGTTTCGAAAACGATTCTGTACGAAGGCTTTTTCTACTCAATTTTCTCATCTGCGATCGGAGTCTTAGGCGGTTTGGCAATCGCAAGGTTTATCCTGGGGAGTTTTGTGAACCTCTTCGAGGACGTTGCTTCACTTATTCCCTTTGAAGGAGCAAACATGGCTTTCAGTTCAATGCAGAGTTCGTTTGTCTTCTTCGTACGCACAGATTCTATCGCTTATGGTTTTCTTTTGGGACTGATAATTCCGATGGTTATTATTGTCTACACGGGCAGAAAGATATCCCGAACGAACATTGTTACCGCCGTTCGGAACATCCCTGAAGAGCTGGACGACCGCAAGAGGCTTCTCCTGAATATTCTTGCTGCTGTGGGCGTTTTATTTTCGATTATCATGGCTTACAGCAGCTACACACTGGGAAATGCCGCTGGGTTCTTCACCGGCGTGGTGCTTGCGGGTCTCCTAATTCCAGTTGCAATTCCGGTGAAAAACAAGAGGTTGATAGAGTCGTTGTTCTCGATTGGTGTGATTGTATTCACAATGCTCAGCAATTCCTTTTCTTTAATTGCTTCCAATACCGGTTCGTCGATTTACCTCACGGTGGCGAAAGGCGCCGCAATTCTTTTTGCCGGACTTTTCCTGATTGTGTATAATCTTAAGACCTTTGAATTCCTATTGAATAAGCTCTTCCAGAGAGCAAAAGCGGCGGCTCCCGTATTCAAGATATCTGTTGCTTTTTCTGCCAGAAACCGAATGAGAACGGGGCTTACAATTGCTATGTTTGCCGTAGTGATTTTTGTTATCACTCTGATTTCGATAATTCCCTACTCTATGGAGCAAATGCTTGTCAAGAGTCGAGATGCTGTCTTTTCCGGTTTCGATGTTGGGGCCTTCTCCTTCACCGGGAATGGAAGCATTTCCTTCAGTGAGTTGCAGTCCCAGCCAGAAGTAAGAGAGATTTCTACTGTCGCCGGAATGAATGTAGCAGTAAGAAGGGATGATCGGTACGGTCTTGAGCAGATCTATTCGGTCGATGATAGTTTTGTTGACTACAACAGGTTGCTCGAAATTGATTATGATGAAAAACTAGGTATATCAAGTCCGAATGATCTCTGGAAGTACCTCAGAGACAATCCTGGCACGGTTGTTGTATCGAACAGCGTCCTGCCCGACGTCAAACCCGGGGATGTTCTGGAACTCAGAGGAGTCATCGCTCAAGAAGATAGCGGACATGGCGTAAGCGGTTTATTGAGGAGAAATGTCGCCTCTGAGATGATTGATTCTAAATCCGTATATCTCAAAGTGATTGCTACGATCCCGGAGAACACTATCTCCTTCTTGAACGGTCTGCTTATATATAGAGGAAACGTTCCTACCGAGTTATCCGGGAATGTTGCTGAGAGGCAGTACCTTTTCAACCTTGCAGGCGCCACCGAAGGTGAAAAGAAAGGAAACTTCGATGCCCTACAGGACAAGATCGCATCTGGCAATCTCTTCCTGCTCTATGTTGATGACATAATAAACCTTACTTCGACCATGCTGCAGGGTACGATTAGTATTCTTAGATCCTTCCTGTACTTCGGGATGCTTGTGGGGATTGTTGGAATCGCGATCATTATGTTCAAGGCGCTTCACGAAAGGAAGCGAATTATTGGTATGCTTAAGGCAATAGGCTTCACCAAGAAGATGGTATTCTCTTCGTTCCTTCTCGAAACGTCTTTCATTGCGATTATTGGTATTGTTCTTGGTATAGTAACAGGAACACTTACGAGTCTAGAGATTTACGCTTCTCCTTTGATGGAGGGTATGAAGCTCTATATCCCTTGGGATCAGCTAATTGCTATGACGCTGATCTTTTATATAGCTTCACTTGTTTCAACGATTATTCCCAGTTATTCGGCTTCTATAATCGCACCTGCAGAAGCTTTGCGATACTTCGAATAGGAAGTGATCCGGTTGAGTAGGATACTGGTAGTGGACGATGACCTGTCTGTTAGAGTTCTGCTGAAATCGATTCTTTCGAGAGACAACCATGACGTTGTAGAAAGTGCGGATGGCAGATCAGCATTCTCATCGCTGGCTGTGCAGAAGCCGGACATTATACTTCTTGATCTAATGTTGCCTGATTACAATGGGCTTGATATACTAGCTCAGCTCAAAGAAAGTGAAGAACTAGAGCCTATACCCGTTATTGTTCTTACAGGGTCCGCCGACAGAGAAAGCAAGCTCACAGCTCTTAGTTCCGGTGCAGTAGATTTCATTTCAAAGCCCTTTCTCCCCGAAGAGGTTCTGCTAAGGGTGAATACGCATCTGAAGCTCCATGATCTTATCAGATCCTTGAGAGTGGCGGTGGATAATCTTGAAAGCGATGTCATAGCAGCGGGTAAAATTCAGAATGCTCTTGTTCCGAAAAGTAGTCCTCAAGGACTCTCAGTTGAATGGATATATGAGCCTTCTTACAGAGTTGGTGGGGATATCTTTGATGTATTCAGGTTGGATGAGAATCGGTATTTTGTTTATCTCGCCGACATGTCAGGACACGGCGTAAATGCGGCAATGCTATCGGTAATGGTACACAGGTTCATTGAAGATTTCAGGACCAGTATCGATGACGGTGAGTTTGATTTGAGCAGTTTCATGAAGGAGCTTGATAGAAATTTCATTTTTGAGAGGTTCAACCTATTCTTCACAATTGTTTCCGCAATAGTGGACCTTAAGGAAGGCTTCGTTCTGCTTTCAAATGCGGGACATCCGGCTCCTTTGATGAAGAGAGAGGGATCTGTAGAGTTTCTAGAAGGGAAGAGGGAAGCTCTTGTCGGAATAAACATGATTCATGGAGATGTTTCTAAGATACCTTTCCGTAACGGTGATCGCTTGCTTTTGTATACCGATGGGCTGATCGAAGTAACGAACGAGAAAGGTGAAATGTATGGCGAGGAAAGACTGAAGAATCTTATGGAGAGCAGTTCAGATACCGATATAAGGAGTGCCTCTTTGAACTTGAGATCCTCTTATGAGAGTTTTAAAGGGAGTGCGCTTGCAGAAGACGATATTACGGCGCTGCTAATAGAATTCTAGTTTCGCCCCCTTACAAGTGGAAATATATAAAACGAGGAGTTGAGTGAAGGATGTTTGAGTTCAGGTTGGCGAAAGATGAGATCGGCGTGATTTCTCTCGAGAAGAGGGCGAGAATTACGGGAGAAACGTCTTCAAACTTTAGAAAGTGGCAGGATACAGTAGATTTGAAGAGCTGTTCGAGAGTAATTCTTGATGGGACTAATATCGAATTTATTGATTCGATGGGCATTGCCGCTCTCATAAGTATTTATAAGACTATTGCGGCGGAGGGTAATGATCTGGTTCTGGTGAATCTCTCTGAAGAGATAAAGAAACTGCTGAATACTTTGCGACTTGACAGGCTCTTCATCGTTAAGGACTGCAGCGTTGCAGAGGCCATCAAGGATCTGTGTTGAAAGAATGGCCAAAGAGAACTACAGTTTTACGGTCGAACCCGATCTATATAAGATTGATGCTTTTTCTGCTAAAGTATCCGAGATAGTCAGAAGAACTAAAGGAAATGAAACGGGATTCAGAGCAGGGCTTATAGTAATAGAAGCGTGCTCGAACATTGTTAAGCACGGTGAGCTCAAAGAAGATGATTTCATTTCGGTAAACCTCGAAGTTGGAGAAGAAGCAGTGACAATCACCATTGAAGATGCCTCCACAAAGTTCAACCCTCTTGAGGTAGACGATCCAAATCTTGAGAACATAGAACTTTTGCAAAAGGGTGGGATGGGTGTCTATTTGATAAAGAGGTTTTCGAAGAGGATTGACTATCGTTACGAGAACGGGAAAAACCTTTTGAAGATCATTATCTAGTATTGGCAGTACTTTGTTTGACTAAGTCAGTTTCAATATGATATAAATAAAAAATCATAAACCAGCAGGTGCTGAAATGAAGAGAAAACTTCTCATAACCGCGTGATTTAATACTTTCTCATACGACTCATCGTTCAACAACTACATAAGTGATATCTGGTTTTTGTAGTTCATTTTTGTCAAGCCTTTGCTGGAGGTGATCGAATTGCTTCAGATAAAAGACCTTTCCATTTCGTTCGATGGTTTTGAAGTATTAAGAAAAGTGAATCTGGATCTTGCCGCAGGGGAGACTCTCGCCTTGACAGGAGCGAATGGAACTGGTAAAACAAGTCTTCTAAGAGCAGTTGTCGGCGAGATAAATCCTTTGGAAGGAGAGATTTTACTTCAAAAAGATATTGCCCCATTTTTCGTTCATCAGGAGTGTGACACTTTCTCCGGTACGGTGAAGGAGTATCTTTTCGGCGCGAAACTTGAGATTTCTAGGATATACGCTGAACTGTGTCGTTCTTCCGACCCGATCGTTTACGCGGAACTGATAAATGCTTTTAATGATGAGGGAGGCTTTGAGTTTGAAGCCGCAATTTCTGCGGCAGTAAATGAATCCGGAATAGGTATCGATGATCTGGACTCTCCCTTTAGAAATCTATCTCATGGACTGAAACGGATTCTTTCGGTAATCAGAGGAACTCTCTCAGGCTCCAAACTTCTTCTGCTGGATGAGCCTACAAATCATCTAGACATCGAAATGACTTTGAAGCTCGAAGAGATAGTAGGTTCTCTTAGTGAAAGTGGTGTAGGAATAGTTGTTGTAAGCCACGATAGAACGTTCATTGACAGGGTTGCTCATAAAACAGTCTATTTGAAGCGGGGACGAGCGATATCCATTAGCGGCGGTTATTCCGAGATGCTGGCATTTTTGGAAAAGGATTTTCTTTCTAGACAGAAAAAGAGCATAGAAATTGACAAGAAAATTCGTCAGCTTGAACTTGATGTGGCCAGGAGGAAAAGCTGGTCTGATTCAAGAGAGGCCTCAAAAAGACTTGCGTTGGATAAGGGGCACGAAGGTCACATGGCGGCAAAACTTGCAAAGCGCGCACTTGCCGTCCGGAAAAGGAAGGAGAGATTGGTCCACCAACTAGAACAGGAAAAACCATTTGTCGAGAAACCAATAACCATTAAGATTCCCCAGTACGAAGTACCTAATAGAAAAATGCTGAATGTCGAGAGAATTTCATTCTCATATGGAAAGAAAAGCGTCTTTAGGGGAGTGTCGTTAAACGTCGATACTAATGAGAGAATAGGATTAATCGGCTCCAACGGTTCAGGAAAGACAACTCTCATGAAATGCCTTGTAGGTATTCTGAAGCCTGAAAATGGCAGAATCTACAGAAACGACAGTGTCGATTGGGTGTATATTCCACAGGATATTACACACCATTTCAAAAGAAAAACTCCCTTAGAAGAGATCTCCGATGTCGGGCTGGATGAAGAGACAACCAGAAGCCATCTGGCAAATATCGGATTCAGGGGTGACAGAGCACTGGCAAATGTTGAATTGATAAGCTGCGGAGAACGCATGAGGCTTGCCATATTGAAAGCCATCCTCTCACGGGTAGAATTCATCTTCATGGATGAACCGACGAATCATCTAGATATTGAATCTCTTGAAATGCTCGACAAACTTCTGAAGGATTTTTCAGGAGGTTTCCTCTTCATTAGTCATGACCGGCAGTTCATTGCGGAACATGGGGAGAAGGTCTTTACCATTGAAAACGATGGCTTGAAAAGTCTTGATTACACTAAAGATATTGACATCGATTCTTTTACTGAAGCAAAGCGAAATCTTGCAGATTCATATGAACAATCGATAACTAGAAGAAAGAGTGGGGATAGCTGGTCCGAGTTTCTACAGTAAGGTGGAGTTCTGATCAGAACTTAAGATGTCATGTAATCAACGTACTTCACTTTAACAGTTCGTTTTGCTTTGGCTGTACCTTATCACTATTCTCTTGTTGTATAATGATTTTGATCCAAAAAGGAGGAGCAACCCACATGCTAGGAATTATACAGGCGCATTTTATGGTTATGTCAGGCGGATTTTCAAGATCTGTGGGTGAATGCTACCTCGTTGAGCCTGTATCCATCTAGAACTGTTAAGCTTAGACAATGGCCGTGACGAGTGTCACGGCTTTTTTTTGGAGGGCAATTTCTTTGAAGACAATGACAGAACTCATGGAAAGCAACATAAAGAAAAACTACGTATTCTCCTTCCTTATGAATTTTAGGTTATCAAGCGGCCTCTGGATGATATATATGGCCTCCAGAGGAATGAGCTTGACGCAAATAGGCTTTCTTGAAGGGATTTTTCATGTTACTTCACTGACTATGGAAGTTCCTACAGGTTCGATAGCAGATCTTTTTGGCAGGAAGCTAAGCAGAAGCATGGGAAGGTGTCTCTCGTTTGCAAGCATTCTCATACTGATCGGTTCGACTAGTTTTCTCCATTTTACTGCGTTTATGATACTTGCCGCTCTCTCCTATAATCTTGAATCAGGTTCTGGGGAGGCTCTTGTCTATGATTCAATGAAGTATCTCGGAAGGGAAGACAGGTTCATGTCAGTTCTGGGAAAGCAGGAGGCGGTTTTTCAAGTATCTTCGGTAGGAGCTCTGCTTCTTGGAGGTCTCTTGGGCACATTCGATTATCATCTCGCCTTCTGGACATCGGTCGGAATAATCGGATTCTCGATCTTTTATTCTCTTACCTTCACCGAACCCCCAATTTCCGAATCGGAGACCCGAAACCCAAAGAGCCTCTTGGGTTTCTTCGTTCAAATTTCGGAGAGCTTCACTTTAATTTTGGGAGACAGGAAAGTGTCATTTCTGATCTTCTTCGTTCAAGCAATACTTGCGTTCAGTACTTGTATCTTCTTCTACATGCAGAACTACTGGAAGGGACTGGGAAGAAACGAGTTCCAGATAGGCGTATTCCTTGCGGCCGGTTCGTTTCTAGCCGGATTAGTGGCCATGAAGGTTCAGAGGCTATCTCATCTGCTGAAGGAGAAGAAAGTCCTAATCATACTGCCTCTAATCTCCGTCGCATCTATGTGGGGTGTGGCTCTTTGTTCAAACAAGTTACCCTTCTTCATGGTTGTAACCATGATTGAAGCTATGTTGTTTGTAGCCGGTAACGACTACATAAACAAGCTGATTCCATCCAGGAGCAGGGCAACGATAATATCCTTTGCAAGCATGATGTACAGCTTAGTAATGATAGTTTTCTTCCCCATCTTCGGAAGGATTGCTGATAGAGTCTCATTTGGAGTTGCTTTCTTCTCGCTGGCGGTTGCTGCCACCTTTCTTTATGTAATTAGCATGTATCTTCTGAAGAGAATTACATAGGAAAACGTGCACGCGAACACTAATAGTTGTGAGATACTTTCGTGTTTGTCTAAGGGAGGCTAACTATTTGGTGTGCTCATTCAGGCTATTTCAGTATAGATGACAGCTAACGAAATGATCTTTCGAAACCTCAATTATTTTGGGTTTGACTCTCGAGCAAATCTCCATTCTTTTGAAACATCGGGGATGAAAAAAACACCCAGATGGCGGATTCATAGGACTTGGAGCATCACCTT
>Ga0209604_1001800_pt1 | contig 16560 bp, 20 predicted proteins | sample AD_UKC097_MetaG_FD_184405 | JGI IMG/M metagenome (GOLD analysis project Ga0209604, IMG submission 184405) | Active sludge microbial communities of municipal wastewater-treating anaerobic digesters from USA - AD_UKC097_MetaG (SPAdes) (version 2) | ecosystem: Engineered > Bioreactor > Anaerobic >... | reverse complement strand
TCGCAAACCGGCGTGTCCAAAGACGGCACGGAAGAGATCACGCAAGTCTTTCCCCGATAGGAGGAAAGTTTCACCTCCGACAGATCGTTGCCCAATACCGCAAAGTCCGGCGCGGTATCCCCGACTTTTACCTCGTTGCCTGCGAGAGTCAACGGATTTCCTTTGAATGTGATGATACCTGTTCGTTCGTTCATGTGCGTTTCTCCATGGATCGATTCTCAACCGTAGGGATACATCCCTTTTTTGACCTCTTCGAGATCCTCCAGCATGAGGTTGTGTTTTTCCTCATCCGTCAGGAGGTACTTGACCAGGTACTCCTGAATGACCATTTTCTTCCCTCGCATGGCCTGCAAAACCGATTCGCCCATCTCAATTGTCTGTTTTTCAATCTCAATATGTTTCTCAATTCCATCCCAGACCAGATTCAATTCATCCGGACTGAGCGAAATCGCCTCTCTCTCCAGGCTATCGATCACCATCTGCTGAACCAGGTGATGCATCAGGGAATCACGTTGGATGATCTCCATCACAAGGTGAATCATCGGATTTTCGGTCTGCTCCATGATCCGGCCGGTTGACGCAACTGAGATGTCCTCAATCTTCTGCCATCGCTTCATCACGGACAGAATCTTCTGGTGAATCTCATTAGGGCACATAAAGCTCTTTCCTTCCATTCCCTGATTAGGACCGAACTTTCCGGTTCTGGCCGATTCTGCATACTACTATGATTTCCGGATGCGGACAACAGGCGAATTATCTCATGTTTCTGCACTTGGGGCACAGGCCCTTGAAGGCAAGAAGGTATCCTGTGACCTTGTACCCGCAAATGCTCCCGATTGTCTCCTCCACATCCGGCTTCAGATCGTACCCGACGTCATCCACTCGACCGCATCGGACACACAGGATATGGTTGTGTCCCGACAGGTTCCAGTCGAAACGCCGCTTGGAGCCTCCCGTCTCCAAGGTCCTGAGAATTCCGGACTCCGAGAGAATCTGCAAGTTTCGATACACCGTCCCCAGGCTGATCCGAGGCAGAGATTTCCTGACCATCTCATACACCTCGGATGCCGTCGGATGCCCGGTGGATTTCCGAATCTCGTCAAGAATGACCTGGCGATGCCGGGTCATTCTGCGTTCAGTCTGTTGTTCCAAGATTCTTGCCTCTTGCAGTAATAGTAACCATTCCCAATTCATCCCAAAGGGTGAGTTCCCCCGAATTGGGAAAAATGATTGGAATGTTGTCCTTGGGAGAGGCTCCCCTGTTCCCAACTCCTAAAAAATACAAAGAAATCCCAGGATACTTATTCCTCCAAATCAAGGCCCAGAGACTCTCCGAGAACCTCCTCATAAACCGACAGGACCCCTTTCACCATTTGTTCCTGCGAGAAAAGTCCCTTGGCGCGCTTCCGGGCAGCCGTCCCGTATTGCAGACGCAGGTCCGTGCTGTCCAGCAATTTTGTCAGTGCCTGTGCCAGCGCCTGGGGATTCTCAGGCGGAACCACAAATCCCGTTTTTTCATGGAGATTGACATACGAGGTTCCGGTTCCAATCTCGGTGGAAACCAGGGGCAGGCCCGATGCCGCTGCCTCGATCAGCACAATCCCAAATGCCTCGCTTCGGTACACCGAGGGCAGGCAGAAAACATCCGATGCGAAATAGTACGGGGCCACATCATTTACCTGCCCCAGAAAGTGGATGCGGTCGCGGTATGGAAGATCGGCGGCTTGTTTCATCAGGTCCCCCAGCAACGGTCCCTCGCCCACAATCAGCAAGGTTCCTTTCACATCCCGCATGGCCTCCAGGAGATACTTCACACCTTTGTAGTAGCGTAGAATCCCGACAAAGAGAACGAGACGCATTCCGTATCGCCGACGGATCACCTGGGCCTGGTCTTCGATTTCCGGCGTCGGCGTAAACCGATTCAGAGGAACTCCGAGCGGCACCACACGGCACTTCTCGCGGAAACGACTTAGAACCGGCGAGGTTTCCAGGTAGTTCGGTGAAGTGACGATGATCCGGTCGCTTTGACCGAGAAATCGGTAGAGAAAAGGACGGTACAGCGGAAGAATCCAGGCCTGACGGACAATGTCGCTGTGGTAATGCACAATGACTTTGCCACGCGGGCGGGCGATGAGATGTGAGAGGACGGCGGTGGGATTCGGCAAATGATAATGCAGAATATCCGCCGAGTGTATTCGCAGCCACAGCGGGAAAGTGGGCGCAACGGGGCAGGAGAGCAAACGTCCCCATTCTCCCACTCGGCAAACCGGAATGCCTTCGATTTCGCTGTGTTCGGTCAGCCAACGGCGTCCGTTGGCCAGCACAGAAAGGTCTCCACAGACATCCCGGCAGCCCTCTACCAGGCGGTGGATTGAAATCTCAATACCGCCGGTGATCGGCGGATAGCAGTCTTTGTAAATATGAACGACGCGCACGGAATCACCTTACCGGACTATTTCGACAGCCTCATCAATCAATAGCCCTGTCCAAATCTGGTTTCGCGAAAGTAGCAAAGTCTAATGAAATCAACCCCCTCTGTATCTCCCCCCATCTTGGGGGAGAATCTTGGCGCTTGCCCTTGCCGACTTAATGACACTCCTCTTGAGAGAGCATCCACTCTCTTCTCCCTCTCCCTCCGGGAGAGGGTTGGGGTGAGGGAAAGAGCATCTCCAAACCGACCTGTCTCAGAACGACCGCGACGCAATCCGCTGAATCGCATCCGCAATCGCCTGTCTCGCACGGGGATCCGTTTCCCGATCATAGGCTGTTTGCAGATGCGCCAGAATGGGTTCATTGTCAAAGTTCGCGAGCGCGTTCGCTGCCGCCGCGCGGATCAGCGGATCGCCCATGTCATCCAGTGCCTTGTCCAGCAATTGAACCGAGTCTTTGTTGGTGATGCGCCGACAGGCGGTCAGAATCCTCTCGCGGTAAGCCTCGTCGGTTTGCCCCTTGACGGCATCCAGCAATGCCTGGGCCGCCTCCGGGGTACCGATCATCGCCAGGGCGTTACCGGCACCGGTTTGAATCTCCGACCGCACACCCGGCTTGATCGCGTTGGACAGCGCCGAAACGGCGTCCGGATTGCGGACCTCCGCCAGAGTATTCCCGATCCGCTGTTGGTAATTCTCTTCCACTCTTCCGGACCAATTCATCAGGCCGGTCACCACCGAGGGGCCTCCAAGCGAGGAGAGAATCTTTCCCGCGTCCTCCGACCACCAGTCCACCGAGTCTTGAAGCAATCCCTCGATGACCTGTTCCATACAGGCGGGATTGGTGATCTTGCACAATTGGGCGCGGAGATTGTCCCTGATTCGCGGGTCCTGTTCATTTCGGATTGCCTTGAGTAGTTCTCCCAGCGCTTTCGGCGTGCCGATCAGCGCCAGCCCGTACGCGGCAAATTCGCGGACATTCTCATCGATGGGGCTGTGCATCAACCCGGCCAGGCGATCCACCGCTGCATCCCCAAAGGCCGCCATCCGGTTCAGGATATCCATCAATTTCGCTTTGTCTCTGGGTTTACCCAGGACCGTTGGCGCTAATTCCGCAAGGAGCAGATCCAACTGACGGTCAATCGACACCTCCGGCGTCGGTTCCACGCCGACTGCCGTTGTGGCTTCTTCAACCTGAAAGGTTGCTGCCGGAGTCTGAACAGGAAGAGGACTTGGGAGTTGAATTTGTGTCGGGAATGCTATCGGTGTGGGAGTCTCTTTCAATTCCGGCGGCTTCGTACCGGTTTGGGGCCACAACAGAATGAACACCACCAGGGCTGCCACCAGGACGACAATGAAAAGAACAGCCTTGTTCATCATCTCCAATCCTTTCCCGACTCCTGAGAAATCTCACCTGCAACCGTCATTGCGAGCGAAGCGTGGCAGTCTTGTCACTACGGTGCGCAAACCTGAGATCGCCACGTCGCCGCCCTTCGCAGACTCCGGGCGGCTCCTCGCGATGACGGGTCATCGCGGTTCCGTGAGGCCATGCTTTCTTGATCCCAATCACCGGCTCCGCCGGAGTGCCGCTCGCGATGACGGAACGGGCACGGCTCCCGGGAAGCGACTCATGCGTCGGCCCTACGGCAACAAACCCATCATACCCATATCCCGCTCCACGGTCACGCGACACCCGGACAAAAGGCACTTTTCGCTCATTCCGTGGAGAAATCGGGCAAAGGAACCGGAACGCCGCCCTGGGCTTTGCTGGTATCCGCCGCCTCCATGAATGCCAGCAGCTCCAGGGTTTCCTCCGGGGCTACGGGGGGAATGCCGGTCTTGAAGAACTTCACGATCTCCGCCACCAGGCTGCCGTAATCGTGCCCCTGGCTGTTGATCACGGCTTTCTCGCCGAATACCGTGCATCCGTATTGTCCGTTGCCGGAACGGGTCCCACGGAACGTTCCGACTCGCCCGTCTTTCCATCGGCCCACGACAAAATCGGTGTCCGGTGTGGAAATGCGTGTTACCGACTCGCATCCCGGCCCCATGGCTGCGTAAAGAATCTCCACGCCGTGAATGCCGTACCAGAACAGGTCCGGGTGGTGCGGTTCCAGGTGGCAGGGGGAATACGCGCTGCAGCCGACGATTTTCCCGACCGTTTCCGGGTTTACCGCCTTCCGAATGGCCTGCGCAAATCGAAGGCTGGAGGAGCTGAACCAGGGGATATTCGACTTCTTTGCGAGGCGCGCGATTTCAACCGCGTCTTTCAGACTTGCGGTCATTGGTTTGTCAATAAAGAAGGGGACTTTTTCCTCGATCACCCGTTTGGCCTGCTCCAGGTGGGGTCTTCCATCGACGCTTTCAATCAGGACGGCATCCACCATGCCGCACAGTTCGGCGATGCTGTCGACAATCTCCACCCCGAAATCCTTCTGCAGCTTCGTGGTGTATTCTTCTACGCGGCTCCAGCTGGATTCGAGATCCGGGCTGCCGCCCTTGAATCCGGCCACGACTTTCGCGCCGGGAACATGCTCCGGGTTTGCCGGGTCGTTGAGGATCTGCGTAAATGCAATCACGTGAGAGGTATCCAACCCGATCATCCCGATCCGGATGGGTTCCTCCGCCTGTCCCGCAGTCCCGGAGAGAATGGCCGGAATGCACAGGCTTAAAACGGTCAGTCGCTGCAGGGTCATGGTGTTCCTCCAAGTCTTTTGTTGATTCGTTGGAAATTACCCTGTGCGATGAGGGATGAGAAGGTTTGTGGCAGAACGCCCGGCCCCCCCATGCAGAACCCCGCACCGCCAGAACCCCCACCCCTGCCCTCCCCGCGAGCGGGGAGGGAGTTCTTCCCCCCGTTCACGGGGGGATTGAGGGGGGGCATAAAAGAAGAAGGGGACATGAAACCATGTCCCCTTCGGGTATTCAACGATCACCGAAGCGATCTTATTTCATATCCCATTTGCCGACTCCGGTCGGATCTTCGCCCATCGCCCAGCGGACCATGCGACGAGTCAGGTCAACACCAGTCGGGGTCATATAATCGTACGTGACGATCCAAGTTGGAGGCAAATCGGCATCGGGGGTCGGTCGAACATTACCACCGTTGCCGAACGGAACCACCATGCGGGCGGGGGCCTTTGTTCCGTCGGCCAGATCGCCACCCGCCTCAATCACCGACAAAGCGGAAAGGGTTGGATCTGACTTCCAGACAGCCAGAACGACCGTTCCGGGGGCGGCGTCAGCGGCAACGTCCTTGATTCCGGCGGCCACAGCACCTGCATCCAGTTCCTTGGGATCCCAGATCTGGATTTCATCGGGCAATCCGGCAGTCAGCGGGTGGGTCTTGCCAGCAGCCGTCAACTGAATGGTCGTGTCACCGTTCATATCGCCATTACCGGTGCCGTAGAACATGAAGATCGTGCCGAGCTTGCCTGTGTTGGAGGCGGTGCAGCTATGCTCGCCCATGATGATCGGGACACCACCTACGCCCCTGAGCTGGGGACAAATGTTCGACCAGACGGTTCCCGTTACCCACGCCAGGCTGTAACCGTCATTCCCCAGGAATTGCGGCTGAACCATGTATTCACCGTCGTTCACATAGCCGAAATAATCCGCATCATCCCCCGGCGGGAACGGGCATTCACCACCGTTGCACATATATTGGACAACATAATCCGTCATCAACAGGGAGAAATATCCCCAGCTGTCCAGCATCTTGCTCAGAACTTCATCCGGCATGGAGAAGTGGTGCATGATGTCGAAGTCCCGGTCGTGAGTCGAGCCAGTGCTGCCCGGTGCCCAGGAGATTCGACCGATCAGGGCGATTTTCTTCGGAGCGGCATAGGCCAGCATCCCGAAGCACATTACGCAGATCAACGTCAAAAGTAACACTTTTTTCATCTAGGAGTTCCTCCGTACGTAAATTTGTGTGCAGAACTCTGCACAATTGCCTTGCCTTGTTACAACTACAATGAGCAGCACGAGACTCGCTTCTCGCTGCATCCTATTCAAGGATCACCTCCCTTTTATCAGAATCGACTTGCCTGATTTGCTGTATTCACGTCAAACACAGCCACACCACACACGTCGGAACATATTTCTAGCACAGATGTACTTTCATGTCTATGTGGTTCCGCAGTTTTTTTTCAGCCTCTTTTGTTTTTTTTGGGCTGCGGGCGGAGTGGACTCAGCGAACCACATGGACGGCGTTGACACAAAATCCACCCCAAAAGTATTACAATTCCTTCATTCGGATTTTGCGGAACCAGACTTTGCACCGATGGTCCTGCAGGCCGATCACGCCTTCCCGGATGCGGTCTTTCATTTTGGGAACATCGTCCATGCTGAAATTGTGGATTTCTTTTCCGTTCACCATGATTCGGACCAGCGGACCACGGCAGTCGATCTCGAACGCATTCCATTCCCCCGGCCCTTTCGATGCGTCTTCTTTTGGCGCAAGAACGTCATAGACCGCACCGAATGGATTTGTGGGATCGGACGTGGAATCGCCCAAGATCTGGGTTTCAAAGGCGATTCGGGAGGATCGTCCCCACAGCGGCGCACGGACAAAAATCCCGCTATTGCCGCCCTCGGAAATTTTGACCTCCAGACGCAGGATGAAGTCTTTGTACTGTCGCTGCGTCCGGAGATAGGTGTTCGGCGCGCTCCCGTCGCAGGCAATCTCCCCGTTCTGAACGGAGAAACTCTGCCAGGAATCCGACAATGTTGTCCAACCTTTCAGGGTTTTGCCGTCGAACAGAGGCACGAACCCGTCTTCCTTTTCGCCGGGTTCCAGTATGCCGGTGGCGTCTTCCGCCCGCGTCGCCTCGGCCTCTTCAGGAATCGGCCCGTGCAGCGCCAGTTGGGCCGCGCATACGGCTTTCAGAAACCAGGCGATTCCGGTTCCCGACTCAGCTGACTGCCCGCCGATATCGAACCGGGGCGAATTCCCTTCGCAGATACTCGGAAACCGGCCGATGAGATAGGTGCCTTTCATTCCCGCGATTTTTTCCGTGACGAGGTTGAGCCGAGGGTGAGGTTTGCCGGGTGTGCTTGGGTCTTCCGCCACGCACGAGACAATAAGCGGTTTCTCGATATACTCGCTTGGAATAGGTGCGGTGAGTGAGCGATCCCAGAACAGCGCATCGACTGGCTCGGTGATTGTAGCGAATTGGGGCGACCGGATGCGGATTTTGGCTGTTTCCAGGATCTGGCCCACATCCGCCCCGATCACTCCGGGGAATCCTTCTTTGCCCTGGCGAAGAAGATCGACGTATTTTTTCAGATTATTTGGGTCAGGGACGGTTCCAAGGTTCAGTGCGACGGCTCTGGTTCCTTTGAAGGTCTTTCCCAACTCGGTCAGGGCGCGCTCGCAGGCCGCCGGAGACAGCGCCGCAGCGGGATCGCCGGAGAAGACACGGATCACCGTAGGCAGCCACCGTCCTTCCGCCGTCCTCTGGATACGAAGGATTCGGTCGAACAATGCCGGATCGCCAATGGAGCCGTCCTCTGCAAACACCCCGCGTCCCGTGCCGGACGGTTGAAGAGACAACGCGATGGTCCCGATCCCGTATTTTGCGTATACATTGATTGCGCCGGTGGCCTCTTGCGCACGTTCATCCGACAGTGCCGCTGCGGAGATGTCAATGGCCCATAGCGCGAACGGCCCGTCATTGTTGGTCAGATTCTTGCCGTCCTTCCACAAACGGGCTGCATCTGTGTGGAATGAGGGGATGAGGAGAAGAAGGCAAAGGAAGAGGGGAGATCTTGGGAACTTGATAAAAATCGAGTGCATTGGGTGAACGCTCCTTTTTGATATCGGGCAGGCACGGGGGCCTGCCCCTACGGCGCGATGGTCAGATCATATGGGGCACGCCGTCATGAATTAACCGTAGGGGCAACCCCCTGTGGTCGCCCTGAAATGCTAGCACAAGATTCATCCTGTCAAATGAGACCCCATTGGAGATCAGGCGGAGCACCCGAATGGACATTCCCCCGGTTCTGTGCACAATAGGCTGCATGGAACAGACTCCCGCCGCCAAAGCAGCAGAAAGAGAGTTCGAAATGGACCGACCCGATCTCGCCAGGCAATCCCGCCGTCGGTTTCTTCAGAACACATCGGCGGCAATGCTGGGCGCAGCGGCGATGCCGGTCTGGGGCAACGGCGGGTCCAGGCGGATCAACCTGATTGTTCTGGTTACGGACGATCACCGCTGGGACTGCCTTGGATGTATGGGCCATCCCATCCTGCGGACGCCGAACCTGGACCGTCTTGCGAATGACGGGGTCCTGTTCACCAATCATTTCTGCACCACCTCAATTTGCATGACCAGCCGGGCCACGATTTTCACCGGGCTGTATTCCCGCTGCCACACCATCCACAGTTTCAACCTGTCATTGCCCGAGTCGTTGTTTCCCATGTCGTATCCGATGGCCCTGCGCAGTGCGGGGTATCGCACCGGATTCATCGGGAAATGGGGATTGGGCGGAGACCTTCCCGAAAAGGACTTCGACTATTTCAAAGGATTCCCGGGCCAGGGTAAGTATTTCCATGAGATCAATGGCCAGCGGGTTCATTTAACCCGCATCATGGCCGACCAGGCCGAGGAGTTTGTTCAAGGCTGCTCTCCCAATCAACCATTCTGCCTATCGGTGAGTTTCAAATCTCCGCATGTGCAGGATGGCGGATTTCCACCGTTCCAGTTCGACCGTGCCTTGGCGGATTTCTATGAAGACGAACAGATCCCTGTCCCGCGAACGGCCACGGAAGCGCATTTTGAGGCGCTACCCGAGTTCATACGGATCTCCGAGGGCCGGGTACGCTGGGGACATCGATTCGCTACGCCGGAGATGTACCAGGAGTCGGTGAAAGACTATCTGCGCCTCATTACCGGCGTGGATCGTGCGGTCGGACAGATTCTTGAATGCCTGAAACGAAGGGGTGCACTCGACAACACGGCGATCCTCTTTACATCCGATAACGGTTTTTTCCTGGGCGAACACGGCCTTGCGGGAAAGTGGCTGATGCATGAAGAATCCATCCGTGTTCCCATGATTTTGTGGCATCCATGTCTTCCGCAATCTCGACGGGGACAGAGTATCGACAAAATGACATTGAATATCGACATTGCGCCGACCATCTTGGACCTTGCTGGATTGGAGATTCCTCCCTGGATGCAGGGACGGAGCCTGATGCCGCTCGCGTCCGGCGATCCCGCGCCCTGGCGCGAGGAATGGTTTTACGAGCATCTGTTCAAACACCCAACGATTCCGAAGAATGAGGGTGTGCGCACGGAACGCTGGAAATACATCCGTTACATTGCGCAGGACCCAATTTGCGAAGAACTGTACGACCTGGATAACGATCCGGTAGAGGAACATAACCTGGTTGGGAGTATTTCTCATTGCCAGATTCTCGATCGGTTACGCACACGACGGAAGAAGTGGATTCAATCGTTAGAGAATTGGAGATTGGACAGTCCGGTTCCATGGCAGGAACCGGTGTGATTGCCGGTACGTTGGAATGGGCGGGACAAATGGGCAACCACAGGGGATTGCCCCTACGAGCGGATTGGGACGCCGTAGGGGCAGGCCCTACGTGCCTGCCCTGATGCTCCAGAACAATTGAGTAGAGAACAAGAAAGGTGACCGTACAATGACAATATTCAGAACATTACTCCTTACAATTAGCCTTTGTGTGATGCCTGTCATTCCTGTCCCAGGGCAGGGAACCGATGACTGGGCGAAAGCCGAACAGAACGGCGAACAGGCGCGGAAAGCGCTTCTTCATTGCAGGCAATTCGTGTACGCCTGGCTGGACCATGCCGATCCGACAACCGGATTGATCCCGCGCAATCTGTCAAAGGATGCCTTCTGGAACGCGCGCGATTCCGCAGCCGATAATTACCCATTCATGGTGCTGACCGCAGCATTAACCGACCGGCCGCTTTTCGAGGGGCGCATGAAAGATATTCTGCGCACCGAAATCCGCTTGACCAGCCGTGTCGGCGCACTGCCGGATGATTTCCTGTTCACAACACAGGCATTTCGCACACCGGAAGTCGACATGAAACAGGTGATTTTCGGCGCGTCGGAATATGTAAAGGATGGGTTGCTTCCCCTCACGGAATGGCTGGGACCGAGTCCGTGGTTTGACCGGCTGATTTCCCTCCTGGATGGGATGCTGGAACATGCAGCCATTGAAACCGAAGTCGGAATGCTTCCAGCAAACGATCACGAAGTCTGTGGCAATCTGATGCAGAGCCTGTCGCGGGCGTACTGGTGGACCAAGGATGACAAATATCGGGAGTGGGCCTTTCGAGTAGCCGATTATTTTCTTGTGCACCACTCGCCTATACAGGCCGAGAAGTTGCGCCTGGACGACCACGGCTGCGAAGTCATCGGCGGCCTCTCGGAGGTTTATTTCCTTGCCGCGCAAACCGACCCGGAACGCCGGAATCGCTACCGCGAACCGATGCATGCCATCCTGGACCGTGTGCTGGAAGTCGGTGCGAATGCGGACGGCCTTTTGTATGAGACAGTCAATCCCGTTAGCGGCGAGATCCTCAGCCAGGCATTTACCGATAACTGGGGATATAACTACAATGCATTTCTGACCGTGGCAGAACTGGACAACGCGCAAAAGTACTGCGATGCGGTTCGTCATGTACTTCAAAACATCCTCAAGAATCTGGATTACCGTTGGGAGAACGGCATTGCGGACGGCTATGCGGATTCCATCGAAGGCGGTCTGAATCTGCTCAATCGTGTTCCGGTGGAAGATGGATTCCAGTGGGTCGATGCCTCGAGCGAGATCATGCTGAATCTTCAGAAAGACTACGGAATCGTCGCCGGGTGGCATGGGGATGGTAACTACGCCCGCACGGCGATTATGTACGCCCTCTGGAAAACCCAGGGCCTTTCCGTGGAACCGTGGAGAGGCGACCTGGTATTCGGCGCGGTTCCCGGAGAGAACGGTTCGCTGAGAATCTATATGCGCGCCGAGTGGCCCTGGAAAGGAAAACTGAAATTCGATATCCCGCGCCATAAGGAATATCTTCACCTTCCATTCGATTACCCGCGACTGAATCAATTCCCCGAATGGTTCACTGTGGAGAAGGACAAGGAATATCAACTATCCGTTGACGGGCAGGGAAGCACGCTTACGGGAGAACAGATGCATCAAGGTGCAGAAATCGAATTGAAAAAGGACACGGGGGTGAGGATTGTTGTGACGGTGAGGTAGGCGGGACTGGTGCGTATACTATTTCGGAAGGATCTGTTTGATTTGCTCCGCGACCTTCGGCAATTCATCGGCGGCAATCTGCCATACAATGTCCAGGTTGACGCCGAAATAGCGATGAATTACGCGATCACGAACCGCCGCCATATCTTTCCATGGGACATGAACATATTTCGAGCGCATTTCCGGCGATAGGTTCTTTGTGGCTTCACCGATAACCTGCAGATTTCGAATAACTGCATCTTGGGTCTTTGTATCTTTCAGGAAGATCTCATAGGACGCATCGGCTATGTAAGTGCTGATGCGATGCATGGCTTGAAGAATATCTTCCAGGAAATCTCTATCTGTTCGCTCAGACATACACGATATGCTCCTCGATGCTTTCTGCAACCCCATCAATTCGAATGGATTGCACACCGGCAGGGGTCAATACATCGACCGGCTTACCGAGTAAGGTTTCCAGATATTCGGTAAAGCCGACAAATCGAAAACCGAGGGGCCGGTCGAATTCAACAAGGATATCGATGTCGCTGGATTCTGTGGGATGACCTTGTGCGTAAGAACCGAACAGACCGAGTCGTTTGACCCCATACTCGGAAATAAGATGGGGGTATTCCCTACGCAGGATATTGATAATTTCCTGATCCGGTGACATTTTCGGCCTCCGACGGTCGGACAATGATAACCAAATTCGCTCCTGTCTCCTATTATATCCTATCTCAGTCCCCCGGTATCAAGACTCCCATTTCCTCCAGCATCCGGCAGGTCGATTTCAGGTTGCGATGCGGGATCCCGTGCATTCCCATTTCCCGCGCGCTTTGGACATTTTCTAAAATATCGTCAATGAGCACGCTCTCCCCGGCGTGAAGGTCAAATTCATCCAGAAACCTCCGGTAAATCTCCGGGTCGGGTTTCATCACGCCATATTCAAACGAAAGCCCCTGACGTGGAATCGCCTTCATGAGTCGTGGAATGCGCAGGAATTCCGTGTAATGAATTTCATTGGTATTGGACAGCAGATAGAGTTGGTAATTCTTTTTCAGCCGTTCCGCCAGGTCCAGCATCGCCTCATCCGGCCAGAAAATGTCCGCCCACGCCTCGTAAAAAGTGCGGTAATCCATCCGAATCTGGATTTGATTTCGTACGATCTGGTAGTAGCGCGGCGCCGGGATTTCTCCACGCTCGAATGCGCGATGATCCGCATTGTCGAAGAGCCTTCGGCGGATTTCCAAAACGGTCAGGGGCGATTTCTGCGCGAAACGCCGGAACATGATATCGTAATCGAAATGGACCAGGACGCTTCCGAAGTCGAAGAGGATGTTTCTGATGGGGCCGGATGGAGTACCAGGACGCGTGGGCATTCTCAATTTACCTGATTGCAGTGCGGACATATTGGATGACGCCGGCTTTTCCCTGACGATCTTCAATTTTAGCCATTCTGTGATAGCCAGTCCCGTACGGGGAGTCGGTTCGATCCTGCAGTTTTTCAAGCGTGACGGAAAAATCTTTCATTTTCAGTACCTTTGCGGCGACCCATTGGGCGAAACCCTCTCGGATCTCCTGGGATTGTTTCGGCGGGCAATTCTCTGCCTGCCAGGCATGGGCCAGCTCATGCGCCGCGGTTTCGTAGATCATGGAAATCGGCAGAGCGTACAGCAGGACAATTTCACGCTGGTCCCCACGTTCGATATAGATCCCCATTTCATTGCCGGAAATGGGACTGGCCATTTTCAGTCCCTGGCGCGCGGCAAGCGCGGAGGCGCGGCCCTCGGTATTCAGTTTGTCCAGCCGCAGCTGCCAGGGACGCTCGACGACAAGCCCCAGGCGCTCCGCAACCAGTTTCACCACCTCGTTCATGATCTCCCGTGCCTGGTCTTCGCGGAAAATGCTCTGCTTTTTGCAGGTATCGCATAAACAACGCTTATCCGGCAAGACCCAATAAACGTCCGAGACCGGAGCGCCGCAGGCGTAGCATTCGGGGCGGGACCGGATACAGTCGGCGCAGTAATCTCCGTTATACTTGTTGGAAAAATAGGCGCCCACGATGGATTTCCCGCAGGCTTTGCACTTCGGCAGTTTCGCCTCGCACGTCGGACACACGCCATCGGCTGTGAGGCTGGACCGTCGCATGGGCCGGTCGCAGGCCCGGCAGCGGGGATAGGTCCGGTAGCAGTTTTCGCAATAGATCTCACTCGTTTCGCCGCTGGTGAAGAACTTCCCGGAGACCCGGTTCCCGCACAGATTGCAGAATTTCGCCTGGGCCATGCAATCGGGGCAAAGCAGCTCTTTCCCTACCTTGGCGAGGTTCTCCCGGCTGCACGGGATCTCGCAGGCGGAACATTTCGGAGAACTCCGGTAGCAGCGGTCGCAGAACACCCGCAGGCCGCCCGGACCCTGGTGTTGCCAGTACTTGCCGGTGATTTCCTGACCGCACAGGTAGCATGTCTCGGTTCCGGCATAAGACAGCATAGCCCCGGCCAGAACCAGCCACGCCAACAAGGCACAAACAAAAAAACACCTGACCATGCTGCTCCTGATCGGCACACCGGCGAATTCCGAATGATTTTTCATTTTCTCAGAGTATATCCGAAGTGGCTTGTTTTAACCATGTTACTCTGGGAGAAACGGGCGGGGAGGGATGACAGTGACAAGAGAGGACAGGTTGACGACAGTCCTGCTATAGATTGAGTCGACCTTGCGATCTAGCGGCTGACTAGGGAGGAAGCCTTCCTGCCGGAGTATCGCGGCAATTCCTCTCGCAGAACACGCCTGAGAGTGTCTTCCAGAGAGGATTCCTGGGATTCGGTGACGCGGCGAAGAGCGCTGTTGATGAGGGTCTGATAGCTGCCGCCGCCTGCTTTGTGGACCTGCTCGCGGAACCATTCCAGGATGTCATCGTCGATACGGATGGTGATTCGGGTCTTGTTGGGCGGTGTCTTGAGCACTGCGCCACGCTTGCCTTGGCTGAAGTCATATTCGGTTTTCATGCTATTCCCTTGTACTGCCGTTGTTCCCGAGCTTCGATCAAATTCCTGAGTTTGCATGGGATTCTGCCTTTGTTCCGCCGTTGCCTTATTTCACATACTTTTCCAGGAACTCGGCACGGTCCATCTCGATCTCCTCCAAAATGGCCTTTAGCAATCCACGTCCGATCATCTTCCCCGTATGCACCGGAATGACAGCCACTCGCCCGTCCGGGTGATGATAGATACGATGGCTTCCCTTCTGACGAATGAGAGCAAAGCCTTCCTTCTCCAGGATGGAGCAGATCTGTCGGGGTGACAGCAACGGCAGCCGCATTTATGAAACCTCCACGGTCTCCACGCCGACGAACACATTCGGTTCTTCCCGATCCCTGTATTCGGGATGGACCTCAAGATAGAGATCGATGGCCTCTTTCATATTCGCAAGCAGTTCTTCCAGACTGTCGCCCTGGCTGACACACCCCCGGAGTTCCGGAACTCGCCCCACATAGATGCCGTCCTCATCCTGTTCGACAATCACATGGTACTTCATAGTTGCACCTCGCGTGCCCGATCGAGTCTTCAGAGAAATTATCGTCTTGAGAGGCGTCTTTCAATAGGGATATGGACCAGAGTCGCCGATGAGGATTTGTGTCTGTCGGACGGAGTAAATACCCGCGTGAATCCCGATCAGGCGCGGGTGTTCTTGATATGTTCCGCGACCAGCATCTTGATCAGGGATTGGCGGGGGATGCCGAGACGTTCGGCTTCTTTGTCTAGCGACTGAATCATCCAAATCGGGAAATCGACATTCACGCGCCGCTGTTCCAGGTTTAGTCGACGCGTCCCGGAGAGATCCAGATGCCCTGTGAGATCCTCACCGGCCTCGAACCTTCGGTCAAACTCTTTAGCTTTCATAGAAATCCACCTCTTCCTTCCGGGATCGACGGACGGAGATGATTCGCGTCACGTTTCCTCTGTAAGTGACTACAGCCGACCAGTGCCTCCCGGAAATCTTCCCGACAATAAGGAATCTTGGTTCGTCAATGACCTTTGCCGGAATCTCGATCAGATTGAAGTCGTCCCACAAGGATTGGGCCTCGATAAAGTCGATACCGTGCTTTTCCTTGTTGATCGCGCTTTTGTCCGGATCGAACTCAAATTGCATGGTATAGAAATTATACCGCGCAAATACCGAATATCAACCCTTTGTTGTTCATTCCGTTGCACGAGTTACCTGGTCCTGTGGGGGGATTGGAGAGGTCTCCGGGCGGTCTTTCAGCTTGCTCTTTGGCAGGGAGTGATCTCGCTGGTCAGGCGATTTCCGAGGCGGTCGGTTTCGATGTCCAGTTCATAGTCCATCTGCAAGCCGAGCCAGAACTCCGGGGACATGCCGAAATACCGCGCCAGACGAAGAGCGGTGTCGGCGGTGATCCCTCGTTTGCCGAGAACGATCTCGTTGATGCGGCGGGGTGGAACTCCGAGGTTACGGGCCACACGGGTCTGGCTGAGATTCATGGGCTTGAGAAACTCCTCAAGCAGAATCTCGCCGGGGTGAATCGGTTCGAGTTTCTTTCCAGGCATTGAGATCACCCTATCCGCTATCAGAACAAATCGGCATGCGTTCCTGTCCGTTCAAAAACTATGCGATTCTCCTCCCTTTTGTAAATCAAGAGCCAGTCGGATTCAATATGGCATTCCCGTCGCCCCTGCCAGCCTCCAAGCAAAGCATGGTCTCGGTGAATCGGATCGAGATGTCCTGTCTCGATCAGGGCTCGGATGACCGATTTGATCCTCTCTCGATCTTTCCCGCGTTTCTGCATCCGCTTCAAGTCTCTCGCAAATTGGCGGGTGAATACCGGTGTGAGCATCAGATACCGAGTTTCTGAAACATGTCTTTTGCGTCTTCACAGGCGACGAGATT
>Ga0209604_1001784_pt1 | contig 16636 bp, 9 predicted proteins | sample AD_UKC097_MetaG_FD_184405 | JGI IMG/M metagenome (GOLD analysis project Ga0209604, IMG submission 184405) | Active sludge microbial communities of municipal wastewater-treating anaerobic digesters from USA - AD_UKC097_MetaG (SPAdes) (version 2) | ecosystem: Engineered > Bioreactor > Anaerobic >... | reverse complement strand
CACCCACTGGGCATGGCCGACGTCGGCGACGACCTCGTCCTTCAGGAAGGCTGCGAACTCGGCGGCGCGCTTGGCGCCGCAGGAAGGGCAGAGGCCACGTCCCTTGCAGGAGAAGGCGAGCAGGTACGCCTCCCCGAGCCCGTGCAGGGCCATGAGCCCGAGCATCGAGAGCGCCTCCCCGTGTCCCCAGCGCGCGGCCCTCTCGAACCAGGGCCTCGCCTCGGCGTAGTCCGGCGGCGCCTCTCTCGTCCCCTCGAACGCCATCCGCCCCAGCTCGAACTGCCGGCCGATCTCGAGCGGCCTGCGCGCCGCGGCGCGATACGCATCCAGCGCCTCGCCGGATCCACCGGGCGAGTCGGCCGGGCCGAGCGGAAGACGCCCTCCGCGGACCCTCAGCTCCATCCTCGTCCCGGGGAGCAGGTCGCGCAGGCGCTTCTCGACAACCTTGCCGACCGCGAACGACACCTGCCGCTCGCGGTCCGTGCCCCGCATCGACCAGCACGCCGGGCAGAACTCGAAGGCGAGCCCTTCGCCCTCGGGCTCGTAGCGCGTCCGGTCGCACCCGCACGTCTCGCAGACGGCGCATCTCGCGCCGGAAGTCCGCCACGTGAGCGTCCGCCCCCCGTGGAGGTGTCGCACGACCGCGGGCAGCTCGCGGCCGTCCCCGTTCTCGATGAGCGCGACGAGCGTTTCGAGGACGCCCTTGTAGGTGTCCTTCAGGACACGGGCGGCCTCACCGTCACGGCCGCTGGCCCAGTTGAGCATCGGGACCTCCGTTCCTCCGCGAAGGGCGGAGTCGCCGTGATGGTTGGACCGGATGGGGGACAGATGGAGTCCGGGTGTGATCCAGGACTGGCAGCACCTCGCCTGTCGGCTCCGGCGCCAGCTCGGGGCCAGGTCGAGGCCAACCCCGCTCGAGGAAACGCGGCTTCTCGGAGAACTGGTGCTCTACGAAAAGTTTCCCCGCCTTCCCCACGGACACCATCTGTCCGGGTATCGGGGGGAGCTTGATCGGCGTGCGCGCTCGACATCCAACCCGGGCGGTCGGCCCGCGAAGGAGGGGAGATGAAGTACTTCGACGCCCCCCTCGCCGTTGCGCTCGCCACCGCCCCGAACCTCACCTGGAAACTCGGTCTCAGCCCGGACGAGCTCCTTCCGGCGATGTTGGCGGCGGTCTTCAATGCGCTCGAGGCGCATGGGCCGGCGCTGCAGAGGGTCTCGACCGGGGCGCTGGCCCCCGAGGCCGTGCTCGAGTCGTGACCGAGAACCGAACCCGCGTAGGAAGTCTCGGAAGCCGGGGCGGCTGATTCTCGTCCGGGCTGGACGGAATGGGCTGCGGGCGGCCAGACTCTGGCTCCACGGGATTCGCCACGAGGTCAAACGGGAGGCCTAACGGTTGCAGATCGGCACGGCAGACATTCTCGCGCGGGGAGTGAGGGAGGCGGCGAGCCGCTACTACCGACTCGTCCTGCTCGTCGGCATGGCCGGGGCGGGAAAGTCGGTTGCTCTCGGGGCCCTCGGGTCCAACCCCACGCCTCGCCTTTCCCTCGGCTCTGCCCTCGGCGCCCGCCTCCTCGAGCTGAGCCGGCGCCAGCGGGCCCTGGACTGCGCCAGGCTCCTCGAGTCGATCCTCGACGAGACCGGGGCCGACCCCGTCGCCCTCGACAATCTCGAAATCCTCTTCGATCCGGCCCTTCAGCAGGACGTCCTCCGTCTGCTCCAGGGCCTTTCCCGGAACCGGACGATCGTCGCCGCCTGGCCGGGCGAGTACGTCGACGGCGTGCTCTCGCACGCCGAATCGGGCCATCCCGAGTTCGTTCGCTACACGAATCCTGAAGCCGTGCTCGTCAACCTCCCGCCCCCGGGCTCCCACACTCCCTGATACGCGAGGCCCCATGCGCTATTCCGAGCTGATCCACTTCGAGCCGATCGAATCCGTCGTCCAGCTGCGGCGGGCCGACAAGAGTGACGAGGCGAAGAACCTCGTCCGAGCCTTCGTGATCTCAGACCGGATGGCCGAGCAGCTCACGGACCTCGTCTTCCCCGAGCTGCAGTTCGAGGTGCCCCACGACAACAAGGGGGTCCTGGTCGTCGGGAACTACGGCACCGGCAAGTCCCACCTGATGGCCGTGATCTCGGCCGTCGCGGAGGACGCCGCGACCGCGAAGCTCCTCACGAACGCGAAGGTGGCGGACGCGGCGAAGCCGATCGCCGGGAAGTTCAAGGTCCTCCGGGCCGAGATCAACACCCGGATGTCGCTTCGCGACTTCGTCTGCAACACGCTCGACGCGAAGCTCGGCGAGCTGGGAGTCGACTACCGGTTCCCCTCGGAGCAGAAGGTCCTCAACCCGAAGGACGCCTTCGCCGAGATGATGGCGGCCTTCCACGAGAAATACCCCAAGCACGGGCTCCTCTTCGTCCTCGACGAGCTGCTCGACTACCTCCGGTCGAGAAAGCAGCTCGAGCTCATCCAGGACCTGAACTTCCTCCGCGCCGTCGGGGAGTTCTGCTCGGGGTCCCGCTTCCGGTTCGTGGGGGGCGTCCAGGAGAGCCTCTTCGACAGCCCGAGCTTCCAGTTCGTGGCCGAGACCGTTCGGCGGGTCAAGGACCGCTTCGAACAGGTCCGAATCGCTCGGGAGGACGTCGCCTTCGTCGTCTCCCAGCGCCTCCTGAAGAAGGACGCGAAGCAGGAAGCCCGAATCCGTGAGCACCTCCTGAAGTTCGCTCCCCTCTACGGGTCGATGAACGAGCGGATGGACGACTTCGTCCGCCTCTTCCCGGTCCATCCGGCCTACCTCTCCACCTTTGAGGGCGTCCGCCTCGCCGAGAAGCGCGAGGTGTTGAAGACGATCAGCGCGGAGATCCGGAAGCTCGTCGACCAGACCGTACCCGCGGACTCCCCGGGCCTCGTCGCCTACGACAGCTACTGGAAGACGCTGAAGGACAACCCCTCGTTCCGGGCGGTGGAGGACATCAGGAAGGTCGTCGACAAGGCGGATGTCCTGGAAGGGCGCATCCAGCAGTCGTTCACTCGGCCGCAATACAAGCCCGTCGCACTTCGCATCGTCAACGCCCTGGCCGTCCATCGCCTGACGACGGGAGACATCTACGCCAAGCTCGGCGCAACCGCCGAGGAGCTTCGCGACGACCTCTGCCTCCTCATGCCGATTCCGGAAAGGGAAGCGGAGTTCCTCCGGTCGGTCGTCGAGACCGTCCTCAAGGAAATCCTCAAGACCGTCAGCGGCCAGTTCCTCAGCTTCAACAAAGAGAACGGCCAGTACTACCTCGACATCCAGAAGGACGTCGACTTCGACTCGCTCATCGAGAAGAGGGCCGAGGGTCTCGCCCCCGACCGGCTCGACCACTACTACTTCGAGGCGCTCGCCCGCGTCCTGGAATGCGTCGACCAGACCTACCGGAGCGGCTTCCGGATCTGGGAACACGAGCTCGAGTGGCTCGAGCGCAAGGCCGGGCGCAGCGGCTATCTCTTCTTCGGCGCCCCGAACGAACGACCGAACACGACGCCTCCGCGGGACTTCTACCTCTACTTCATCGAGCCCTACGACCCGGTCTACTTCAAGGACGAGAAGAAGGCCGACGAGGTGATCTTCCGGCTCAAGGACCGCCCGGAGGGGTTCGAGGGGCCGCTGAAGCTGTTCGCCGGGGCCCGCGAGCAGGCCGCGGCGGCCTCGGGCGCGAACCGGAAGATCTACGACGAGAAGGCGACCGAGCATCTCAAGCTCCTGACGTCCTGGCTCGCTGCGAACGCTCCGACCCACCTCGAGGTAACCCATCAGGGCCGGACGAAGCTCCTCGCCGACGTCGTCCGGGGGAAGGCCCCCGCGAGCTTCGACCGGTCGTCCTTCCGCGATACGGCGAACCTTGCCGCATCGCTTCTCCTGGCCTCGCACTTCGCCGACCGCGCCCCTGAGTACCCCACCTTCACGATGCTCGTCACCCGTGCGAGCCGGGTCCAGGCCGCCACGGACGCCTTGAAGTGGATCGGCGGAGGAGGGAAGACGAAGCAGGGAACGGCCGTCCTCGACGCCCTGGAGCTTCTCGACGGGGACGTCCTTCGGCCCCGTGAGTCCCGCTACGGAAAGAACGTTCTCGAGGCGTTCTCCCAGAAGAGCGCGAACCAGGTTTTGAACCGGAACGAACTGATCCGGGAGGACGGTGCGATCGAGTACTGGTTCCCGTTCCGGGTGGAGCCGGAGCTCCTGGGGGTCGTCCTCGCCGCGCTCGTTCACGCCGGGGACGTTGTCATCAGCCTCCCGGGCCGCAAGCTCGACGCGAGCGGGCTCGACGCCCTCTTGAAGATCCCGGCCGACGAACTGGCCGCCTTCAAGCATCTCGAGCGCCCGAAGGACCTCCCGCTGGCGCCGCTCCAGGAGCTCTTCGATCTCCTCTCCCTCCCGCGGGGCCTCATCGTCAACCCGGCGAACCGCGAGGACGGAGTCCAGAAGCTCCACGTGGCCGCCGCTCAGCGGATCGAGCAGGCCATTGCCGCCCTCCAGAGCCTCGACTCGGGCCTCAGCTTCTGGGGCCGGCCTGTCGTGCCCGAGAAGGAGCGGACGGCCTGGGCCTCCCAGATCCGCGACCTGAAGTCCTTCCTCGAGTCGCTCCAGCCCTACAACACGGTCGGCAAGCTGAAGAACTTCCCGCACGACGTCGCGGCGATCCAGGCCCGCCGCAGTGCGTTGGCAACGGTCGAGTCCGTCTCCACCCTGGCGGCCCTCTGCCAGCAGCTCAGCCCACTGACGGCCTATCTCCAGACGGCGGAGGCCATCCTCCCGGTGGAGCACCCCTGGGTCACGACGGTCCGGGCCGCGAAAGACGAGCTCGTGGGTCGCCTCGCGACCCCTAAGGGCCGGGTGGAAGCCAGCCTGCGACGGGACGTCGAGGTCCGCCTCGCGGAGCTGAAGGCGGAATACCAGGCCGCCTACCTCAAGCTGCATGGCCAGGCCCGCCTCGGCGCGGAGGCCGACAAGAAGAAGGTCGCTCTCCTCAGGGACCCGCGGCTGGCCCAGCTCCAGAAACTCGCCAGCATCGAGATCCTTCCCTCGCATCAGCTCCAGGAGATTCAGAACCGGCTCCTGGGCCTCAAGACGTGCCTTTCTGTCGCCCAGCAGGAGCTCGACTCCGCCCCCCACTGCCCCCACTGCGGTTTTCGCCCCGCGGAGGAGGCGATTTCCGCCGCCCCGGGCGGAGTCCTTGGGGAGGTCGACGAGAGGCTCGACAAGCTCGTCCACGACTGGACGACGACCCTCCTCGACAACCTCTCCGATCCGACGATCTCGGGGAACATCGAGCTCGTGACGGATCCGAAGGGGAAGCAGGCCCTCCAGGCCTTCCTCCGGAAGAAGAACCTCCCCGAGCCCGTGGACAGTCACCTCGTGAAGGCTCTCCAGGAGGTCTTCTCCGGTCTTCAGAGAGTGGCGCTGGCCCGAGAGGCCCTCGTCGCCGCCCTTGGGAAAGGTGGCGCCGCAAGCACGCTCACCGACCTGAAGGAACGACTCGACTCCTTCCTCGCCGATGCGTGCCGCGGAAAGGACCCCTCGAAGGTCCGAATCGTCCTCGAGTAGCCAGCGAAGCAAGGAGAACCCCGTGGCGAAGACCCCGAAACGATCTCAGTCCGCGAGCCGCCGCTTGTTTCTCGATGCCACGGGGCAGACGGAGTTCTTTGAAAAGTCGGTCGAGCAGGAAGCCCTCGAGGCCAAACCGGTTGAATGCCTCGGGATGACCTTCCCGAGCGACGAGGCCCGGCTTGAGTACTTCCTCGGAAAGCTGCGCGAGAAGCTGAGAGACCCCGACTTCCGGAAGATCGAGGGGTTTCCGATCGGCGAGGACGAAGACATTCTCCGAATGTCGGACCCGCCCTATTACACCGCCTGCCCGAACCCGTTTCTCGAGGACTTCGTTCGCTTTCACGGGCGTCCCTTCGACCCGACGGAGAAGTACCACCGGGAGCCGTTCGCCGTTGACACGACTGTCGGCAAGACGGACGCGCTCTACAAGGCTCACGGCTATCACACCAAGGTCCCGCACCTCGCCATCGTCCCGTCGATCCTCCACTACACGAAGTCCGGTGACCTGGTCCTCGACGGTTTCTGCGGGTCGGGGATGACCGGCGTGGCGGCGCAATGGTGTGGCGCCGCGCCGGCCGACTACCGGCGCGAGCTGGAGGCGCAGTGGAAGGCCGAGGGCCGGACGAAGCCGGACTGGGGGGCGCGGCGCGCGATCCTGAACGATCTCGGGCCAGCCGCGACCTTCATCACCGCCGGCTACAACCTGCCCTTCGACGTGCGCGCGTTCGAGAGAGAGGCCCGCCGCATCCTCGACGAAGTCGAGGCCGAGCTCGGCTGGATGTACGAGACGACCCACAAGGACGGAAGGAAAGGCCGGATCAACTTCACCGTCTGGAGCGAGGTCTTCGCCTGCCCGGAGTGCAGCGGGGAGGTCGTCTTCGTCGAGCAGGCGCTCGACAAGAAGACGAAAAAGGTGAAGGACGAGTTTTCATGCCCGGGATGCGGGGCGAAGGTTAGCAAGGACCTGCTTGAGCAGCTCTTCGAGACCGTCCCCGATCCAGCCACGCGGCGGCCGTGGAAGCGAATCAAGTTCGTTCCGGTCATCATCAACTACGACGTCGGGGCGAAGACGTTCGAGAAGAAACCCGATCATGGCGACCTCGCAATACTAGAAAGGATCGGTGGCCTCCCGCTTCCGGCTGAGGTTCCGACGACCGCGATCCCGCTGGAGCAGATGTACCACGGGACCCGACTCGGGCCGAAGGGGTTCAAGGCCATTCACCATTTGTTCCTTGCACGACCGGCCCAAACGCTCGCGGGCCTCTGGAAGAGAGCAAGGAGTGGAACGGACCGCACTGCCGAGAGGTGGAACAAGTTCTTCGTGGAGCAGGCCGTTTGGGGTATGTCCGTGCTCGCACGCTATGCACCGACTCATTACTCCCAAGTCAACCAGTACCTCAACGGTGTTTACTACGTTGGTTCCCAAGTCGTCGACGTCTCTCCGGGATACCTGCTGGGCGGGAAGATCACGAGAACCAAGAAGGCGTTCTCGGCGTTCTCCGGCCGCGGCGGACATGCCGTCGTGGAGACTTCGACCTGCGAACGCCTCGGCCTCCGTCAGGACTCGATCGACTACGTTTTCACGGATCCTCCCTTCGGCGAGAACATTCCGTACTCAGACTTGAACCTCCTCGTCGAGTCATGGCATCGGGTTCTGACTAATACAGGCCCAGAGGCCATCGTCGACGCACCGAAGAACAAGGGGCTTCACGAGTACCAGGATCTGATGCGCCGGTGTTTCTCGGAGTACTACCGGGTCTTGAAGCCTGGGCGGTGGATGACCGTAGTCTTCAGCAACTCCTCTAATGCGGTCTGGCGGGCGATACAGGAAGCCCTCGGGCGCGCCGGGTTCGTGGTCGCCGACGTGCGGACTCTCGATAAGGGAACGGGTTCTTATCGCCAGGTCACCAGCACGGCCGTGAAGCAGGATCTCGTCATCTCGGCCTACAAGCCCACCGAAGCGGTGACAAAGAAGTTCTCGCTCGGATCCTCTTCCGAGGAGGCGGTCTGGTCCCTCGTCACGGAGCACCTAACGAACGTCCCGGTGTTCGTCTCGGTTAAGGAAGAAGCGGAGGTTCTCGCGGAGCGGACGCCGCAGATGCTGCACGACCGGATGGTGGCATTCCACGTCCAGCGGGAACTGAGCATCCCCCTCGGGACGGCCGACTTCCTCGCCGGGCTGCGAGCCCGGTTCCCGGAGCGGGACGGCATGTTCTTCCTGCCAACGCAGGTCGTCGAGTACGACAAGAAGCGGGCGGCCGTGAAGAAGCTGAAGCAGATCGAGCTCTCGGTCAACGACGAGTCGAACGCGATCCTCTGGCTCCGGAGCATCCTCACCGAGATGCCGAAGACCTACCAGGAACTCCATCCGCTCTACACGCGCGAGCTGCAGGCCTGGGCCCGGCACGAGAAGACGGTTGAGCTGAAGGAGATCCTGGCCCAGAACTTCCTCTGTTACGACGGGAAGGGTCTGGTTCCGGAGAAGATCCACTCGTACCTCAGCAGCAACTACAAGGACTGTCGGAATCTCGAGAAGGACGATCCGAGGCTCAGGGACAGGGCCGTCGACAGGTGGTACGTCCCCGACGAGAAGAAGGAAGCCGACCTCGAGAGAGTCCGCGACCGGGCCCTCCTGCGCGAGTTCGAGAGCTATCGGGAAGCGAAGGAGCGGAAGCTGAAGTCCTTCCGGACCGAGGCGATCCGCGCCGGCTTCAAGGCGGCCTTCCAGGCCAAGGACTACGGCACGATCATCGCCGTCGCCGCCAAGCTCCCGGAGTCAGTCCTCCAGGAAGACGAGAAGCTCCTCGTCTATTACGACGTCGCGGTGACCCGGACGGATCAGGACTGATCGCATGGACCGGGAAGAGCTGCTGGATCGACTTCGGGGCTACGAGTGGGACGACTTCGAGGTGAAGGCCGCGCAGGGCGGGATTCCAGAGGATTCCTACAGGACGGTCTCGGCCTTCGCGAACTCCTCGGGCGGTTGGCTCGTTTTCGGCGTCGCGGAGCGTCGGGGCTCCTTCGAGATCGTCGGCGTCGGGGACCCGGACGGGATGCAGAACAGCTTTCTCGGGACCTGCCGAAGTCCGGAAAAGTTCTCCCGCCCGATCGACGTCCACGCCAAGCTCTACGACTTCGAGGGCCGCGGGGTGCTGGCGTTCTACGTCAGCCCGGCGACGCGGTTCGACAAGCCGGTGAAGGTGAAGGCCGATCGGCGCTGGGAGACGTACATCCGGCTCGGGGGCGGTGATCATCGTTGTACGGCCGTCGAGGAAGCGCGCTTCCTCCGGGATGCGTCCCACGAGTCCTACGACTCGGTGGCGTCCGCGCGGACCTCGGTCGAGGACCTCGACGCTTCCGCGCTCCAGTGGTTCCGGGACCACCTGGCGCGCCGCAACCCCGAGTGGGCGTACCCGGGGCTCGACCCGGCGGCGTACCTCGGCGAGCTCGGGCTCGTGCGAGACGAAGGGGAGCTGACGAACGCGGCGGTGCTGATGTTCGGAAAGGACCGGTTGCTGGCGCGCGTGAAGCCCGGCGGAGTCGTCGACTTCCGGGTCCATCATTCGAGCCTCGCCCCCGAGGCGCCGGACGAGCGCTGGGACGACCGGGAGCTGTGCGAGCGCAACCTCGTCGCGACGCTGCGCTCGCTCCTGGAGCGCCTCCGGCGGCTTATCCCGCAGCCGTTCGCGGTCGACTCGCGCACAGGGGAACGGCGCGTCGACTCGCCCGACTACATCTCCATCCGCGAGGCTCTCGTGAACCTCCTCATCCACCAGGACTACTCCGATCGGCATCGGACGGCCCGGATCCTCTGGTATCAGGATGCGACGCTCTTCGAGAACCCGGGCGACTCCTTCGCCGAGCTCCGGAAGATGCTCGACGGCGGCACGAGCGAGCTTCGTAATCCGCTCCTGGTCCGGCTGCTTCGGCAGGCCGGGTTCGCCGAGCAGGCCGGAACGGGAATCCCGAAGATCGTCCGCACCTGGCGGGGCGCCCAGAGGATCCCTCCCTCGATCGACAACGACCCGGGCCAGAAGCTCTTCCGGCTGACGCTCGACTGGAGGCCGCTGAAATCGCAGCGCGACGAGGCCTGGTACCGAAAGCTCGGCGTCGAGATCGACGAGAACGGATCGCGCCTCCTGACCTACGGCCGGGAGCACGGCGCCTTCGACGTGACGAAGGCCCGCCTCGTGACCGGGCTCCCCGGGCGGGAAGCGGTCCGCCTCGTGTCCCAGCTCGTGACGCAGCAGCTCCTCGCGGCGGACGAGGTCGACGGGACCGCGATCTACTCCCTCGCCCCGCACCTCCAGGAGATCTGGGCCGCCACGCCGGCCCCGCGGCTCGGGCGCAGCCGGAAGCGCGGGAGAGTAACTGAGGGAGTAACTGAGGGAGTAAATGGGGGAGTAACTGAGGGAGTAAGCGAGGGAGTAAGTGGGGGAGTAAACGAGGGAGGGGGGCTGGGGAAGGCAGACCGAACGGCCCGGCTCGAGGCCGTGATTCGGGCGCAGCCCGGCCTCCGCCTGCCGCAGCTGGCTGAAGCCGCCGAGCTGCCGGAGAAGACAGCCGAGCGATATCTCGCTCAGCTCCGCAAGGCGGGCCGGGTCGTCTATCGAGGGGCCCCGAGGACAGGCGGGTACTTCCCGGACGAGCCTCGAGGCAAGGGGCCGGCCCGGCGGCGGGATGGCTGAAGAACGCGCCCCCGGCTGGGCCTACCACGCGGAGACCGGGGAAGCCCTGCGGCTCCTGGAGCGGCACGAGCTGTGGGGCCAGACGGTCTACGAGGCGTGGAGCGTCGAGGAGCGCCGGCCTCTTCGGCTCGCCGAGAACGAGCTGACGTGGGAGGCCCCGGCGGGGTTCCGGTCGTCCCCACACTTCGTACCTTTCGCGGCCGCGGCGGGGCGGATCGCCGACGCCCTTGGCCGGGAAGAGCTGGTCTCCCCGTTTTCGGCGCCCGTCCTCCCCCTGCCGCACCAGCTCTACGCCGTGTCTCGCGCGCTCTCGGGAGAACGAATTCGCTACCTCCTTGCCGACGAGGTTGGCCTCGGGAAGACGATCGAGGCGGGCCTGATCCTGCGCGAGCTGAAGGCCCGCGGGCTGGTGAGACGAACCCTCGTCGTCGCGCCGGCGGGTCTCGTCGGCCAGTGGCGGGAGGAGATGAAGACCCGGTTCGGCGAGGAGTTCCGGGCGATCGAGCCCGGGACCTTCGCCGACGCACGCCAGCTCCTCGGCCTGGACCCGGTCGAGAACCTCTGGCGGCTGCACGACCAGGTGATCTGCTCGGTCGACTCAGTGAAGCCGGTGGACGGCCGCCGCGGCTGGACCCGCGAGCAGGTGGCGCGCGTGAACCGGGAGCGGCACGAGGACCTGGTGACGGCTGGCTGGGACCTCGTCATCGTCGACGAAGCACACCGGCTCGGTGGGAGCAGCGAGAACGTCGCGCGCTACCGCCTCGGCGAGGCGCTTGGGCTCGCGGCTCCTTACCTGCTGCTCCTGAGCGCCACCCCGCACCAGGGGAAGACCGACGCCTTCCGGCGGCTGCTCGGGTTCCTCGACCCGGAGGCGTTCACGGCCGGGGTCCCGGTGAACCGGGAGAACGTCGCTCCGGTAGTGATCCGGACGGAGAAGCGGAACGCCATCGACGCCGAAGGGAATCCCCTGTTCCGGCTACGACAGACCCGGCTCCTTTCGGTGCGTTGGGACGAGGTACATGGCGAGGAACAGGCGCTTTACGAGGCGGTAACGGAGTACGTCCGCGAGGGGTACGACCAGGCCGTTCGGCAGAGCCGGAATGCCCTCGCCTTTCTGATGATCCTGATGCAGAGGCTCGTCACCTCGAGCCTGCGAGCGATCCGGACCTCTCTCGAGCGGCGCCTCGCCGTCCTCGAGCTTCCCGAGGGGCAGCTCTCGCTCTTCCCGGAGGAGATCGGGGACGAGTGGGAGGAGCTGACCGGGCAGGAGCAGCTGGAACTCGCGCTGAAGGCCCGGCTGAAGGGTCTCGCGAACGAGCGGCGAGAGGTGGAGCTGCTCCTCTCGGCGGCCCGGCGATGCGAGTCCAGAGGCCCCGACGCCAAGGCCGAAGCGCTCCTCGCCGAGCTTCGTAGGCTCGAGCGCGAGGAAGAGGACCCCGAGCTGAAGGTCCTCCTCTTCACGGAGTTCGTCCCGACGCAGGAGATGCTCGCCGAACTCCTAACGGGTCACGGCTACCAGGTGGCCGTCCTTAACGGCAGCATGTCGCCCGAGGAGCGGCGGGCTACCGAGGTCGAGTTCCGGGGGCCGGCGCGCGTCCTCATCTCGACCGACGCGGGCGGCGAGGGGCTGAACTTCCAGTTCTGCCACGTCGTCGTGAACTACGACCTGCCCTGGAACCCGATGAAGCTCGAGCAGCGGATCGGCCGTGTGGACCGGATCGGGCAGACCCAGATCGTCCAGGCGGTGAATCTCGCGCTCGAAGGGTCGGTGGAGGAGAGGGTGCGGGAGGTTCTCGAGGAGAAGCTCCGGGTCATTCTCGAGGAGTTCGGGGTCGACAAGCTCTCCGACGTTCTCGACGCAGGGGAGGCCGAGGTCGACTTCGACCGGGTCTACATCGAAGCCCTGCGCGACCCGGCTGCGGCGGCCGAAAAGGCCCGGCTGGCGATCGAGGCAATGGAGGAGCGGATTCGCGAGGTGCAGCAGGGAGCGGCCCTCCTTGCGACCGCGCCGCGAGCCGACGCCTCGCTCGCCCGGCGGATTGCCGAGAGCCCGGTGCCGTTCTGGACGGAGCGGATGCGGAAAGCCTGGGCTGCCGGGCATGACCCCTCCGACGGCGAGATCCCCGGAACTCCGCAGCTTCTGAACCTGATTCCTCGTCGGATCCCGGGCGACCCCATCGCCGCCGTCGAGCTACCCGAGCTGTCCGACAAGGTCGCCGGTACCTGGTCGCTCTGGAAGGTCAGCCTCGGCCGCGGACCGGAAACCCGCAGTCGCTACCTTCCGGTCTTTGTCTCGGACGAGGGAAGGACGCTTCAGCCGACGGCCCGGGCCGTGTGGGACGCGCTCGCAGCTCTGGAGGCGGAGGACGGCCTTCTCAGGCCCGCCCACGTTTCCGGCGAGGCCACCCGCGGGATTGCGGAGGAGGCGGAGGCGGCAGCCCGAGCCGCGGCCGAAGGGGTCTACCGGGACCTGCTGAGCCGTCACGAGGAAGAGACCCGGCGCCGAAAGAGGAACGGAGAGCGAGCCTTCGAGGCCCGGCGGACGATGATTGAGCGCGTGGGTCTCCTTTCCGTCCGGCATCACCGACTGCAGAAACTCCAGGCCGAGCGCGAAGCCTGGGAGCGGGAGGTCACGGCGCGGTCGCACGTGGTCCCGGACCTCACGCCGGTGGTGCTGGTGCGCCTGGCCCGCAGAGGGGAGCTGAAGTGACGACCCCGAGCCCCCGTGAGGCGGGATGGCGCCACTACCTCCTGAAGCACTTCACGCCTGCTGCCGCCGCCGCGAGCCGGGTGACCGTCGTCCACGACCCGGATGACCTGATCTCGGAGGCGGGGGTCCTCGAGGGCCTTCGAGCGTCCGGCTTTGACGTGATTCCCTTCGACGACCCGATCGCGTTCCGCTATGCCTACGAAACCCGGTACCGCGAGAGCTGGGACCGCGGCGAGGAGACGCCGCTGGTTGTGGTTCTTCGGGTTCGGGAAGGCGGGGACGTCGCCGTTCCCTACGACCTTCTCTCCCGGGCGCAGCGCCACGGCCGCGTGCTTCGGTTCGGCCTCTCCGAGCTCTTTCCGCAGCTGGCGCCTTCGGTGGTCGAGGCGCTCGATCGTTCGGAGTTCGAGCCTCTCTGGAATGCCGTGCGGGACCACGGGCCCGGCGAGCTGGGCGAGAACGCCACGAAGGACTTCGTTCTGCGGCACGTCTTCGACCTTGCACCGGAGCTCGTTCGAGCACCTGCCGCTCTCCTGGCGATGCTGCTGCGAAGGCACTTCCGCGGGACCCAGCTTCCGCGCACGCTCGACGCCAGACTCGTGGAGAAGCTCCAGGGTACGGGCCGGTTCGGCGACTGGCCGCTCCAGACGATCGTGCCCGACCGGAACCAGTTCTTCCGCTTCCTCGAAGAGCGCTGGGCGCACTTCGTGAAGCGGAAGGCCTCGGCGAATGGAGAAGAGCTCGCAGAGGCGGGCGGTGGCGACTGGCTGAAGGTGCCCGGCCCGGTAGATCTTCCGTTCGACCACTCCGACGTTCGGGTCTGGATAGACAACCTCTTCGTGGAGGGAATCCTCGAACCCATGACGGGCGTTCCGACCGAGCCCTTCGCCGGGACGTGGATGGCAGCCGGGGTCGCCGGGACGAAGGGGGCCGGCCTCGAGACGCGACTCGAGAAGCTTGCGGTGCGAATCGAGGCTGAGATCCCCGGCGAGGAGGCTGACCCGCAGGCCTGGATCGCAACGGCGAAGCTGTGGGCTGAGCTTCTGGACGTCTCCTGGCAGGTCCATCCTGGAGCCGAGGTGTCCGCGAGAGTCGAACCGCTCCGGAACCGGATCGAGGAATCCTTCCAGCTCTGGCTGAGGCGCTGGTACTCGTCGCTCGCGAACCTCCCGTTCTGGCCGAAGCCGACGATGGTCCATCACGTGCCCCACTGGATGGCTCACACCGCGCTGAAGGCTGACGGGGGAGGAGGCCGCCAGGCGCTCCTGGTCCTGGATGGCCTGTCGCTCGGGCAGTGGACGATTCTCCGCGATTCCCTTCGCACGCTGCCTCCCACGACCCGCCTCACCGAGGGGGGTGCCTTCGCCTGGGTCCCGACCCTGACCTCCGTTTCCCGGCAGGCGATCTTCTTCGGCAACGCGCCGCTCTTCTTCGCCTCCAGCCTGCTCACAACCTCGAGAGACGAGAGCCACTGGCGGCGTTTCTGGGAAGACCGTGGAGTGCCCCGCGCGGACGTCGACTTCCTCCTTCAGAGGCAGCAGGAACCGGACGGAACCTTCTTCGGCCGGATCCAGACCGCCGCGAGCCGCCCGAATCTCCGAAGGCTGGCCGTGGTGATCTCGATCGTCGACGGGATGCTTCACGGCAGCGTGACGGGCTCTCGCGGCGTCGCCGCACTCCTCCGTGACTGGGGTTCGACCGGGTCCTTCCGCTCTCTCCTGACCGGACTCCTCGAGAGAGGTTTCCGGATCGTCCTCACCTCGGACCATGGGAACGTGGAAGCGGAGGGCCTCGGGAGACCGAACCTGGGCGCGGTGGCGGACGAGAGAGGGGAGCGGGTGCTCCTCCTGCCTGACGAGTCGATCCGCTCCCAGGTCAATCGTGACTTCCCGACCGCTGAGCCTTGGCCTGCCTGGGGCCTACCGCCCAGTCCCGTCCCGCTCCTGGCTCCCGGGCGCTCGGCCTTCCTCGCTCCCGGGGCCCGAGCGGTGGTCCACGGGGGCACCTCCCTCGAAGAGGTCATCGTGCCATTCATCCAGCTCGAGGTTCACGAATGAAGAGGGACGCCATAGGTTTCGATCGCGACCTCGAGCTGGCCTGGCTGGAGGCCACGGCGGCCCGCGTGGCCGAGGGGATGCCCCCGCCTCAGGTCCGGGAGTTCCTCTGGACGTTGCTCGCCGGCAAGGTCGCCGGTGATGCACCAAGGAGCGGACGCGGGAAGACGGCGACGGTGCTCCTTCACATCTGGAGCGACGTCCCGGCGGAGACTGTCCCCCTCCGAAACGATTGCCTCGAGACGCTCACCCGGCTCTCCGGCGAGCAGCAACTCCTGGCGCACTGGACGATGGCGATGGCGACCTACCCGTTCTTCGTCGAGGTCGTCAGCACAGTCGGCCGCCTTCTCGCTCTCCAGGAGACGGTGGCGCTGAACCAGGTCACCCGTCGCATTGCAGAGAAGTGGGGCGAACGCTCCACGGCCGTCCGCGCCTGTCGACGTGTCGTCCGGTCGATCGTGCGCTGGGGGGCGCTCCTGGATACGACAAAGCATGGGGTCTATGCGCGAAGGATCGCGCCTATACCCGTGGGCGGGGTGGAAGCCCTTCTCCTGGCTGAAGGTCTCCTCAGGGGCCTGGGCCGAGACACGATTGCTCTCGATGAGGTGCCCTCCTCTCCAGCGTTCTTCCCGTTCCTGGCGAGCGTCGAGATCTCGACCGTGGGCCGCAGCGGTCGACTCGAGCTTCTTCGGGAGGCGATGGACCGGGAGCTGGTGGCGCTACGCGGGACGTCTGCGGGGCGCGAAGAAGGTCGGAGAGCCTCCCGGTCACCGTTTCGCCGGCCGTGACCCCTTCTTCGCCTTCGCCTCCTCGCGACTGAGAAGCTCATCGAGCTCCTCGTAGCCTTCGACGTATCGGGGGTCGACCCCGAGCTCCCGGAGACGCTCTAGGTCGGCAAAGGCGGCGAGAGTCTCGGCATGGCAAGGTCCCGGCACGCACCAACAGCCGATACGTTTGCCGTGGAGTGCCCGCGCACGCCGTGCAAACTCCGGGTCGGTTTCCACTCGATCGAAGAAGTACTCTTCGAACTTTGAGATGGAATGGTCGCCCTTGAACGGGTTTCCGAAAAACCCGTCGGACGAGCGGAACCTCCCGAAGGACCGTCCGACGTAAACGTCGCACTCTTCAAACCTGACATTCACGACGGTCACCGGGACGAAACCGGGAGGCAGCGGGATTCGCTTCTGCTTCGGTGGTCGGGTCGACTTCGTGGTCCGACTCGTCGCCATGAGTCCCTCCTTCGGCGACTTCGTTCCAAGCCTACTCGGCTCCGACCGATGATTCCAAACGACTTTGCCTGCAGGCGGCGTTGAAGCAGACTCCGTCAGCCGTGAAGGTCCGAAACCGGGCGACACCCTTCCAGGCTCAGAGCCGAGACCGAACGCGCGGGTCCCTTCGTTCGATCGTCGTCTGGTACTTCCGCGAGGTGTACGGGCGTTTCGAGGGCCCTGGGGTGCTCCCCTTCTACTGCGATCCGGAACGGAGGGATAGGAAGTTTGATTTGTCGCCGTCGGCGAGGCTGACGCCCGAAGCGGGCTGGAACGGCGCCCTGGGGCGGCAGCGCGGCGGTGCCGCCCCAGGGCGCGAGCGCTCCGG
>Ga0209604_1001777_pt1 | contig 16690 bp, 8 predicted proteins | sample AD_UKC097_MetaG_FD_184405 | JGI IMG/M metagenome (GOLD analysis project Ga0209604, IMG submission 184405) | Active sludge microbial communities of municipal wastewater-treating anaerobic digesters from USA - AD_UKC097_MetaG (SPAdes) (version 2) | ecosystem: Engineered > Bioreactor > Anaerobic >... | reverse complement strand
CCCGTAGGACGGTGCATTTAAAACTAATAGCTCAACAAAATGGAGCAGAAAAGGGACTAAAACAGCCTTTTGATTCGCTCCTTCCATGTTGGCTTGGGCTCATCCTCATCGGAGTAGTAGCCGTTGTTGGTGTAGTGGCCATTGTTGGTGGGAATCTTACTCTTTCATATTTTTTCAAAAAGTAAGGGATAAATTTTTTCAATACTGGAAGGGAAGGTTGGGTAACAAAAATGTTTTTTGATAATATATTTTTACGCCAATACAGTTCAATAATCTAGTTCTGCGTATATAACATTATTAGTTGATTTTATCAATAAAGTTATTAAAATATAAGATTTTTTTACCATTTTCGCTATTAAAAAGTAGATGCTGAAAATCTTTTATTTTACTATTCATATCAACTCTTAAAAGTATATCATTTAATTGTCCCTTTAGCTCAACAGGATTATGAATTCCACATTTTGCTGATAAAAAGGAATAATCAGGTTCGGCTAGTGATAAAAGAAACAGCACATCATAAAAATCACGACCTTTTTGACGATTTATAAGAGCTGCTATTTTCATAGAACAAATAGTACTTACAGGTGGCATTGAAAAGGGGAAAAAGAAGCCACATCCTTTGATAAAATCTATGTTTACATTGTAATCAACACCTTGATCTTGAGCCTCAATTTTAATAAGAAATTTAGCGTCACGATGTGCAGAAAATCCTATTTGAAATAGAAATTCAGGGAAATATATTCCCTCACGAAAAGCTTTTAAATTTTCATTTTCATCTTTTTTTAATTCAACTTTATATCCGTTTTTTCTTAGATGATTTGCAACATCGTTACATAATTCATGAAATTCATCTTTGGTTAAATCTTTACAATCAAAATCAATATCTTCAGAAAATCTGTCTATACCCATGACTAAACGCAGATATGTACCACCAATAAATACAATTTTTTTGATATAAGAAGTACTCGAGAGAAAATCAAGAATTAATAACTGCAAATATTCCTTAAGCATATACTTATAGTATATAGAATTATTTTGCAATGCAGGTGGAAAATATTTTTTTATTTGCTCAATATTAATCATAATTTATATGCATTAAATAGTTTTTTCATACGCTTATCAAGCGAATATTTATCGAAACGACTGCAGTAGTCAAGCAACAGCCCTTTGTCTATCTCATTTTTTAGAATATCCCCATTAAATCTAAGATTTAGAAAATCTGCTTCTGTTTCATAAAAAGGGTATAAATAAAGAAAATCAATAATTGCTTTTTCAGGTTCAGCGATGAATATTTCTTTATCTTTAGATATATGTATAGGTTTATAGCCAAAATAAAAATCTGATTTTATACTTTTATAGTAAAATTGTCCGAAATCATTTTCAAAGGATTTAGTCTTAAGTGTAGTAACATTTGTGATTTGCACAACAGACTCAGGGATGATTTCATAATAAGATAATGCAGATTGCAAGCTAACATAAGATGGTCTGTATATTTTATTTGCTAAAAAATATTGAGAATTTATTTCCTGTTTAAATTCGGGAAAAGCATAATAACCATTGCGAAGATAAATAAGCCAACCTTTTTTCTGCCAATATGTTAGATTATTTCTATTAAAATCAGGGTCAAATGCATATATCTGATTGATATTAAAGCAACCAAGATTAATAAATTTATTTCTCAAATCAATGTAATACATTTCTAAAATTCACTATTTTTAATGCAAAACGGAAACGTAGCATGCTTTCGTTTTTCCCACAAATGCACACAAATTTTCGCAAATACCACTTAATCATCTGTGTTAATATGTGTAAGTCTGTGGATATCATAACTGCTAGTGCTTTCTTACAGCTTCGCCCTGTCAGTTACATCGCCCGTAGGACGGTGCATTTAAAACTAATAGCTCAACAAAATGGAGCAGAAAAGGGACTAAAACAGCCTTTTGATTCGCTCCTTCCATGTTGGCTTGGGCTCGTCCTCATCGGAGTAGTAGCCATCGCTGTTCGTGTAGGGGCCATACCCATACCTGTAGCCGTATCCGTAGCTGTATCCGTAGCTGTAGGCGTAACCGTATCCGTAGCTGTAGCCCCTTCGGGGTTCAAAGTCGTTGATTACCATGGCGAGGTTGCGAACTTCGTGGTGCCTGTAGATATTGTTAATCAGGTTGAGCACCTCTTTTGAGCTGTAGCCGTAGCGGATGGTGAACAGGTTGGCATCGGTGAAGCGGGCAATAATGAATATATCGGAAACAATGGCAACTGGAGGACTGTCCACTACGATGAAGTCGAAGTTCTGCCTTGCCCAGGCAACCAGCTCCGCCATGCGGGCTGTACCGAGCAGCTCGGCGGGGTTGGGAGGTATGGGCCCGCTGGGGGCAAAGTACAGGTTCTCGTGCTGCGACGGGAACACTATATCCCCTGCGCTGTTCTGGCCAATGAGGTAGGTGCTTACCCCGATGTCGCCGGAGTAGCCCATTAGCCTGTGCAGCCTGGGTTTTCGAAGGTCGAGTCCAAGCAGCAGCACCCTTTTGCCGGTAACGGCAATGGCAGCTGCCAGGTTGACGGCTATGAAAGTTTTACCCTCGCCCACCACGGTGGAGGATACCGAAACTACCCTGGATTCGGGCTCACGCATCAGGTACTGCAGGTTGGTTCGTAGCCCGCGGAACGACTCCGTGAGGGTTGACTTGGGCTTTTCCAGCACGGGCAGCTCCGTTTGGTAGCGGTTGTGCCCCAGCGTTCCTATAACGGGTACCCGGGTTCGTTTGGATATCTCCTTCAGGTCAACAATTTTATCGTTGAAAAAGTCGTAGAGTAGCATGATGATGAACGGAATGGCCAGCCCCACCAGCAGGGCTATAAGGTAGTTGGTTGACCTTTTGGGTTTGATGAGCGAAGCGTTTTGGGCAATTGCATAGTCCAGCACCTTGTTGTCGGGGATGTTTGAGGCGCGCGCTATAGCAGCCTCGGCGCGCTTCTCCTGCAGGTAGGTGTACATCTTGTCTATCAGCGAAAAGTCGCGCTCAAAACCTATCAGCATCCTTTCGTTGACAGGGAGGCGTTTAATCTCAGCGTCAACCCTGCTTAGCCGTGAGTTCAGCTCCTGCTGGGCAATGGCATTTGACTCAATAAGGCTCTTCACCTTTTCGGCCAGGGAGCTTCGAAGGTTTTCAATGCGGATGTTCAGCTGTTCAAGGCCGGGGCTACCCTCCCTAACGGTAGTCTTGAGCTCCTCGCGGTCTATGTAGGCCTTTGATATTTCCGAAAGCAGGGCATTGAGCTGTGGGTCGTCCACCCCCATAACCGATGGGGCAACCAGGGTGTTGAAATCCTTACGCTGTTCGAGGTAGTCGCTAAGGTAGGCGTAGTAGCGTGCTTTGAGCTCCATGCTGCTCTGCTCGTTTTGTATGGTTTTTATTTGTTCGAGCAGCAGGTTGCCCTCGCCTGTTATGTCCAGCACCCGGTTGGAGGTGCGAAAATCCTGCAGATGTAACTCCGCACTGCGAAGGGAGTCGGCCATGTCCTCAAGCTGGCGGTCAATGAACCTAATTGTATTCTCGGCAATCTGGTTCTTCTCCTCCAGCCCTCGTCGGATGTAAACCTCCATGAGCTTGTTGAGGTAGTCGGCCTCCTGTTGTGCCACGTAGCCTGTGCTGTTTAGCGTAAGAATTGAACCCTTTTTGTCGTTAAGGGTAACCGTAACTTTCGACTTGTACGATAGGGCTACGGTGTTGGGATCGTTAATGGTAAAGTAGTACTTTCGCCCTGCAACCTTGGGGTCATAATTTAAGGGATCGCGCAGGAAAACTGTAAAGTTGAACGACTCGTTGGTGAATGGCTCGCCAAACCTCATGGTACGTGAAATGCCCATTCCCTCATCAATCTCCAAACGGTACTCCCTGCTGTTCAGGATGTTAACCCTAACAGGATGGCCTTGCATGTTGGTTGCACCGGAGTCTATCACTACCTTAAAGGGGGAACCGGTGTAAAGCTTCTGTTCCTTTATTCCCCTACGGCCCACGGCCACGTAGGTAACGTTAAAATCCTCCAACTCCTCCACGGTTTGCCGGGCCAGGGAGTATGACTGCAGTATCCCGATTTCATTCTGAACGCTCTTGGTATTCTTCACCAGCCGCAAGCTCTGTATGAGCTGCTCGGCGCCAACGTATGACTTAGTCTGGTCGTCGTCGCGAACAATTACACTTGATGAGACGCTGAATGACTGTTCGGAGTACCGGTTGATGAGATATGCTATAAAAAGGGAGATAAAGAGTGTGATGGCATACCAGTACCAGTTGGCCAGCACGCGGAACAGCAACTTTTTAACATCCAGCTGCTCCTCCTCGGGGAGGTCCTGCTGTTGTGGGTTGGATTTAAGATTCATGTTGTCTTCCATACCGTCTCCCTTCAATGTTTTTTTACCCTTTAGTTGCGATTTACCACCAACATGAACCGTTGTAATTTCCTCTTTATTTTACATAGTTAAGCAGCAGCAAGGCGGTGGTGATGATGGAAAGGAATATGGAAATGTTAGGGGTATTCAGGGCCATCACCTTGGCGTTTCGTGGCTCCACAATAACCGTATCGTTTGGCAGCAGGTAGAACCCCTCGGCGGTAAGCAGATTTTTATCCTGCAGGTTGAGCCGGAATGTTTTTACCCCCTCGGGTGTTTGGCGGAGCACAAGCACGTTGGTTCGTTCACCGTAATCGGAGAAATCGCCGGCAAGTCCAATTGCCTCAAATATGTTGAGGTTGTCCCTATAGTTGGTGTAGGTTCCGGGTCGTCTTACTTCGCCCAGCACCGTAACCTTAAAGCTGAGCAGCTTCACCACCACCAGAGCATCCTTGAGGTACCTTTCATATTTAAGCTGTATCGAATCCTGAGCTTGGCGAACGGTCAGCCCTGCTACGGGCATCGTTCCAACAACGGGCAGGCGTACCATGCCGGAGTCGTTTACCGAGAATCCGTTTATGTAAAGCGAGGCATCGTTTGAGTAAGCAGTGTAGGAGGTAGAGGTACCGCTCGAAACAATGTTGAATAGGCGGCTGATTTCGGGATCCTGGGTGATAACCTGAACGCTTAGCACATCCCCCGGCCTGAGCTGGTAGGGTGCAGGCTGCGTTGAAGTTAAAAGTCCGGTGTCTAAGTTGTTCAGGTAGAGCAGCTGAGCCTTACGGTTGCACGATACCTGCATCAAGCTTGCAAAAACTATAATCAAAACTGCTGGACGTGAAATTCTCATGTTGTTGCATTTCCTTGCACAAAAGTAACAATTATTTTAAAGTTTTGATTAGTAGGCATGTTTATTGCTGGAAGTTTTTTGTTTAAGCTTGATGGGGGGTAACGGGGTTACGATACCTCAATTTATTAGTAATGTTAACCCTCAGGAACCTATAAATCTGCCATGATGAAATCTAATAGTTTGTTAGAGCTGGATGTATGGTTTGAGAAATTCAACATCAAGTTAGGTTCATAGTAGGATGGTAAATGTTGAAATTATGCAACCTGCATTATCTGGCAACCATCGGTAGAATTGAGCTGACAGTTGTTTGCTGCCTTTCGAACTTAATAGTATTTTGTTTTTAGGAGGATTAGTTTTTTCAAATTTGCATGGTGATTTTCTTTTTCATACTTTTAAAACCAGAAAATTAACCCTATGAGAAGGTACTTCCTTTTCGCATTACTTGGCATAACCGTTTACACAGCAACGGGGCAACCCTATAACAGGCTGGGGAACCCGTTGGTAACCAATTTTACGCCTGAGGATTACGATGCAACTGAACAGACCTGGTGTATTACCCAGGACGACAGGGGTGTCATGTACTTTGGCACCTACGATAAGGGAATTCTAGAGTATGATGGAAAAACCTGGAGAAAAATTCAGGTTCCGGATAGCAAACCGGTCAACTCCATGATTAAGGGTGATGATGGGGTTATCTACGTGGGAACATCGGGCGATTTTGGATTTTTAGAACCCACAGCCGATGGTTCGCAACGATTTGTCTCCCTTTCGGGTTCCATTAACGACACCATAAAACAATCGCTTTCGCATATTTACAAAACATACTACTTCAAGGGCAACGTTCTTTTCTGTTCCTGCTCGTACATTTTTGTTTATGATAAGCAAGGCAAGCTAACGCCGGTTTACCTAGGATATCAGCCAGAGTATGCCAATTTTCTCACCTTTGTAGTGAACGATAAAGTTTACATTGGCAGCTACCTGAAGGGTTTACGAATGCTGAATAGCGATTGGACGTTATCAACAGCTCCCGGAGGGAGTAGTTTTGAACGCATTAATATCTACTCCATAGTGTCTTTAAGCCCATCGGAGCTGCTGCTGGTTACCGATAGTGGTTTTTTTGTTTACAACCAAAAGACCGGCAGCTCCAAAAAGATGGAGAAGCAAAATAATTTTATCGAGTCGATGTTAAGCCAGTCGGTAATTCCCTATCATGCCATCAAGCTGCATAACGGGAATATTGGGGTTGGAACGGTGCAGTCCGACTGGCTGAGCTTCTTTGAGCTAAACGCCGATTCCTCCTCGCCCAGCACCATAGTAAACCCACAAACAGGGCTTCAGGCCGCTCAAATTACCTATCTTTACCAGAATGGCGAATCGCCGGTGTGGGCCACACTGTTCGACGGAGGAATTTCCCGAATAGAGCTCCATTCGCCCATCCGACGGTTTTCGACCGAAAGCGGAATCAACGAGCTAATTCTGGATATTATTCAGTTTAATGGCACGCTTTACGTTGCAACCATCAACGGGGTTTACTATCAAACGGCGGCTGCTAACGGAATGTCGGTATTTAAGCCGGTTGAGGGTATCAATGGCGTTGTGTGGTCATTGTTAAAGTTCACTCCTCCGGGAGGCTCGCCAATGCTACTCGCCGGTTCGTATGTTGATGGGGTTTTTGAAATTAAGGGCAACAGGGCTATTTCGATAAGCAAACCCCTTTACCGTTCTTTTCCAAACGTGCAGCACCAGTGTCTTACCCTTTACCAGTCCGTACTTCATCCTAATATGCTATACGTTGGGGGTATTTCGAGGCTTACCTACATTGAATGGAGCAAGGGGGAATGGGTGAAAACCCAGAACATAGCCCTTGATGAGATTCGCTCCGAAGTATGGTCAATTGGCGAGGACGCAAGGGGAAATCTTTGGCTGGGGACAAACCTTAAGGGCGTTTACATGATTGATCCCCACGAAAAAGTTTACAACTTTAACTCCAGCAGCGATTTCTCCGGTTTTAAGCTGCTACGTATTTACCCCGATGGCGACAGCCTTTACGTTCTTACTCCAAAGGGCATATTTTACTATAGCTACAGCGATAGCACCTTCAGGAAATGTGGATTGTTGGGTAAAAATTCTTTGGAAAACGGCTTTTCACGTTTGTTGAAGGTGGGGAATGAAATTGTTGCCGCCTGTTACAACGATTCTACTGGCAAGTACTGGGTGTGCACGATGGCGATGGATTCATCCGGCGAATGGGTTACCAATGACAAGCCTTTTAAAAGGCTTCCCAACAAAGGAGCCGATGCTCTGTATGTTGATGATGGCGGGGTGCTATGGATTGGGATAGGGAAGGAGCTGTTCAGCTTCAATACCAGGGTTAAGCGGAGCTACAACGCTCCATACCATGCTTTGGTTCGAAGCGTTTATGCCAAGGATTCCCTCCTTTTCAACGGCTCTTTTTCCGAGGTGGACCAGGATGGTAGAAAGATTACCCTTCTGCAGCAACCTCAAAGCAAGATTCCCCAGCTAAAGTACCGGTACAATGGCTTAGTTTTTAGCTTTTCTTCGCCCTATTTTGAGGAGGAGGCCGAGCTGCTCTACAGCCACTACCTGGAGGGTTCGGATGAAACTACCTGGAGCGCATGGGATGGGAGAACCGAGGTTACCTATACCAACCTGAGTGAAGGGAAATATACCTTTCATGTAAAAGCTGCCAATATTTTTGGTGAGGAAAGTATTCCGGCTACCTTCACCTTCGTCATCCATCCACCATGGTACAGAACCCTTCTGGCATATTTTTGCTACTTTATCTTTTTTATAGGGCTGGTTTGGGGGTTGGTAAGGTGGAACACCCGAAGGCTGATTGCTGAAAAGGAACGACTTGAAAAGATTGTTGAGGAGCGCACTGCTGAGGTTGTGGCCCAAAAGGAGGAAATTGAAAGGCAAAAGGAGAAAATTTCAATTCAGAATGAAGAGATAACCAGCAGTATTCAGTATGCCAGCCGGATACAAAGCGCACTGCTTACACCATCCGAGCTGGTCAGCAGGATATTTCCCGAGCACTTCATTCTATACTTACCCAGGGATATTGTCAGTGGCGATTTTTACTACGTAACCCAGGTGGAAAGCAAAAAAATATGTATAGTTGCCGACTGCACGGGTCATGGCGTACCGGGTGGATTTATGAGTATGCTGGGTATCTCCTTTATTACCCAAATATTAAGCGAGGTTAAGGAGCTACAGGCAGCCGACATCCTGAATAGGCTGCGGCAGCTGGTTATAAGCACGCTGCACCAGACCAGCGATGTTGGCGGTAGCAAGGACGGCATGGACATCACCATCTACATTGTTGATGAGCAATCCATGACCATGCAGTTTGCGGGGGCAAATAACCCGCTTATCCTGATAAGAAATGGAGAGGTTACCCAGGTAAAGGGCGACAAAATGCCCATTGGAATTCATCTTCGTGGTGAAGTGCCGTTTACCAACAACGTCATCGAAATTCAGAAGGGCGATGTGATGTACACCTTCTCCGATGGCTATGTTGACCAGTTTGGCGGTGAGTTGGGGCGAAAATTCATGATTAAGGACTTCAGGGAGCTGCTTCTGAAAATTCACACCTACCCAATGGCCGAGCAAAGGCAAATTCTGCTCGACACGCTTATTTCGTGGCAGGGCGATACTCCACGGATTGACGATGTTGTGGTAATGGGTGTAAGGATTGTTTGACCTGATTAAAATCCGATGTTTGGGAAAACTTCGGGTTTACCCCGGCTACAACTTCTCCAGCAGCTCACGAATTTCTTTTACCACCGGTTTAATTTGCTTGTTAAGGTAGTCGAGGTAGATGTTGGCAGCCCTGTACTTGTCGGGCTTGAGCGTTTCTATTTTTTGGAGCAGGGACGAAATGTGATAGATTTTGAGCTGGCTAAATGCCGACTTCATTCGATGGGCAACTTCCGAGGCCTGCTTTAAATTTTTTTCACGAATATACCGGTTCAGCTCGTCGGCATTACGGTAGGTGTTGTCCAGGAAGGAGGTTAGTATCAACCTGAGGGAGTTCTTATCACCGCCGGTAAATCGGTATAAATCTGACAGATCAATCTGTGCCGGAGAGCTACGCCTGCTTTTTGTGCTAACCTGCAGCTGCTTCACCGGTTTTGGAATGCCAATCAGGGGCGACAGAACCTTTTGCAGGTCGGTTTCCACAAAGGGTTTTATCAGGTACCCGGCAAACCCATGACTGGTGAAGTGCTCCGGGCTGTCAACCATGCTATTGGCGGTGATGGCCACAACAGGAATATTTTCGTTGAACTGTTCAACCAGCTTCACCACCTCGTAGCCGTTAAGCCCCGGCATCTGGATGTCGGTAAGAATGGCGCTATACTTCTTGCTGCTAAGAGTTTCGTAGAGTGCTTCGGGCTTAGACAGCGTATCAACCTGCAATCCGAGAGTAGTAGCCATTTCGGTTACAATTAGCAGGTTAACCTCGTCATCGTCAATTACCAGAATAGCCGTATTGTTTGGTATGGCAAAGCTGCTTCTTTCTAAAGTCTCCTCCTTCGTTTCAACCCCTGTTAAGGCGTAGGGAATGGAGAACTTAACAATTGTTCCTTCGTTGATTTTGCTTTCCAACGAAATTTCACCCCCCTGAAGCTCAACAATCTTTTTCACCAGCGTGAGCCCAAGTCCTGTTCCTCCATATTTCCTGGAAATACTGCTGTCGGCCTGGGTGAACTCCTCAAAAATAGCCTGCTGCTGTTCAGGGGGAATCCCAACTCCCGTGTCGGCCACTGTGAACTGCAGCTTAACATACTCGGGAGTTAGCCTTACCACGCCAAGGCTGACTATAATACTTCCACTTTCGGTGAACTTAATGGCATTGCTAAGCAGGTTCATAAGCGCCTGTTTCAGGCGAAACGAATCACCCCATAAAACATGCGGAACGGCAGGGTCAATGTTGGTGTGAACGAGCAGCTGCTTTTCTTCAGCTTTCGGATTAAAGGTCTGAGTAACGCTTTCCAGTACATTCACCGGGTCGAACATTGCTGTTTCAAATCGCACCTGCCCTGACTCGAGCTTGGAGTAGTCCAAAATGTCGTTGATTACCGACAGCAGGTGATCGGCTGAGCTACTGAGCGTGCTGACGTAGTCCTGCTGCCTGGCATTCAAGTCGGTTTTCCCGAGCTGGTGCGTTAGACCAATAACCGCACTAAGGGGCGTTCGTATTTCGTGGCTGATGTTAGCCAAAAATTGCTCCTTTACTCTCAGGAGACGTTCGGCATACTGCTTAGCTTCCAGCAGCTGGGTACGGTACTGGTTGCTTCGCGAAATATCCCTGAATATAACAGCCAGCAGGACAAGCAGCAGGATAAAGGTGAAGGAGCCTAGCGCTAGAATCTTTATGATGGAGCGGTTTACCAGGTCCTGCGCAAGAACCGATTGGCGTATGGACGAAGAAAGCTCCTGCCTTTCGAGTGATGAAACAATGCTCTCTATCTTTTTCATCAGCTCCCTGTCCTGCTCCAGCAGCTCGGCTTCCTTTACGCCCAGGTCGAATTGGTACTTACGCTGGTCGGCTCTGATGCCATTAATGAGCTTAACCAGGTTGTTGATTATCGAATCGGAAACGTACTGCCCCTTATCAATAGTATCGAGCCGGGTTTCGATATTAACGCTTCGCGAAACCGTGTCAACCCTCTCGGGACCAACGAAAAATCGCTTTATTTTTCCAAAAAGGTTTTCATCCTTGTTCTCGAGGGTTACCACCGTGTCGTGCAGGGTGGTGGTTACGGTGGTTGTTTTGGCTACAGATGCCCTTATACGGCTTTCGGTTCCGGCTCTTTCAATCTGTTTTAGCGCCTCCTCGTAAAACCTATCGTCAGTATAGGTTTTTCTGAGTGCAAGGAGCTCATTTACAATTGCCCATTTCCGTGAAAGTAAGGCTTTTATTTGCTTAACATTCTGTTGCTGCCCTGGCGTTTCAGCCATTAAGCCATCCAGCGAGTTGAGCACCGATGTAACCTTTTTCTTTCTTTCCTCAAAACTTTCGAGGTAGCCCGTGTCGTTGGTAATAATGAACATTCTTACGTCGGCTTCACCTCCGTACACCCCGCTTATCAGCCGGTTGATGACGGCTAGTTTTTGGCCGGGTTGTCCAATCTCCTGCCGGGTAAGGTTCAGCTCCCTGAAACCCTGGTAAGTTACTATAATGGATGAGGCCGAGAATAGCAGAATGATGATAAAACCCGTTAGCACTTTTGGTTTTATCATGAAGCCCTTTGGTTTGTCAAGCGAATCGGCCATAACAGTTTAACAACACTTCAAAGGTAGAAAAATTTACGTTGCACCTGGCTGAATTGGTCCGGGTGGGGTAGCCCTCCATTTTCTACAAAGCTATCAAGAGCACTCGTGCCCGCGCCTGGTTTAAGAGGTGAAAATTTCTTTACACCTGGTGGAATACCCACACGTAACAGGATGTATAAAGGTTTTAGAGAATGAAATTTAGCCTGGCAGCCCCTATATTTTACATCCTTTTTATTGGTTTTTTCCCCATTACCAGCTGCAGCTCACCGCCGCTCATTATGTCAGAATGGGACAATTTTAACCCGGTTAATGGTTTTCCATTAAGGATTGCATTCTGCACGTAAATATTTGCAGGTGATTGATTTAAGGTTGAAATGCGGAAAGTTTTGCCATTTTCCAGGTTAATTGTAGCGTTTACCACGGTAGGGCTACCAATGGAGTAAAACTCCGATGCCGGAGCAACCGGATAAAATCCGAGAGCGCTAAAAATGTACCATGCGCTCATCTGGCCACAATCATCATTACCGCTTAACCCATCGGGTGTGGGTTTATACATGGTTTGACAAATCATTCGGACTTTTTCCTGTGTTTTCCAAGGTTCCGCAGACCAGTTGTAGAGGTAGGCCACATGGTGCGAGGGTTCGTTACCGTGAACATAGGTTCCAATCAGCCCTTCGCGTGTAATATCCTCGGTTTGAGCAAAGTACTCATCGGGTAGGTACTTGGTGAAAAGGGTATCAAGGTAGCTGGCCAGCTTTTCCTTTCCACCCAGGAGTGAAGCCAGGCTTTCGGGGTCATGGGGCACATAGAGCGAGTAGTTAAGCGAGTTACCCTCGATAAACCCCTGTCCATGGGTGCTCAGAACATCAAACTCTTTTTTGAAATTTCCGTTGGAGAGGCGAGGCCTCATAAAGCGTATTTCCTTGTCAAAAACATTGAGGTAGTTTCGGGATCGCTGGTAGAACCTGGCTGCAAGGTCGGGTCGATTTGCTTTTGCTGCAAGCTGGGAGATGCACCAGTCGTCGTAGGCGTACTCCAGGGTTTTGGAGACCGAGTTGGGCGATAGGTCCTCGGGAACGTAACCGTACTGCATGTAGTAGCCAACGCCATCATACCAGTCATTTTCGGCAGTTGCAACGGCTGCATTAAGCGCTTCGTTCAAGTCAAATGCCGTATTTCCTTTAACTGCAGCGTCAGCAATAACCGAAACTGCATGGTATCCAATCATACACCAGTTTTCGTTGGCGTAGTGCGACCATACGGGTAGCATGTGATGAACGCTTTGGCTGTAGTGTGCCAGCATTGACCTAATCATGTCTGCGTTTCGCTTGGGTTGTATGATGTTGAAAAGGGGGTGTAGCGCCCTATGGGTATCCCAAAGCGAAAAGGTGGTATAGTTTTCAAACCCGGTTGCTTTATGAATGTTTTGGTCGAGCCCCATGTAGCTTCCATCCTGATCCATGTAAAGGGTAGGTCCCAGGTAGGCATGGTAAAGCGAGGTGTAGAAGTTTACCTTGTCGTTTTGGTTGAGTGTGGCAACATCAATTCTTCCCAGCTCATGGTTCCAAATGTCTCTGGCATGTTGAGCCATGTTATCGAAGCTCCAACCGGGGGCTTCCATTTTAAGGTTCTCAATGGCATTTGCGGTGCTTACCGGCGATATGGCCACTTTAAGCATAATGGCCTCGTTGCTGCCGGTAGTGAAATCGAAATGGCACTTCACCCGTCGGCCTGCATTTTCGGGAAAATTCTCGTTTTGATTAAACTTACGCCAGAAACCCTTGTAAGCCAAGTTTTCGTCGTTCACCAGGCCATAGGTGTTAAAGGGTTTGGAGAAGGCGATGGCAAAGTAAACGGTGCGCGTTCTGGCCCAGCCCGAAGTTACCCTGTAGCCTGTAACCAGCGTATCGCTTTCGACCCTGACGAAAGTCCAAACATTTTTTTCTGGATAGTTGTAGATGCCGTGGACCATGTCGATGATAATGTGGGCCGAATCAGACTGGGGAAAGGTGTAGCGGTGAACACCAACGCGTGTGGTAGCAGTAAGTTCAGCCTTGATGTTGTAGTCGTCGAGAATCACCCGGTAGTATCCCGGCTTGGCATACTCGTTGTTGTGGCTATATCTCGAACGGTAGCCCTTTTCGGGATTAGCGGATGTACCGGGGTTAAGCTGCAGCTGGCCCACCGTAGGCATTACCAGAATATCGCCTAAGTCGGAGTGTCCCGTTCCGCTAAAATGGGTGTGGCTGAAACCCACAATTGTCTTGTCGGAATACTGGTAGCCGGCGCAGTAGCGGTAAACCTCTGGATTGTAGCTTTTACCATCAAGCGAGTAGGGAACGGTATCGGTGTCGGGGCTTAGCTGGATGGAACCGAATGGAACGGTGGCCCCGGGAAAGGTGTGCCCCATATTGTCGGTTCCAATTAAGGGGTTAACCCATTGTGCATAGTCTGGCTGTTGGGCGTTTATACAGCCCATTCCAATTGTTGCTACCATAACCATTGCGGAAATTTTTGTAACCATTAGCGTGGTTTATAAATTGTTGTAAAGGTAATTTTTTTGAAGATACATGTTTACCGAATAATCAGCAGCTCGCAGCAGCTCGCAAAGGCTGCTTTAGCCGATAGAACCTAAAACTGTTGAGTGGCTTTTGGTTGAATTGATGATAATCGGCCGGAAATGTTGATTTTAAAAACCATCAGATATGGGATAATTGGTAATTTTATTTTGTTCGGCTGTTGATGTTGAAAGTGTAAAAAAAAAGGGTGATTTTCCCATCAAACCTGATGGCCAAGCAGTGCGATGGCGGGTTCCGAGTTTTACTCCTCGACAACTTTGTAGTATAGTTTTGCAGTAAAAATTAGAGCAGTATTTTGAAAAGCCTCCCCATCCCTTTTGTTAGGCAATAAACCTAAAATTTTCAGGACATTAGGAGATGTGACAATATTAAAAGTTGAAGAGGCCAGTAGGGTAGCGCATATTTTATATTTTTAGGCCAGAATGTTTTACCAGCTTAAACCTATTTGCTATTTTCAACTCAAATTCTTAGCAAAAACAGAAGGTGAATATGAGAAAAAAGGTAATCATTGGCCTGGCCGTTGTTCTGGCAATTATACTTGCGGTAGTTCTCTTTGGATCGTCCGATAAGGACAAGGCAGCACCACAGTTTGCCCGGGTTATGCAGGGAAAATTTGAGGTTTTGGTTAACGTAACCGGCGAGCTGAAAGCTCAAAATTCAGAGAACATCATGGCCCCAACCGAGCTGCGAGGCCGGACATTCCGAATCTCGGAGGTTAAAATTCAGGATTTGATAGCCGAAGGAACCCTTGTGGACTCTGGCGATTACGTGGCAACGCTCGATAGGGCTGCGCTTAGCAACCAGCTAAAAAGCACCGAGGACGAGCTGGAGAAAAGCCTTCAGGCTTTCCTGAAAGTTCAACTCGACACCACCCTGCAGCTGCGCGAGCTAAGGAACAACCTTATCAACCTGAAGTTTGACATGGAGGAGAAACAGCTGGTGCTGGAGCAGTCGAAGTATGAACCACCGGCTACCCAACGGCAGGCTCAGATAAACCTTGATAAGGCTCAGCGTGCATACGAGCAGGAGGTTCACAACTATACCCTGAAAAAGGAGCAGGCCGAAGCCTCAATGAAGGAGGTGGCCATCAACCTTCAACGCCAAAAACGAGAAAGGCAGGATATGCTTGATGTGCTTGATAAGTTTGAAATACGTGCACCCAAGCCGGGTATGCTTATCTACTACCGCGAGTGGAATGGGCAAAAACGCAAGGTGGGGTCAAGCGTTTCACCCTGGGATTTGATTGTTGCCACCCTTCCCGACCTTTCGGTAATGAACTCCAGCACCTACGTTAACGAAATAGACATCAGTAAAATTAAAACCGGACAACCCGTTCGTATTACCGTTGATGCCTTTCCTGAAAAAAAATTCACCGGTGAGGTTATTGAAGTAGCCAATATTGGCGAGCAACTCCCAAACACTGATGCCAAGGTTTTTGAGGTAACCATCAGGGTAAATGAGTATGACCCGATACTTCGACCCTCCATGACAACCGGTAACCAGATAATTACCAATGTTTACGACTCGGTAACCTACATTCCTCTCGAGGCGCTCCATGCGAACGACTCCATCAGCTACGTCTATACCCGTAAGGGGAAAATGCAGGTGGTGGTTCCTGGCGAAATGAATGAGAATTTCATCATTATTGAAAAAGGGCTGGAGGCAAACGATGAGGTTTACCTTTCGATGCCCGAGAAACCCGAAAAGTTTTCGCTTGCGGGGAAGGAGCTCATTTCGGTTATAAAGAAGAAAAAGGAGCAAAAAATTCAGGATGAAATGAGGCTTCGCGAGGTGCAGGATTCTGCAATGAAAAGCAGGTCTCAGGCCCAGAAAATGATGTTTCAGATGAATGGGCAACAGGTGAGGAAAAATGGCTCAGCTCCGAAAATCAACAGTGAGCTTAAAGGGAAGGGAAACTCTGGTAGCAACCAAGCAAACCCTAAACCAACCGCTCCTAAATCCTGATGAGTATGCTGCGAGTTGACAAGCTCTACAAGCGCTACCTGCACGACATCAACATTGCCATTGAGGCAATTATGGCCAATAAGCTAAAATCGGCCCTAACAGCGCTGGGCATAATCTTTGGTGTGGCTGCAGTTATCAGCATGTTGGCCATAGGGAATGGTGCCCAGCAGGAGATACTGGAGCAGATGAAGATGGTTGGCGTTAACAACATCATCGTTAACTCCATATTCGAGGCACCCGACACCCAAACCTCGGAGGAGGAGAATGGCACCAAGCAAAAACAGAAATTTTCGCCCGGGCTGACACTAAAGGATGTGGAGGCCATTCAGCAGATAATCCCCTCGGTTAAAAGGATTAGCCCCGAAATCAGCCTTAACTCGTTTGTCCAGTACGACGGAATTCGTATGCCCGCTAAAATTATGGGAGTATCCAACGACTACTTTTCCCTCTTTAACCTTCCCCTGGAGGATGGGGTAATCTTCGACAGCTACCACGAGGAGCATGGTGTTCCGGTTTGTGTTATAGGTTCAAATATAAAGACCAAGTTTTTTAGCACCCAGAATCCCATTGGGCAGTACATCAAGTTTGGCAGTGTATGGCTAAGGG
>Ga0209604_1001770_pt1 | contig 16724 bp, 16 predicted proteins | sample AD_UKC097_MetaG_FD_184405 | JGI IMG/M metagenome (GOLD analysis project Ga0209604, IMG submission 184405) | Active sludge microbial communities of municipal wastewater-treating anaerobic digesters from USA - AD_UKC097_MetaG (SPAdes) (version 2) | ecosystem: Engineered > Bioreactor > Anaerobic >... | reverse complement strand
GGCAATGACGCCGAGATCGTGCGAAATCAGGATCAGGCCCATGGAGCGTTCTCGTACCAGTTCGCGGATCAGTTGCAGGATCTGGCCGGCGATGGTGACGTCCAGCGCGGTGGTGGGTTCGTCGGCAATCAACAGGTCGGGCCCGCAGGCCAGCGCCATCGCGATCGTGATGCGCTGGCGCTGGCCGCCCGAGAACTGGTGTGGCCAGGCATCGTATCGGCGCGAGGCATCGGCAATACCCACCCGGTCGAGCAGGGCTACCGCTTCCTTGCGGGCGGCCGCCGCCGACAGGCCGCGATGCAGCCGCAAGGGTTCCGCCACCTGATGACCGATGGTGTGAACCGGATTGAGGGCCGACATCGGTTCCTGGAACACCATGCCGATGCGATCGCCGCGCAACCCGCACCAGCGCGCCTCGCTCTGACCGATCAGTTCTTCGCCGTGAAAGCGCAGGCTGCCCGATACCGTGGCGCCTTCTGGCTGCAGCCCCATCAGCGTCATCGCCGTGAGCGATTTGCCGCATCCCGATTCGCCCACCAGGCCCAGGGTTTCGCCGCGGCGCAACCGGAAGCTCACGCCGCGGACGGCGTCGACCGCGCCGGCATGGGTATGCAGGCGCAAGCGCAGGTCGGTGGCTTCCAGGAGGAGGGTGTCGTCGCTCATCGGTTCACCGCTTGCGGGTCAGTCGCGGATCCAGCAGGTCGCGCAGCCCGTCGCCGAGCAGGTTCAGGCCCAGCACCGCCAGGGCGATGGCCACGCCGGGATAGACGGCCAGCATCGGGCTCTGGAACAGCAGCGTCTGCGCTTCGCTGAGCATGCGGCCCCACGACGGCTGCGGGGGCTGGGTGCCCAGCCCCAGATAGGACAGGGCCGCTTCGGCCAGGATCGCGATCGCGAACTGGATGGTGGCCTGCACGATCAGCACCGAGGCGATGTTGGGCACCACGTGTTCGACCGTGATGCGCCAGGGGCCCTTTCCGCAGGCCCGCGCGGCGAGGATGAAGTCGCGCGATGCGATCGCATTGGCCGAAGCGCGCGTGACCCGGGCGAACGTGGGGATGTTGAAGATGCCGATGGCGATGATGGAGTTGACGATGCCGGCGCCGAAAACGGCGGTCATCATGATGGCCGACAGGATCGCGGGGAAGGCAAACGTGAAATCGGCCAGCCGCATGATCACTTCCTCGATCCATCCCCGTCGAGCCGACGCCAGCAAGCCCAGTGCGCCGCCGATGCCCAGACCGATGCCCACGGCAATGACGCCCACCAGAATGGAGTTGCGAGCGCCCACGAGCAGCAGGGAGGCCACATCGCGGCCGAAGGGATCGGTGCCCAGCCAATGGGTGCTTGAGGGCGGCTGCAGCTTGCCCGCAAGATTCATCTCGTAGGGCGACCAGGGTGTCCAGAACAGGGACAGGATGGCCGCACCCACCAGCAGCAGCGTCAGTGCGCCGCCGATGACGAAGCTCGGATGGCGCGCCGCGCGACGCATGAACGCGCCCCAGGCGCCGGGCGTGACGGTCGACGGGGCCGCCGTGTCGTTCAAGATCGGGTCTCCGGTGTCATATGTCACTCGCCTTGACCCGAGGGTCGATCACCGCATACAGCAGGTCGACCACGAAATTGACGATCACCACCATCGCCGCCAGCAGCATCACGCAGTTGCGCACCACGATCAGGTCGCGGTTCGCGATCGACTGGAAAATAAGACGTCCCAGGCCCGGGAGGTAGAAGACGTTTTCCACCACGATGGTGCCGGCCAGCAGGTTGGCGAACTGCAGGCCCATGACCGTGACCACGGGGATCAGCGCGTTGCGCAGAACGTGGCTCCACAGCGTGGCACGCCGGGACAGGCCCTTGGCGCGCGCGGTTCGGACATAGTCCTCGCGCATGACCTCCAGCACCGATGAGCGCGTGATCCGCGCCAGGATGGCGGCCTGGACCACCGCCAGCGACACGGCGGGCAGCAGCAGCGCCTTGAACCCGCCCAGCCAGCCTTCGTCGTCCCATCCGGGGAAGCCCCCGGCTGAAAACCAGTTCAGGTGCACCGCGAACAGCAGGATCAGCAGGATCGCAAACCAGAAGTTGGGGATGGCCACGCCGACCTGGGTGGCCGCCATCAGCCCGACGTCACCGGCGCGATTGTGGTGCGACGCGGCAAACACCCCGACCACCAGGGCGAGCGCGGTGGTCAGCACCATGGCCATCACCGCGAGAGGGATGGTCAGTGTCAGCCGCTCGAGCACCAGTTCGTGCACTGGGGTGCTGTAGACATAGCTGTTGCCCAGGTCGCCGCGCAGCATGCCGGCGACCCAGGTGAGGTAACGCTGCAGCGGGGGGTGGTCCAGCCCAAGCTTCTGGGCCAGGGCCTGAACGGCCTCGGGTGATGCGTCCGGCCCCATCAGGATCTGCGCCGCATTGCCGGGCAGTATCTCCAGCACCCAGAAAACAACCACGGATGCCGCCAGCAGGGTGGCGATCAACGTGAGCAGGCGCTTGAGCAGAAACAGGTGCATGGCGGACGGCAGTGACCGCCGATTCTGCCAGTGCGGCCTTTCGCCGGTCGTGGACCATTATCAATGCATTGGTTGAACCGTCGCGGTGCGTCACGGGGCAAAACCCGGACCCCGGTGCGGGCGGCGCCGTCCGCCGATAATGCGATGGATGCGTTGTTGGTTGCCTCCGCTTCCGTTCTGGTCAGAACCTGCCGAGTCCGCATGGACTGAGCTGGAGGGCAAGACATGGCTCTGATGATCACCGACGAGTGCATCAATTGCGACGTCTGCGAGCCTGAATGCCCCAACGAGGCCATCTACCTCGGCGCCGAGATCTATGAGATCGACCCCGCGAAATGCACCGAGTGTGTCGGGCATTTCGACGAGCCACAGTGTGTGCAGTTGTGCCCCGTGGCCTGCATTCCGGTCCATCCGGGCCATGTTGAGAGCCGGGAAAGCCTTTGGGAAAAATTCCGGCGTCTGCAGCGTGTCAATACACCCAGTCGGACCTGATCGAGGCCGGGATCTGAATTTTTTGCCTGACCCCAGCGCAGAATGGTCATGGCTAGCTATTGAATACATAGCGTTTTGCCGAGATGGCTACTCCGGGCGCGGGGGCTTCGGCCGGGGCGGCTTGGCCGTGTGGATGAGGAGGGTGGCCTTTTCCATCTCGCCGGCCAGCAGCGCTGGCACGCTGTGCATCGTGCGTTCGATGCAGGCATCGATCGCTTCGCGCTGTTCGGCCAGCGGCTTCTTGAGCACCCAGTTGATCACTTCCGCGCGCACGCCCGGATGACCGATGCCCAGGCGAAGGCGCCAGTAATCCGGCGTGGACAGTTGGGCATGAATGTCGCGCAGGCCGTTGTGGCCGGCGTGACCGCCACCGAACTTCAGCTTCACCTGGCCGGGCGTCAGGTCAAGCTCGTCGTGCGCCACCAGGATTTCAGCGGGAGGGATCTTGTAGAACCGTGCCAGTGCCGCCACCGAGCGCCCCGACAGGTTCATGAAGGTCAGCGGCTGCAGCAGCCAGACCGGGTGACCGTGAACGGTGGCGCGGGCTACCCGACCCTGGAAACCCTTGTCCGGTTGCAGGTCGACCTTGAGTTCCCGGGCCAGCGCGTCGATCCACCAGAAACCGGCGTTGTGCCGCGTGGTTTCGTATTCGGGCCCCGGGTTGCCCAGGCCGACAAAGAGCTTGATCATGGCCTTGGATTATCGGTGGGCGCCAGCAAAACGGCCCACCGAAGTGGGCCGTCTGAGTGGGGCCAGGGTCAGCAGAAGTTACTTCTTGCCGCCCTTGCCTTTAGCTGCGGGCGCGGGGGCCGGAGCGGCTGCGGCCGCATCGGCGGCCGGCGCCTCGCCGGAGGCAACCACCACCACGGAAACCAGCACCGGGTTCTTGTTGCCGTGGGTGACGGCGGACACGCCCTTGGGCAGGGTGATGTCGGCCAGGTTCAGCGAAACGCCCTTGCGCAGACCGCTGAGGTCCACCGTGATGAACTCGGGCAGATCCGAAGGCAGGCACAGCACGTCGAGTTCGGTGACCACATGGTTGGCAATGCAGCCCTCGGTCTTGACTGCGGGAGAGGACTCTTCGCCGACATAATGCAGAGGCACCTTCATGTGCAGCTTGGTGGTGGCGTCCACACGCTGGAAGTCGATGTGCAGGACTTGCTGCTTGTAGGGATGCATCTGCACGTCGCGCAGCAGAACCTTGCTTTCCACGCCGTTCAGTTCCATGTCCAGCACGCTGGAATGGAAGACTTCCTTCTTCAGGGCATGCCACAGCGCGTTGTGATCGAGTTCGATCAGTTGCGGCTCGGCCTTGCCCCCGTAAACGATGCCGGGTGTGCGTCCCGTGATGCGGAGACGGCGGCTCGCACCCGTACCCTGCTTGGCGCGCTCAAAAGCGACAAATTTCATGTTCAACTCCAATAAACGAAGCTCACCGCGACCAGTGAGGCCTCAACAAAAAAGGCCTGCGTCACGTCGCCGCGAAACAGACCCGCGATGTGTCTCCGATCAGAACAGGTGGTCCTGGTCGGAGAACAAACTCATGACCGATTCGCCCTTGGCGATGCGCTGTATGGTCTCGGCAATCAGCGGCGCCACCGAAAGCTGTCGGATCTTCTGGCAGCTGCGGGCGCTGGCGCTCAGCGGGATGGTGTTGGTCACGACCACGCCATCCAAGGCTGTTCCATTGGCGATGCGCTCGATGGCCGGACCCGAAAAGATGGGGTGCGTACAGTAGGCGTAGACCTTCAGCGCGCCCCGCGCCTTCAACACCTCGGCCGCCTTCACCAGGGTGCCGGCGGTGTCGATCATGTCGTCCATGATGACGCAGTTGCGCCCTTCGATTTCGCCGATGACGTGCATCACCTCGCTGACGTTGGCCTTGGGGCGACGCTTGTCGATGATGGCGAGATCACAGCCCAGTTGCTTGGCCAGGGCCCTTGCCCGAACCACGCCGCCGACGTCGGGAGACACCACGATCAGGTTCTCGTAATCCTGCTGGCGGAGATCGCCCAGAAGAACCGGGGAGGCGTAGATGTTGTCCACCGGAATGTCGAAGAAACCCTGGATCTGGTCGGCGTGCAGATCCATGGTCAGCACGCGGGCCACGCCGACTTTCTGCAGCATGTTGGCAACCACCTTGGCCGTGATCGGAACCCGGGTGGAGCGGGGACGACGATCCTGGCGGGCGTAACCGAAATAGGGAATGACGGCGCTGATCCGCTCGGCCGACGCGCGCTTCAGGGCGTCGACCATGATGAGCAGTTCCATCAGGTTGTCGTTGGTGGGTGCGCAGGTGCTTTGCACCACGAACACGTCGCGCGCGCGCACGTTCTCCTTGATTTCGACGGTGACTTCGCCGTCGGAGAAGCGCCCGACATCCGCGGCGCCCAACGCTGTCCCGAGATGATTGGCGATTTCTGCGGCGAGCGCCGGGTTGGCATTGCCGGTGAAAACCATGAAGTCGGGTTGATTGGCTTGCATGAGTATCCCAGCAATCGAAATTTGTGCCACTACACTCGACGTGTTTGGCAGGGGAGGAAGGACTCGAACCCTCGCATGCCGGAATCAAAATCCGGTGCCTTTACCAACTTGGCGACTCCCCTACACAGGCGGGCAGTCTTCACTGTCCGCCATTCAACCGTCGCTGGAAGCCCATTCCCGCAAGGGATGAACTTCCAATGTGCCGCAGGTTCTGATCCGCCAGGCCTCAGGGGCGCCAACGACATCAACACCTTCCAGCGATTGCGCAAACACCGCACTTCCCGAACCGGTCATCCGACCGCTCATTCCGTTCGACTGAAGCCATTCAAGGGCATGTGAAACGGCCGGACAGTGCCTCGTCGCGACCGGTTGCAAGTCATTGCAACCGAAGGAAAACGGGTCTGCTGCAAAGCCTGAAATTGTAGCAGGTTTTGTATCACGCTTCAGTTCCGGACTGGAAAAAATTGCCGAAGTCTCGACCCCCTCGGTCGGTTTGACCACCACAAACCTGGCTGCAGGGATGTGAACCGGGGTGATTGTTTCGCCAATTCCTTCGACCCAGGCGTTTTGCCCGTGCAGGAAAAAGGGCACGTCGGAACCTAGGCGCAATCCGATCTCTGCCAGTTGCCCGGTCGAAAGATGGAGGTTCCACAGTTGGTTCAGTGCGAGCAGGCAAGCTGCTGCGTCCGAAGATCCGCCGCCCATCCCGGCCTGCGCAGGAATGCGTTTTTCAACTCCGATGTCCGCGCCAAGGGGACATCGGGTCACGTGTTGCAGGGCTCGAGCGGCCCGCGTGATCAGGTCGTCTGGAGGGAGCGCCTCCGTCAGATCCTCGCGGGAGATTCGGCCGTCGCGGCGGAGCGCGAAATGCAGCGTGTCACACCAGTCGATCAGGACGAAAGCCGACTGCAGGAGGTGATAGCCGTCCGGTCTGCGCCCGGTGATATGGAGGAAAAGGTTCAGCTTGGCCGGGGCCGGGACATCGTACAGCGAGATCATGCAGGCATCGTAGCGGTTGGACCCCTCGCGAGGCAGGCCGATTCAGTCGATGATCAGCTTCAGGTTGGCAACGGGTTCGGGGCTGGTTCTTCGGGCCGAGAGACGGCCCTGCCCGAGCCTGGACAGGTCTGCATGCCAGCCGCCGGCGTGGGTTTCAGTGCCATCAAGCCAGCCGAACAAGGCGCCGAGCGGGAGGGCAGCGCCGGTCACCTTGCGGGTCAGAGACTCGACGGATTCAAATGCTTCCAGATCTCCGCCAACGCGCAGACGGGCTTCGCCAGGACTCCATTGGATGAGTGCCAGCACGTTTCCCAACGGGGTGCTCAGGGTCAGTTCCCCGTGGTTGACCGTCCCTTTCAGTTCGAACGACGCAGAGAAGGTCTGAGGCGGGTCCGTTTCCAGGTCCAGGGCCATTCGGCCTGACCAGACACGCGTGCCTGGTGTCTCCAGCTGGCTGGAACCCATTGGCACCGCGCACCCGCCGGCGATCAACGCAATCATCAGCCCGAAGAGGTGGCGCCGGCTACGCACCGTCACAGGTTCACCTGAAACCGCTTCAAAGTCTCAGTGAGTGTTTCGCTGTCAGAACTCAGGCGCAAGCCCTCGCGCCACACCGCGACCGCCTGTTCACGTTGGCCCATCACCCAGAGCACCTCGCCCAGATGCGCGGCAATGTCCGCATCCGGGCGGGCCTTGTAGGCGCTCTGGAGGATGTCCAGTGCCATTTTCAGGTTGCCGCTGCGAAACTCGACCCAGCCAAGACTGTCCCTGATCATCGGATCATCGGGGGCAAATTCAAGCGCCTTGTTGATCAGGGTGCGGGCTTCGGCGAGCCGGACGTTTCGGTCTGCAAAGGAGTACCCCAAGGCGTTGTAAGCATGGTGGTAATCCGGTTTGAGGGCAATCAGCTTGCGCAGCAGACGCTCCATGTTCTCGTAGTCGCGCAGCTTCTCTGCGAGCAGGGCCTGGTCGTACAGCAGGTCCAGATCGGACGGATCGTTCCGGATGGCTTGTGTCAGCAACTTATAGGCTGCGGCCGCGCGGCCATTGTCTCGAAGCAGATGGACCTCGGCCAGGAGTTTGCTTCGAGCTTCGGCCGGATTTCTCGTTGGCCATGCCTGGATCAAGGCCCGGGCTTCGTCCAGTTTCCCTTGTCGGGCGAGCAAGGACGCACGCCGGGTCACGACGATGATCCGTTCGTCCGGGTCACCGATCTGGTTCAGCCATTGCTGTGCTGCTGCAAAGTCTTTCCGCCGCTCCGCAATCTGGGCCAGCCCGAGCAGGGCTTCCGTGCGCGCACGTTGCAGTTTGTCGGAACTGGTTGCGGGCGGAATTTCCAGAAAGCGCTTCAGCGAGTCCTCCGCCGGCTGAAGGAGGTTTTCCTGTAACTGCAGCAGGCCCAGCGTCAGCCATCCGGGTGAAAACGCGGGTTGCTCGCTGGTCAGCCGCTGAAGCTGCTGCAGTGCCTCGTTTGCGCGCGCGGCGTCCAGGAGCGCCCGCGCGTAACCCATCCGAAGGTCTTGGGTCGGATTTTTCTCGATCACACCTCTGACCAGCGGCTCCGCAAGCGGAAGGCCCGGCCCCATGAGTTCCAGTGCCAGCAGTGCTGCATCCTCGTTGCGCGGATCGAACGTGACCGCTTTGGACGCCGCGTCGAGTGCACCGGCCGGATCTCCGGCCATGGCCCGCATCCTGCCTAGTGCAACCCATGCGGCGGCGCCGGTTGCGGTCTGCTTGAGGTAGTCGGTCAGGGCGCTTTCGACCACAGTGACGGCGAGTTTCTTGTCCGTCACGCGCACGAAGCCACGCGGAATGCCCGAAATGACGGCTGAACGCTCGGAATCAGGCGTTGCGGCCAATTCCTTGGCCAACAGGTCACCGACTTCAGATATCCGGTTCAAGGCAATGAGTATTTGCAAAGTCGTCCTGTTCGCCTCCCGAGAGCCCGGGTGGGCCTGCACCCAGGCACGAGCGGCCTGGAGCGCGGCGTCTCCGGCGCGTGACTGAAGGGCGACGCTCACGGCTCTCTGGTACAGGTCCGGGTCACCGGTCTTGCGGGCGGCGTCCAGCAACAGCGAGAAACCAGCTCCGGGTTCGCCTTGCTGAACCTGAAGCTCTCCCAGAAGCAGCTGATAGAAAAGCGTTGCGTCCAGAGTGGACGTTGCCAGCGACGGTTTGCCCGAATTGACCGGAGATCTTTCCTGAGCGGTGGCACCCCAACTGAGCAGGGCAGCCGCGAACAGACAGAATACTGGCTTCATGGAGCCATATTAATCCATGGGCAGTTGCCCTGTTTGTCCCATGCCTGAATTGCCGGAAGTCGAGGTCACCCGCCGCAGTCTTGCCGACCGCATTGTCGGCGGGAAGGTTGTCGGTGTTCGTCTGGGAAAGCCGCTGCGGTGGCCGCTGGGTGGCGATCCGCAGGTTCTGACGGGCCTGACTGTGGAGGCGGTCCGGCGAAGGGGCAAATACCTCTTGCTGGACTTTCCAGACGAGTGGTTGCTGCTGTTGCATCTGGGGATGTCGGGCAGCCTGCAATTCTTGGAATCTCCCTCGACCCCCGGTCCCCATGACCACTTTGATCTCGTGATGTCCCAAGGTGTCTTGCGGCTGCACGATCCGCGTCGATTCGGCGCGGCGATTCTGACTCGGGGAGAGGGTTCAAAGGCGTCTTCAACACTGCTCGCAAGGCTGGGTGTGGAGCCGCTCGGTGACGGTTTCACGACCGACGGCTTTCACGACGCCTTGAAGTCCCGGCGTGCCTCGATCAAGCAGGTGTTGCTGGCCGGTGACGTGGTCGTCGGTGTGGGCAATATCTATGCGTCTGAGGCGTTGTTTCTGGCGGCCATTCGTCCAACGACCTCGGCGTCGCGAATCTCAATCAGGCGGGCGGATCGGCTCAGATTGGCCATTCAGGACGTCTTGACCCGGGCGATCGCCAGCGGAGGGAGTACGTTGAGGGATTTCTCGGACACTGATGGATCAGCCGGCCATTTTCAGAAAGGGTTGATGGTCTATGGTCGGGGTGGACAGGCCTGCCTGCAATGTGGCCGCGACATCCTGCAGATACGCCAGGGACAAAGATCGACCTTCTATTGCCGGGTCTGCCAGAAGGCATGACCGGGTTTGCGCAGAGGACTGAGTGTTATATTGAATCGCTTGTGGGAGTGTTCGTGGCTTCATCTTTCAACCAGCAGTTCGATCAACACGGTGCATGGCGTCGGGAGTTCAGCCTGCGCCTGAAACTGCTGGGCGACTGGATGAAGGATCACGACCTTCTTGACGCCGCATTGCAAGATCGCCTTCAGCGTCTGGAGGTGCAGGTTCGAGCCGACAAGGTCATGGTGGCTTTTGTCGCGGAGTTTTCCCGGGGTAAGTCGGAACTGATCAACGCGATGTTCTTCGCGGGTTATGGCCGGCGCATCATGCCCGCCAGCGCTGGTCGTACCACGATGTGTCCGACCGAGTTGGGATATGACCCTGACCTTGTGCCATGTCTTCGACTGTTGCCCATCGAAACCCGGATGCAGCCGCAGGCGTTGATGGAATGGCGAATGGTTCCCGAGAAGTGGACGCGCATTGATCTCGACGTGAATGATGCGAATCAGTTGGCGGGCGCCATGGAAAAGGTGGCGGAAACATTGCGCGTCACCCAGGAAGAGGCCCGAGCGCTGGGTTTCTGGCACGACGAATCGCCGGCCGACAATCCTTTGCCGGATGATCGAGGAATGGTGGAAGTGCCTCGTTGGCGACATGCGCTGATCAATATGGCCCACCCCTTGCTGAAGCAAGGCTTGATCGTGCTGGATACGCCCGGCCTGAATGCCATCGGCGCTGAACCCGAATTGACAGTCAACTTGATTCCGCAGGCCCAGGCGGCCGTCTTCATCCTTGCTGCCGATACTGGCGTCACCAAGTCCGATCTCTCGATCTGGCGCGAGTACCTGGCGACCCAGACCGATTCGAAGGCCGCGCGACTGGTGGTGCTCAACAAGATCGACACGATGTGGGACGCGCTGAGCACGCCGGGCGAGGTTCTGGCACTCATCGATCGACAATGTGCAACTTCTGCCGAGACATTGGGGGTGCCGCGATCGCAGGTCATTGCAGTTTCGGCGCAGAAGGGCTTGCTCGCGAAGGTGAATGGCGACGATCTTCTGCTTTCGGCCAGCCGGTTGCCGATACTGGAGCAGGCATTGGGCGCTGGACTTCTGGGGCAGCGCCAGCAGATCCTGCAAAGCGCGGTGGTCGATGGGGTCGCGGAGTTACGTGCAGAGGCGGCAAGGACCATCACCATTCGCCGGCGAGACCTGACAGAGCAGGTTCTGGAACTTCAGGGGCTGCAAGGCAAGAACACGACGGTCATCAGGCAGATGCGCAGCCGGATTGAACAAGAGCAGGCGGAGTTTGGGGGCAGTGCCGCGCGAATACACGCGCTGCGGTCTGTTCACATGAAGATGATGCGGGATGCTTTCAAGATGCTTGGCTCGGGAGCCTTGAAGCATGAACTCGCAGAGCTCAGTATCGCCTTGAAGCAACCGGGCATCAAGTTTGGTGCAAAGAGAGCCTACTCAACCACGTTTGATCGCCTGCGGGAAGTGCTCCGGGCGGTGCAGGATCTGAGCGGCGAGATTCACTCGATGTTGAGTGGCACGTTCTTGCAGTTGAATACAGAGTTCGGATTTTCTCTGCATTTGCAGAAGGCGTTTCAGCTCAATGCCGCTTTGCAGGACCTGAGCAATGTAGAGCGCGGACATATTCAGTACCTGTCGCTGGGAAACGCCATACGCCTCGCGCAACCCGAGTTTGCCGACCGGCTGGTTCGAGCACTGGCAACTCGTCTGCGATCCATCTTCGAGGCTGTTCAGACGGACATGGAGGCCTGGAACAAGTCTGCAATGGCCCAAATGGATGTGCAGTTGCGAGAGCGCCGGCGCAATTTCGAAAGAAGAATTGAGGCGATCGAACGGATTCAGAAAGCGACCGGGGGGCTGAACGAAAGGATTGACGAACTCAGTCACCAGGAGCAATCACTGATCCAACTCGACGCGCGCATGAACGAGTTGGTTTCACAGTTTTCGCTCGATCCCGCCCGGACGAAGGCTGAACTCGTGCCGGGAACCAAGGTTTTCTGATCGTCGGCGAATGACTGCAACCCGAGGCGGTTTTGCCGCGAGCGTGGTTCGCTGGCAGCTGGAAAATGGTCGCCACGACCTGCCCTGGCAACAGGTCGTCGATCCGTATCAGGTCTGGTTGTCGGAGATCATGCTTCAGCAAACCCAGGTCAGCACCGTACTGAAGTATTACGCGCCGTTCTTGCAACGGTTTCCCGATCTGGAGTCGCTGGCGTCTGCAGAACTGGACGATGTGCTGGCTGCGTGGAGCGGATTGGGTTACTACAGTCGGGCGCGAAATCTCCATCGTTGTGCTCGCGAAGTCAGGGACAGGTGTGGTGGCTGCTGGCCCCGAACGGCCAATGACTTGCAGGCCTTGCCCGGTATCGGGCGATCCACAGCGGCTGCGATTTCATCGTTCTGTTTTGGCGAGCGCGTTGCCATTCTTGATGGCAATGTTCGACGAGTCCTGGCCAGAGTTCTCGGGTTTGATTCGGATCTGTCGAACGCTTCGAACTTGCGTCGCTTGTGGGCGCTCGCCGAGGATTTGTTGCCCGTCAGACGACTTTCCGTCGAGATGCCCGCCTACACGCAGGGCTTGATGGACCTCGGGGCGATGGTGTGTAGCGTGCGCAGCCCAAGATGTGATGCCTGTCCTGTCTCGGGCAGATGTCTCGCGTTCCGCAGCGGAAAACCTGAAGCGTTTCCGGTCAAGGCCCGAAAAATAGAACGGCGTTCCGAGTCGATCTGGTTGCTGTGGGCGACGCGATCAGACGGCGCGGTCTGGCTGGTACGCAGGCCGGAAGCCGGCATCTGGGCTGGTTTGTACTGCCTTCCGGTGTTCTCGTCTTTGGAAATGCTGCACGGGGCAATTCCCCCGAAGAGCTCCCGGGCTGCGGAGGTCCTGCCGGCCATTTCGCATGCACTGACTCACAAAGAACTCGTGATGCATCCAGTACGGGTGGCTGCGGCTTTCTCTGGCCTGGAGAGGGCTGGATCCGGGGTTTGGGCCGACCGGGAAAAGCTTGCGAAGCTTGGAATGCCTGCTCCGATCAGACGGATTCTCAGTTCCGCGCACGGCTCACTGGACAGTGTCAATGGCTGTACCGGGCATCCAGTTCCCGATGACGCTTCAAGGTCATCCACCTCGAGGTGAAATGATCGACCAACTGTTCCACCAGATAGACGGAGCGATGCTGCCCGCCCGTGCAGCCGATGGCCACCGTCACGTAACTGCGATGGTCGCGCGCCAGCGAATCGAGCCAGCAGTGCAGGAAGTCCCGAATCTGGCGCTCCATCCGCGAAACCTCCTCGAAGCCCCGAAGGTAGGCTGAGACAGGGCCGTCGCGCCCTGTGAGATCGCGCAAGTTCGCTTCGTAGTGTGGGTTCGGCAGCATGCGAACATCAAACACATAATCTGCATCGACCGGGATGCCGCGCTTGAACGCAAACGATTCGAACACCAGCGTCAATTGCGCCGTAGGCGCGGACACCACCGACTTGACGTACCCCTGCAACTGCGACGGGCGAATGATGCTGGTGTCGATTACGTGCGCGTGATCTCGCAAGGCGCCAAGCAGTTCGCGCTCAAGCTCGATGGCCTCAACCAATGCATGCTGGACATCGGCGTTGTCGTTGCGCGATAGTGGATGACGTCTCCGAGTTTCCGAATAACGGCGCACAAGCGTTTCGGTGGTCGCATCGAGGAACAGGGACCTGAAGCCTATGTTCCGATCGCGAAGCTTGGCCAGCTGTTGTGGAACGAGTGGCAGAGATGCAGCGCTGCGAACATCCATGGCAATTGCGACTTTCCGTGCCTGGTGACGTTGTTCGAGCTTGACGAAGGAAAGCAGCAGTTCGGGGGGAAGGTTGTCGACACAGTAATAGCCCGTGTCCTCCAGTGCATGCAAAGCGACGGACTTGCCCGATCCCGACATGCCAGTGATGAGTACGATTTCCAGCTTCATTCGGAACTGGCCAGGTTCTCGCTGACACGCTGTCCGCGTTCAATCATCTCTCGGGCGTGCGCGAGTGATACGGTGGATTCCTGCCCGCCACCGATCATTCGGGCGATCTCGGCGATGCGATGGTTGCCGGAAACTTCGCCAACACTGCTTTGAGCAAAACCGCCGGTTTGCGACTTGGTGACTACAAAATGTTGGTCGGCGCACGCGGCGACCTGTGGCAGGTGGGTCACGGCAAGAACCTGTCGGGCTGCCCCGAGCTGCCTCATGAGGTGCCCGACTTTCTGAGCCACGGCGCCACCGATTCCCGCGTCCACCTCGTCGAAGATCAAAGTCTGCGCATCACCCAGACTGCTGGTGGTGACCGCAACTGCCAGAGCCAGTCTGGACAACTCTCCCCCCGAGGCGACTTTTCCAATGGAGCGTGGCGATGCTCCGGCGTGTCCCGCGATCAGGAACTCAATCTCGTCGATGCCGCCCGCGTTGGCTTGGGCTGCATTGCGCACGCAGACCTCAAAGCGGCCACCCGGCATGCCGAGATCCTGAATCAGTGCTGAGACCGCCGAGGCCAGGCGCGGAGCTGCCGCATGACGTTTGGCCGACAGCGACTGTGCCTCTTGAAAGAAGGCCAATCGTGCAGAGGTTTCTTGCGCCTCCAGAGCGTCGGTATCCGTTTCGGCATCAAGCCTGAGCCGAGTTTCTTTCCAAGTGGCGAGCGCACCATGCAATTCACGGGGTTCCTGGCGATACCTGCGCGCCACAGCGATCCACTGGGAGATTCGTTGGTCAAGATGCGCCAGTCGGTCCGGGTCCGTATTGGCCTGCCTCAGGTAAGCATGCAGGGAGTGCGCCACATCTTCTGTCTGTACCAGGCTCGATCGCAAGAGATCGGCCAGTTCTTGGAATATTGGCTCCAGGCTGCTTTGCGCCTCCAGGGCCGTGATCGCGCGTGTCAGAGCCAAGATGGCTCCGCGGTCGTCGCTTTCGACGTTCTCCAGTGCCAGGTGGCTGGCTTCGATCAGCGCGTGGGCGTGGGCCAGGCGGGAATGGCTTGCATTGAGCTCATCCCATTCGGATTCGCCAGGTGCGAGCTTTTCGAGTTCGCCAATCTGCCAATCCAGTCGCTCCAGTTCCACCTGTTTCGATTGGAGCGCCGATCGACCTTTCTCGAGCGCCCTCTCCGCGCGCTTCCACTCGCTCCAAAGACCTGAGAGCTTGTCAACCGTCTGCCCCGCGTAGCCGTCGAGCAATGCACGGACCGTTTCCGGACGTGTCAGACTTTGCCATGCATGCTGGCCATGAATGTCGATCAACGCGTCTCCGAGTTCCCGCAACTGCGACGCCGTTGCCATCGAACCATTGATCCACCCGCGGCTCTTTCCTTGGCTGTCGATGGACCGTTTGAGAATCAGCGTCTCAGCCAGCTCGAAACCGCCGTCGTCAAGCCAAGGTCGGCAACTTGCAGGGCAGTCAAACTCCAGGGTGATCACGGTTCGTGATGCACCCTCCCGTAGGTAGGCGGTGTCCGAGCGGGCGCCCAGCGCCAGTTGGATGGCATCGACCAGAATCGACTTGCCCGCACCGGTTTCACCGGTCAGACAGGTGAAACCGTCCGAAAACTCCAGGTTCAGTTCCTTCACGATGATGAAGTCACGCAAACTGATGGTCTTCAGTCCCACGTTCAGGAACCCCCTTCGTTCCAATGAAGCTTCTTGCGCAGGGTGTCGAAGTAGCTCCATCCGCGAGGGTGAAGGAACAGGATACTGTGTCTGGAGCGCCTGACGGTGATCCGGTCTCCGTGAAGGAGCGAGGCCAGCGATTGCGAATCGAAATTGGCGCTGGCATCTCGGCCCGAGACGATTTCGATGGCGACCTCCGTGTCGTCGGATAGAACGATCGGGCGGTTCGACAAGGTATGGGGCGCGATGGGGCACAGCACCCATCCCGGCACCGAGGGATGCAGAAGTGGTCCACCAGCAGACAGGGCATACGCCGTCGCACCGGTCGGGGTGGCAATGATCAGGCCGTCGGCGCGCTGGTTGGCCACAAAATGGCCGCCGACCTCAACGCGCAACTCCACCATGCCAGAGATGGCACCTCGATTGACAACGACATCGTTCATGGCGAGAGCATCAAACACGCAGTGTCCGTCCCGGATGACACTGGCATGCATGAGGCTGCGCCGATCCTCCTCATAATCGCCGCGCAGAATCGGTGCAAGCGTGGCCCGGAACCGATCGATTGAAATGTCGGTGATGAACCCCAGACGACCTTGGTTGATGCCGATCAGAGGCACCGCGAAGGGCGCGAGCTGGCGACCGATACCCAACATCGTTCCGTCACCACCCACCACCAGACCGAGGTCGCACCGAGCGCCTATCGCGGGCACGTTGACCAACGGATAGTCACCGAGGCCGGAGTTGTTCGCGGTCTCCTGCTCCACCATGACGTCGCAGCCCTGGGAAGCCAGGAACTCGGCGACATCTTCCAGAACCCGCCGCATGGCGCCAGACTGTCCACCGGACAGGCTGGCATGGTACTTTCCGATGAGCGCCACGTGGCGGAATATCGAAGTCATCGGCAAATTACATCATTAAACCGATGTAATCCGCCCTACGCGCTTGACCATTCGCGCCTTACAGGCGCTGTCCCGCTCGGACTCTAGAGCGGCGATCACGATCCAGTCCTTCACCGGCTGGCCGAGTTCTTCGGCCAGTGCGCCAGCTATGGCGGGGCTCAGGTGGCCGCGTACCTTGGCGGTGTTTAGGGTCGTTCTGGCTAGCTTCAATTTGCCCGTCCAGTAGGGGGCGGGATGCAGTTTCAGGGCTTCGTCTAGCAGATTTTTGGTCGTTTGCATAGGGGCCTTTCGGGGTGTTGCACGATGACTACAAAGTGCAGTCATCGTATCAAAACACTTGACTGCACGTTGCATTCATTTCAACATTCGGGCCGTTGACTGCACATTGCAGTCATAAACCCGGAGAAGCCACCATGCACCCCTTACCCGTCTGCCGACCCCCTGCCGCAACTGGCGGCGCTCCTGCTGTGGTGGCTTCGGCGTCACCGGGGCAGGGGGTCTGCTCCAACCTCGACGCGACCGGTCGGCGGATCATCAAAAAAGGCTGCACCGTCTCGCATGGCGGCTTGCGCTACAT
>Ga0209604_1001754_pt1 | contig 16832 bp, 10 predicted proteins | sample AD_UKC097_MetaG_FD_184405 | JGI IMG/M metagenome (GOLD analysis project Ga0209604, IMG submission 184405) | Active sludge microbial communities of municipal wastewater-treating anaerobic digesters from USA - AD_UKC097_MetaG (SPAdes) (version 2) | ecosystem: Engineered > Bioreactor > Anaerobic >... | reverse complement strand
CAAATTCTCCTACTCCCATCCCATCAATCCCGCTTACACCCTTCCATTCGCTAACACCTCCTCCCAACTCGGCGTGTACAAGAACTTTCATCTTGCAAGTAGTAATGTATGCCCGTCATAAAAAAAAACCACCGCAAGAGTACGGTGGTTCCTGATTGAAATTTTAAATTGCCAGTTATTCAGCCGGATGAATCGCTTCTGTTGGGCAAACCTCGGCACAACTACCACAATCGGTGCACATGTCGGGATCGATTTTGTAAATATCACCTTCGCTGATTGCTTCGACGGGGCATTCGTCAATGCACGTGCCACAGGCAATACAATCTTCAGTAATTACGTAAGCCATGATTTTAAATTTTTCAATTGACTTGGCAAAATTATATCTTTTCATTTAATACTCATTTATCTCTCTGAATTTATTTTGATTCTAAAAAATACCTATATTCGTACATAATTACCGACTAAAAATGGAATAGTCGATTTATTGCAACGATACGCAACAGCTATAGGTCATCGATTGGGGCAATTTGAGTTTAAATATGCTGGGTTTAAATGTATAATGCGTTAATAGTGATAAAGATATGTATATTAAGAAGAAACCACAAAATAAATTTTACCTTTCATTGTAAAATTTTGCCATCTCGTGATTTGTTTACATACATTTGTATTGAATTAAACTCATCCTGAAAAATGATAAGAATAACACTAAAACCATCTGAGTGTTCTATCAATGACAAGTCTTATCAATACTCCTTGCCACCCTGAAGGGAAGAAGGGTATGATGCGACTTAAAAAAATCTTCAAAGAGTTTAAAGCAAATGAATAGAACCATATAAATTTAAAAAACAACCATCTTTCTCGTTTCATTCATCTAAATCAATAACTTAAAAATTTAAAAATCAATTACTATGAAAAAATTAATTCTATTAACCAGCTTTGTAATCATTTCATTTTTGTGTGTAAATGCACAAATGAAGATTAATCCATCAGTAGGAATAGGTATTGCCGTCCCCATGGGTGATTTTGGTGATGCTGTAGGTTTAGGTTATGGCGCTTCCGTAGGGGCCGACTTTAAAATTAAACCGCATATCAAGCCTGAACTGATTGCCAGCTTGGGTTACTACATGTTCTCTTCGAAAGAACAAAAGTACACTAAAAGCTCAATGACAGGTGGAGAATATGGCTTCAAAACGAAAGCAAATACGTTTTATATTGGAGCAGGAGCCAAATATGTAACTCTAAGTGGTTTTTATGGTGCTGCACTGATTTCGTTTCATAATTTTACCAACAAGGTGGAGTATAACTACCCCGACTACCTACCTTTGGAAGATGAAACCATAAGTAAAGATTTCACACGTTTGGGTTTCACCCCCATTGTGGGCTATCAGTTCAAGCTTGCTGCCTTAAAACTCGAAGTTTATGTTAGATATTCCATCATATCCGACTACAACAACTTCGGCGCAGGTGCATCTTTGAAATTTTCACTCTAAGTCTAAATCATTAACAACAACCTTTGTTGTTATAACCCTTCTAATTTTCAACAGATTTCAGGTATGGTTTTGTTCAAGCTTTAAACTCAATTAAGTAAGCATATTCAATTTCAAAAGCCAGCTTCGGTTTTTGGTTCGTTCCTCCGAGCTAAATATCGAGCTGGTTTTTTTGCTATACACATTCGAAAAAATGGATTATTCCCTTTCTATTTTGAATTATTTATCTTCGTTTACAAGACATTTCCGTTTCTTGTAAAATACATATAAAATGAGATATTTTAACAGGCTCCTCGGAGAGTTCGATTCTCTGTTAAGAGACTCATAACAAATTACGAAATAAATTGTAATTGGCAATTGATAAATAAGCCATACCTTTGCATCAACATTCAAAAGTCATGTATATGGAAGAGTATCAAAATCAAACCGAGGTAAAAGACGATATAGTAATACGTTTTTCCGGTGATTCTGGTGATGGTATGCAGTTGACGGGTACTTTATTTTCGGAGACTGCGGCGTTTACGGGCAATGATCTTTTAACTTTTCCGGATTTTCCGGCCGAGATCAGGGCACCTCAAAACACTCTTGCGGGAGTTTCGGGTTTTCAGTTACATTTTGGTTCGAAGAAGATTTATAATTCGGGTGATCTTTGTGATATACTTGTAGTCATGAATCCTGCTTCTCTCAAGGCAAACCTGAAATGGGCAAGGAAAGGAGCTACTATTATCGTTGACGAAGACAACTTCGAGGACAAAGCCATTCAAAAAGCCGGCTACACGAGCAATCCCTTGACGGATGGCAGTTTGAATTCTTACGTGGTAATCAAGGTACCCATGAGCCGGCTGGCGCAAGAAGCCGTGAAAGACCTTGGTGTGGATCCCAAATCGGCGGAACGCTCCAAAAACATGTTCGCTCTCGGTATGTTGCTATATATGTTCAATAAACCCCTGGATCATGCTTATCATTTCATCGAGAAAAAATTCAGCAAGAAATCTTTAGTGGTCGAAATGAACAAACGTGTTTTGAAAGCAGGTTATGATTATGCCGATACCGTAGAGATTTTACCCTCTCGTATCCACGTTCCTCCGGCCAAAATGCCCAAAGGAAAATATCGCAATATTACGGGAAATATAGCCACTGCTTGGGGATTGATGGCTGCTTCCGAAAAATCGGCTCGGCCACTTTTTTTAGGTTCATATCCTATTACCCCTGCTTCTGAAATACTCATCGAGCTTGCAAAACATCGCAATTTAGGAGTAAAGACCTTTCAGGCTGAAGATGAAATAGCCGGGATTAACTCAGCAATTGGAGCCAGTTATGCCGGGTCAATAGGAGTAACTTCAACTTCGGGCCCCGGCTTGTCGCTCAAGGTCGAAGCACTTGGCCTGGCCGTCATGACAGAGCTTCCACTTGTTGTGGTGGATGTACAGCGTGCCGGACCTTCCACAGGAATGCCTACCAAACCCGAACAATCCGACTTGAACCTTGCACTTTTCGGACGCAATGGCGAAGCCCCGCTTATCATACTCTCTGCTTCCTCTCCGGCCGACTGCTTCTATGCAGCATTCGAAGCTGCCAAACTTTCCCTTGAACACATGACTCCAGCTATCTTATTAAGTGATGGCTATATTGGCCTTGGTTCGGAGCTTTTCCGAATCCCCAAAATGGCCGACCTTCCCGAAATAAAACCTCCCATAGCCCAACCCAATACACCGTATAAACCTTATGCCCGCGACCCCGAAACCCTCGTTCGTAAATGGGCTATACCGGGGACGGAAGGACTCCGTCACCGCATAGGAGGCCTCGAAAAAACCAACATAGATGGCCTGGTCTCGACCGATCCTATCAATCACGAAACCATGGTAAAATTACGTGCCGAAAAAGTAAAACGTATCGAAAACTTTATACCCTTGCAGGAAGTTTACGGAGAGTCCGAAGGACGCCTTTTAGTAGTTAGCTGGGGCGGAACTTATGGTGCCGTGCGAAATGCCGTCGATCACTGCCAAAAAGATGGTTACAAAATAGCTCATGCACATTTCCGTTACATTAATCCTCTTCCTCGCAACACAGCAGAAATTTTCAAACGTTACGAAAAAGTTCTGGTATGCGAACTCAATGCCGGTCAATTTGCCAACTACCTGAGAATGAATTTCTCGGAAGTAAAATATACACAATACAATAAGATTCAAGGCCTTCCCTTCATGGTGAGTGAGCTCTATAAAGCAATCATATCAAATTTTTAAGAAGAAAGAATCATGAACGAACAAATAATCAATAATACCATTCCTAAATCAGCCGTCCCTCTTACGCCTGAAGATTTCGTTAGCACCGAGATGGTGAGATGGTGCCCTGGCTGCGGTAATCATTCCATACTGAAATCCATGGAAAAAGTTTTTCCCGTAATAGGTTACAAGAAAGAAAATTATGTTCTGGTTTCAGGTATAGGCTGCTCTTCGAGATTTCCCTATTATGTGAATACTTATGGTTTTCACGGTATTCATGGCCGGGCTACGGCTATAGCTTCGGGAGTTAAAATTAGCAATCCTACCCTAAGCACATGGATCATTACTGGCGATGGCGATTCTATGGCTATTGGTGGAAATCACTTTATCCATCTTATCCGGCGCAATATAGATGTCAATCTCCTTCTGTTCAACAATCAGATTTATGGCCTCACCAAAGGACAATATTCTCCTACATCACCTCTGGGCGCCATAACAAAGACTTCTCCCTACGGTACGATCGAACATCCATTCACTCCAGGCGAACTCGTCTTGGGAGCAGAGGGAACCTTTTTTGCCCGCGGAATTGATGTTTTGCCAAAACTCCTTACTGATATCATGTTCGAAGCCGCTCGTCATGATGGAACTTCTGTGGTCGAAGTCCTTCAAAATTGCGTAATTTTCAATGACGGCGCATACGAGTACATTGCCAACCGCCAACATCGCGACGATAGAACCATTCTACTCGAACATGGCAAACCTATGCTTTTCGGAAAAAATAAGGATAAAGGGCTCAGATGGAATCTAAATAGTCTCGAAGTGATTACATTGGGTGAAAATGGGATGGGAATCAACGATGTATTGGTGCATGATGCTCATAACCCCGATCCTGGTTTGCATCTGAGCCTTGCTAAAATGAACTGGCCTGAATATCCAGTAGCTTTGGGAGTTATTAGAGCTGCGAAATTTCCTACTTATGACGACCTGATGGAAGAACAAATTCGAAAAATCAAGGCAAAAAGTCCGATTAAATGCATGGACGACCTCTTGAATAGCGGCGACACATGGGAAGTTGAATAAACATCAAAATAATTTTAAGCAATGATAAGAGACATTCAGGTTTTCGACATTATTGAAAAGGAACGTCTTCGTCAAACCGAAGGCATTGAATTGATTGCTTCTGAAAATTTTGTCAGCCAGCAGGTTCTGGAAGCAATGGGTTCGGTAATGACCAACAAATATGCCGAAGGTTATCCCGGCAGGCGGTATTATGGAGGTTGCCAATTTGTAGATATGACCGAACAACTTGCCATCGACCGCTTGAAAGAACTCTTTGGAGCTGAATATGCCAACGTTCAACTGCATAGTGGAGCACAGGCCAATATGGCAGTCTTTCTGGCCTGCCTCAAACCCGGAGATACCTTTATGGGATTAGACCTGGCGCATGGAGGCCATCTTTCGCATGGTTCGCCGGTAAATTCTTCTGGAATCTTATATCGCCCACTGGCTTATAGGGTAGATGAAGAAACCGGTACAATAGATTATGACAAAATGGAAGAGCTGGCCTTGCTCGAAAAGCCAAAACTCATCATTGCCGGGGCATCGGCTTATTCGCGCGATTGGGATTTTGCACGAATGAGGAAGATTGCCGATAAAATAGGAGCTATCCTAATGGCTGATATTGCCCATCCCGCGGGACTCATTGCCCGAGGTTTGCTCAACGATCCCCTGCCATACTGCCACATTGTTACATCTACCACGCATAAAACCCTGCGTGGCCCTCGTGGCGGAATTATCCTCATGGGCAAGGATTTCGAAAATCCCTGGGGACAAAAAACACCTAAAGGGGAAATAAAGATGATGTCGCAAATTCTCGACTCTGCAGTTTTCCCCGGCGTGCAAGGCGGCCCCCTTGAACATGTTATTGCAGCAAAAGCCGTGGCCTTTGGTGAAGCTCTTACTCCCGAATATTTCGAATATATCAAACAGGTGAAGAAAAACGCCGAAGTAATGGCAAAGGTATTCATCGAAAAAGGGTATAAAGTGATCAGTGGAGGCACCGATAACCACCTCATGCTTATCGACCTCAGACCAAAATTCCCAGAAATCACCGGAAAACAGGTCGAGAATACACTTGTTAAGGCTAATATTACCTTGAATAAGAATATGGTACCATTCGATAGCCGTTCACCTTTCCAGACATCCGGTGTAAGAGTCGGAACACCTGCCATAACCACTCGAGGCCTCAAAGAAGACCAACTGCCTTCGATTGTCGAAATGATAGATGAAGTTATCTCTCATATCGACGATGATTCTGTTATCGAAAAGGTCGGCCATAAGGTTAAAGAAATGATGAGCGCTTACCCTTTATTCGCTTATTGATGCTTGCGTAATCGCTGTATGAAGAGACTCTCGGTGATAAGCTAAGATTGAAACAGAAGAACTCAGAGAAAATGCGAATTCATATAATTTCGATTTTCTTACCATCGGTAAATTCTCCTATAAGGCTTGCCTGATGAATGCCAGCTTCATGCAAAGATTCTAATAGATTTTCAGCCTCTTCGCTCATAACAGCAATCAACAATCCTCCGTTGGTTTGAGCATCGGAATAAATATACTGAAACGGCAAGGGAATATCTTCTGTAAAAATGACATCATTCTTTACATATTCAAGATTTCCCTTCGATCCTCCGGGAACTATTCCTGCCATTGCAAAAATTTCTACCTCAGGCAAAAGAGGTATTGCTCTTCTATACAATATAGCACCCAGATGACCGGGTTTGCACATTTCCATCAGGTGTCCCAGCAGGCCAAATCCAGTTACATCAGTACATGCTGTTACAGGGAAGGAAAGCATAATTTCGGAGGCTTTCTTATTCAATGTAAGTAAATTTTTAAGGAAAATCTCTTCGGTAGATTTTTGTAATAATCCTTGTTTTAAAGCGGTTGACAGTATTCCTGAACCTATTGGTTTGGTCAAGATAATTCGATCACCAGGTTTAGCTCCACAATTTCTCATAATCTTATTGGGATGAATCGTTCCTGTTACTGCCAGTCCAAATTTGAGTTCGGCATCATCTATTGTATGCCCCCCCATAATAGGTATGCCTGCTTCGGCCGCCTTATCGGTTGCTCCTTTGAGGATATTCTCGAGCACTGCGAGAGGTAAACGATGAGATGGAAAAGCAACTATATTCAATGCAAAAAGCGGTTTGGCTCCCATGGCATAAATATCGCTCAAAGAATTGGCCGTAGCAATGGCTCCAAACTGATAAGGATCGTCAACAATAGGAGTAAAAAAATCGAGAGCGCTTACCAAAGCCAGATTCTCATCAGTTTTATATACGCAGGCATCGTCCGAAGTTTCGTAACCCACCAGCAGATTGGGCGAAGAAATGAGCAGAGGAATCTTTTTTATCACTTCTTCCAGAACCGCAGGTTGCAGCTTACAAGCGCAACCCAAACCCTGTGTAAAATGCGTCAACTTTATGTCAGTTTCTCGGCAAACCCATAAAGGAGGATTTTCTCTACGAAGTCTTTTGACAGTCAAAATAATTTCTTCGACGGCTCGGTCAATCTCGTCCTCTGTGGTATATCTTCCTAACGAAAATCGTAAAGTACCCATAGCAAATTCGGGAGAAAGATGCATCGCCTCTAAAACATGGCTGGCCTCCTGTTTCTGAGAATGACATGCAGCACCTGTCGAAACGGCTATATCGCTCAGTTCCGAAATCAAAGCATTCGCTTCTATACCTGCAATACTAACATTCAAAGTATTGGGAAGCCTGAGTTCGGGATGTCCATTCAGTTTGACGCCATCGATTCTCTGAAATAATCCAGCTTGCAAACGATCTCTCAATGATTTCAGATGAACATGATCATTTTCCAATCGCTCGTTAACCAGTTTACAGGCCATCCCCAATCCAGCAATATGTATCACATTTTCCGTCCCTGGCCTCCATCCAAACTCTTGAGATGCACCATGTATGATTTTTTCTATCTTTACTCCTCTTCGAATGTATAAAGCCCCTATTCCCTTTGGTGCATAAAACTTATGCCCGGCTACCGACAATAAATCAACGCAAAAATCATCCACCTTAACAGGTATTTTCCCTATGCTTTGAGCGGCATCTACATGGAATAAAATCCCGTGCTGCTTTGCTATCATTCCGATTTCCTGCACGGGTTGCAGACTACCTGTCTCATTGTTGGAATGCATAATGCTCACGATAATGGTTTCTTCGCTTATAGCAGCCCTGAATGCATCTAAATCCACCCGGCCAAACTCATCTACGGGTAAATAGGTAATCCTGAATCCATGACTTTCGAGCCAATGGCAGACTTCAAGCACCGATGGGTGCTCGATACAGGAAGTAATGATATGATTGCCTTTCGAACGATTGGCTAAGGCTGCACCTTTGATAGCCATGTTGTTCGACTCGGTTCCACCGCTGGTAAAAATGACTTCATCGGGTTGGCATCCCAATAAAGTCGAAACTTGTCTTCGCGCTTCTTCGACGGCCAACCTGGTTTTTTGCCCCAGAACATAAGCACTGGAAGGGTTTCCAAAATAAACCTCCATAAACGGTTTCATGGCCTCGATTACTTCTGTGGCCAAAGGTGTAGTGGCATTATAATCCAGATAAATGAGATTCATCGTTTTTTCGGCAAAATTAGACAGTCTCGAAAATATTATCTATCGATAGTTAAATAATTTTACCTTTGCATTTTAAGCCAAATCAGGAAATCTGAATCTAAGACATTAAGTTTCGAATAATGAGGAAATATTATGAAAAATAGATTGATTACGGTGATAGGTGTTTTAGTAGTCGTCCTGGGTGCATGTGAAACCGACATAGATGTAAATGCCGATTGGAAAGATATAACTACTGTTTATAGTATTCTCGACCCGGCTGAAAAAACGCAGTATGTTCGCATCAACAAGGCCTTTCTGGGCGAAGGCAATGCATTGGAATATGCTCAGATAGCGGATTCTATCAATTATGATACTTCTTACATAGAGGCACGTATAGATGAATATCTTAAAGGTGAGCTCGTTCAGTCAATGAAACTGAAGCCCTTATGGATTCCACGAAAAAATGACCCCAATAGCCCCTTTTACAATCCCAATTTCCCTTATGTTCTGGTTTATATGGCTCAACCAAAAAATTTCTATAAGATGTCTGGAAACGATACCATCTGGCTAAATCCCGATAGCGACTATCATCTGGAAATCTTCAATCGCCATTCGGGAAAAACTGTTACTGCTTCCACCATTATAGTGAAGGATTTCAACATTTCGCGTCCTTTGTATAATCCCAGCAAACCCTTTTTGAAAATTCTGAATACCGATGGCCAGAACACCATCAAATGGAGAGCTGCAGTGAATGGGAGAAGATATCAGGTGATTTACAGGTTTTATTACAAAGAAAGCCCAAATCCAGGCGATACGGTAATAAAAACTACCGACTATCATCTCGGAGTTATTAAAAGTCAATATACTACAGGAAGTGAAGATATGGACGTTAGTTTCATGGGTACATCTTTCTATAAATATTTAGGATCCTCTATTCCTGCCAATCCCAATGTGAAAAGGATAGCATATCAGATAGAGCTGATTATTGCAGTAATTCCCGAAGAATTCAACACCTATCTGGAAGTGAACGAACCCAGTTCGAGTATCGTTCAAGACAGGCCCGAATATACCAATATTGAAAATGGATATGGTTTATTTTCAAGCCGTTATATAAAATCACGTTTATATTTTGTAGATTCCGAAATGGCAGCAGGGATAAAGACGTACTTCCAAACTATTGATGGCAGTTTTATTGTCCCCTGATTTTTCCATTTCGAATAAAAACCTCTTAAACAAACTGCCAGAATGACAGAGCGAACAGTTTCGATATCATTCTTATTTCATATTAACAATCAATCGAATAATAATTTTTTTACCACAAAATCGGTGAAAGAAGGCAGTACTTTGTGCATTTTATAAAAAGAAGATTGCTTTGGCATATAGATTGCGAGAGGGGTAAGCGATTCAAAAGTAAATTCAATAACTCTAAAATTCGTATTGAAAATGAGTAAAATAATAGGAATAGACCTTGGGACGACAAACTCTTGTGTTGCTGTGATGGAAGGTAATGAGCCGGTAGTAATACCTAACAGTGAAGGACGTCGTACTACTCCATCGGTTGTAGCCTTCACCGAAAATGGCGAGCGTAAGGTAGGAGATCCGGCAAAACGTCAGGCTATTACCAATCCCAAAAGAACTGTTTTCTCTATTAAACGATTTATGGGTGAAACCTATGATCGTGTTTTAAAAGAAATAGAAAGAGTACCTTATAAAGTAATCAGAGGCGATAACAACATGCCTCGTATTGTTATAGACGATAGGCAATATTCTCCTCAAGAAATTTCAGCCATGATTCTTCAGAAAATGAAGAAAACGGCAGAAGATTATCTAGGACATGAGGTTACAGAAGCAGTCATAACCGTACCAGCGTATTTTAGTGATTCTCAGCGACAGGCCACTAAAGAAGCTGGAGAAATTGCAGGTTTGAAAGTAAGACGTATCATCAATGAGCCTACTGCCGCAGCCTTAGCTTATGGTCTCGATAAAAAAAGCAAAGACATCAAGGTAGCTGTGTATGACCTCGGTGGTGGCACTTTCGATATTTCGATACTCGAATTGGGTGATGGCGTCTTCGAAGTCAAATCGACCAATGGCGATACCCACTTGGGAGGTGACGATTTCGATCAGGAAATTATTAATTGGTTAGCCGACGAGTTCCAGAAAGACGAAGGTGTTGACCTGAGAAAAGACCCCATGGCTCTTCAACGTTTGAAAGAAGCCGCCGAAAAAGCCAAAATTGAACTCTCAAGTTCCCTCGAAACCGAAATCAATCTTCCCTACATTATGCCAGTGGATGGAATTCCCAAACATCTGGTAAAAAAATTGACACGAGCCAAACTCGAACAACTTATCGATCATTTGGTACAACGTACCGTAGAACCCTGCCAGAAAGCCCTGAGAGATGCCGGATTGAAACCTTCCGATATCAATGAGGTAATATTGGTAGGTGGCTCAACACGTATCCCAATGGTTCAAAAACTGGTAGAAAATATCTTCGGCAAAACACCTTCAAAGGGTGTTAATCCAGATGAAGTGGTTGCAGTAGGAGCCGCAATCCAAGGTGGAGTTCTTACGGGAGAAGTAAAGGACGTTTTGCTGCTCGATGTTACTCCTCTTTCATTGGGTATAGAAACTTTGGGCGGAGTAATGACAAAATTGATTGAAGCTAATACTACCATTCCAACCAGAAAATCGGAAATTTTTTCCACAGCTTCTGATAATCAAACAAGTGTAGAAATCCATGTTTTGCAAGGCGAACGTCCTTTAGCAAAAGACAACAAAACTATTGGCCGCTTCTTCCTTGACGGAATTCCACCTGCCCCACGTGGTGTTCCACAAATTGAAGTTACTTTCGATATCGATGCCAACGGCATTCTGAATGTTTCGGCTAAAGATAAAGCAACAGGCAAATCGCAACAGATTCGTATTGAAGCCTCAACAGGCCTATCGGAAGAAGAAATCAAACGTATGAAAGCCGAAGCTGAAGCTAATGCCGAAGCCGACCGCAGAGCAAAAGAAGAAATAGAAAAAGTCAATCAGGCCGATAACCTCATCTTCCAAACCGAAAAACAACTGAAAGAATATGGCGATAAGATTCCGGCCGATAAGAAAGCCAATATCGAAAATGCTCTCAACGAACTGAAGGAAGCTCATAAACAGCGTAATATAGCAGCTATCGACTCGGCTATGACTCGGATGAATCAGGCATGGCAAGCTGCAAGCGAAGAAATGTACAAAGCTACACAGCAATCATCGCAACAAGAACCTCATTATGGAAGCGAAAATCAAGGAAAAAGTGATGGACCAGTAGAAGACACCGACTTCGAAGAAGTTAAATAATACATCACTAATGTGAATCTTTAACATTAGATTTATAATTCCTATTGTCCTAATAAGGTAAAACTCCTCCAATTGAAAAAATGGAGGAGTTTTTTTATTATCCTCCAAAATTCAAGCTAATACTGAGTATCTTGTTTTAAAGGTTGCGACTTGTTGTAAAGTCTTTTCTAACTGAGATTTCCATTTTTTCGTCTAAAGACATTCCCAAGATTCAAGGCATTTCTACCTTACCGATGAATAGAAGCGTGTTGGTAGTTCGCTCACGAATGCTGAAAATAAATGGTTTATTGATGATAAGTTGATTGAGATTAGCGGAGGTATATGCCATTCCAATGGTGGTAACTGCTGCAGCTTCGGTTCCTTCTTCATCGAGTTCGATAAATGTATTTTGTTTTACAAAACTGATATATATATTTTCGTCGGAAATGCCACTAAAATCGGCCATGTCAGGATCGAAGGCATCGGTCATACCCATCGTTTTGAGCTGCTCATTGAGTTTCTTCTCGTAACTGAAATCAAATTTAGGCATCGAAAGATGAATTTTCGAAGGCTCTATAGATTCAAAAGAGGTCATCAGTGAATTATATGTATCAGAAGTGAAATTGCTTAAAAATTCCGATAATTTTCCTGTTGGTAAAAGTATGTCCATCACAAAATTCTGCTGATTATAAGGCATTTCCACCGCTGTGAAATCGTTTGTGCCATAAATTTTTAAAGGAATCTCTCCATTCATCATAGAAACTTTCAGGGGAACTTGTCCTTCAGGATAAAAGAATGCATCAGTAGTGAGTTTTTTATCAAAAGAATAAGTCCAAGTACCCTTAAAATAGAGGGCATTCATTAAAAACATCACCTCGTAGGGATTGATCTCGGTAAGCACTTTGGTAATTTTTCCTTTCGTGCAGTCGGATGCCCATTGATTGATGGTTTTTAGTGCTTCAGGATTATTAAAATCGAGCGATTGAGTTTGTGCATCAAAAACCTCTTGCATGGTTCGAATAAATTCTTGTTTTACAGTGAAGCTATTTCTATACCAGACTGCATTAGCCAACGAAAGCTCAACCTCAGGGTCGATAGTCAATAATTGGGTGTTGAGTTGGTGATATATTTGATTTACTTCTTCCTGCGTCAAATCATGAAAACCCAACAGGTCGCTGATTTGTTGCCAGGTGTTTCCTTTAGAGCCATTCAGTGCCATAGTAAGGGCTATGCTTGCACTCAAGGGAGATAACATCAAATTGTCATCATTGCCCTGTGCTACCAAACTGAATAGTTCTATGCCGAAATCGTTGGTGCAAGAAATGACTTTTGCCGATTTTTCAGGTAAAACGATTGGTTTGGGTTGTTTTGGAGTTTCGTCATCCTTACTGCATGAACTTATACTAAGAATTATTGGCAAAACAATCATGGGAATGGAGAGGAATAAGAAGTTTTTCATACTTGATGATGTTTGAAATGTATAAGAAAAAATAGCAATAATCAAACCATAAATATTTGAAATAGGATTAAATGAGTTATTTTAATTCAGAACCATTATTTCGGGTAAATATTGGAAAATTTGGATTGCTTAGCCATCGAATCGCCCAAAAGGGCTTTTCTAAATCACCCTTTTGCTTTTGACGCTTCAATACTTTGCCTTAATAAACAAATTATGTCCTACTACAAACAATAGTTTTCGCGACGCTAAGTATTCTACAAACTTCGTAAGAATGATATAGGCTAATTTTTTTGATGAATTGCCTTATCATTTCTCAAATCTTTATCTTATTACTTATTTTTGCTATTCTATTTTTATAAAATGGAAGTCTTCAAATTTGGTGGAGCTTCGCTGAAGGATGCTCAGTCAATAAAAAATATAGTAGAAATACTTAACTCATACCATGATTTAGAGCAATTGGTGGTTGTAGTTTCGGCCATGGGGAAAACCACAAATGCCTTTGAGAAATTCCTCTCGTTAGTCTATAGTGGATCGGCTAATTTTCAGGAAGCTATCACTCCCATTAAGTCTTTTCATTGGGAGGTTTGCCGTCAATTATTTGCCCCAGAACATTATTTCTGGAAAGAATTGGAGGCTATTTTCGATGAAATACGGGAGCAATCTGCTGAATTATCTGCATTGCCTTTTGATATGGCCTATGACAAAGTTGTGGGTTATGGAGAAATTCTTGCTTCTCGGATTTTCAGTGTTTACCTGAATACTCAAGGCATAGATCATCAATGGCTGGATGCACGTTCAGTAATTCGAACCGATAGCTGTTATCGCGCTGCCAATGTAGATATCGAACTTTCGTACGATCGAATCAGAGTATGGTTTCAGCAAAATACCGATTCACGATATAGAATAATTACTCAAGGTTTTATAGGACAGGATATGCAGGGCAACATGGTTACGCTTGGGCGCGAAGGTTCCGATTATTCTGCTGCCTTGTTTGCCACGGCACTTTCAGCCAATAGTGTTGTGCTTTGGAAAGATGTCCCAGGCGTGATGAATGCAGACCCCGATATTTATGCTCAGGCCGTGCCTTTTAAATTCGTATCCTACCGCGAAGCCGTCGAACTCACTTATTATGGAGCTAAGATAATACATCCCAAAACCATCAAACCTTTGGAAAACGCAGGAATCCCATTGTATGTCCGATCTTTTCTCCATCCGTCAGAACAAGGCACACTCATTGGACCGGGAAACGGAACTATTCCACAAATCCCCTCTATTATCCATAAAGCCAACCAAATTTTAATTACTATTTCTCATAAAGACCTTTCCTTCATCACAGAAAAAACCCTTTTGACAGTTTTATCTGTTTTTGATAATTCCTCCTTGAAGATCAATTTGATGCAAAATTCTGCTCTCACTTTTTCGGTATGTTTGGATGATGTAAAGGGGAAAATCGACCAAATCCTTACTCGACTCATGGAATCTTTCAACGTAAAATATAATCGTAAGCTTGTCCTGTTGACTTTCCGTTATTATGCTCAGCAACCTCGATTTATCGACCAATGGATAGAAGGAAGGTCCGTTTTGGTGGAACAACGCAGCCGCAACACTGCCCAATATGTTATTGCTGAAAAATGATGTCCTAATAATAATTAAGCCATGAAAAAATATTTTTTCTTTTCGTTTCTGACATTTCTAATTTTCTATTTTCCATTTGTATTACAAAGCCAGCATAGACAGCAAATTTCTCTGGATAAAAGCTGGAAATTTCATTTGGGGAGCGCTTCATCAGCCGAAAAAGATTTCGGTTATGGATTGGTAAATATCTATTCAAAAAATGGCAAATCGGAAGGTACGGCCATTTATCCCGGTTTTGATGACAGTAACTGGCGTAGGGTAAATTTGCCTCACGACTGGGCTATCGAACTTCCTTTCATAAATCATCCCTCTTTCGATGTAATGAGTCATGGATATAAACCTGTTGGCGGATTTTTCCCCGAAACCTCTATAGGTTGGTACAGGCGAAGTTTTGATATTTCACGTTCCGATTCAGGCTATCGGTTCTCTTTAACCTTCGACGGGGTCTATCGAGATGCAAAGTTCTGGCTGAATGGATATTATCTGGGTAACAACCAAAGCGGATATTCAGGTGTAGAATTCGACATTACTGACTTCGTCTGGTTCGACAAACCTAATACTATAGTCGTTCGAGTGGATGCCACCCAATACGAAGGTTGGTTTTACGAAGGAGCAGGCATTTATCGGCATGTCTGGCTGAATCGCTATCCCGAAATTCATATCCCTTCTGATGGTGTCTTTGCCTACAGCATTCCCAAAGGAAAGAGTTGCATCATTCATTTCGAAACTACCATCTCAAACTCATCTTTAAATGATAAAATGGTGAGTATGGAAACAAAAGTCAAAAGTCGTGATGGCAGACTAATCGCCCAAAACATGTCTAAGTCGGTTCGCACGGCTTCTTCAGGACAAACCAGGGTAAACCAACAGATTAAAATAGATAATCCCCACTTGTGGAACCTTGACGATCCTTATCTTTACCGTATCGAAACCAGTATTCTTTCGGAAGGTAAAATCTTGGATAAAGTAAGCATGCCATTTGGAATACGTTTTATCACTTGGGATGCCGACAAAGGTTTTTTCCTAAACGATAAACCCTTAAAACTATTAGGGGTAAACATGCATCAAGGACATGCAGGCTTGGGTATAGCCTTACCGGATGGAATGCAATATTATCGCATCAATCGTCTCAAACAAATGGGAGCGAATGCCTACCGTTGTTCGCATCATCCACCAACTCCCGAATTGTTGGATGCCTGCGATAGTTTAGGCATGTTAGTAATTGACGAAAACCGTTTATTGAACACTTCACCCGAATATCTTAATCAATTCAGCACAATGGTGATTCGCGACAGGAATCATCCTTCGGTCATTTTGTGGTCGATAGGGAATGAAGAAGGGTATATTCAAACAAATGGAAACGGTAAACGCATGGCTATTACCTTAATTGAAAAATTAAAACGGTTGGATCCATCACGTAAAGTTACTTATGCTGCTGATGTCCCAAACGTTTTCAAGGGGATCAACGAAGTAATTCCCATTCGTGGCTTCAACTATCGTGAAAAAGCCATGGAAGCCTATCATAAAGATCACCCAAATCAGCCTATTATTGGCACCGAGATGGGGAGTACCGTTACTACACGTGGCATCTATTCCTACGATTCCATCAATTGCTATTTGCCCGATTTAGACCTAACAGCTCCTTGGTGGGCTTCGAAAGCGGACGAATGGTGGCCTATAGTAGCCGAAAATCCTTGGGCTGCCGGTGGATTTATCTGGACAGGCATGGATTACATGGGCGAACCTACACCTTTTCATTGGCCTAACATAGGATCGCATTTTGGTGTAATGGACCAATGCGGTTTCCCAAAAAATCTCTACTATTATTACCAGTCATGGTGGGACACCACACTCCCTGTTTTAAATTTGGCACCACATTGGAACTGGCTTAATCGCTGGGGTTTCGAACAAGAGGTATGGATAGATTCCAACTCCGACAGTGTTAATTTGAAATTAAATGGTAAAAACCTCGGAACACGTCCTATGCAAAAAAATCAGCATCTGAAATGGAAGGTAAAATATGAACCAGGTATTCTCGAGGCAAAAGGATATAAAAATGGGTTTGAGTTTATCAC
>Ga0209604_1001749_pt1 | contig 16866 bp, 13 predicted proteins | sample AD_UKC097_MetaG_FD_184405 | JGI IMG/M metagenome (GOLD analysis project Ga0209604, IMG submission 184405) | Active sludge microbial communities of municipal wastewater-treating anaerobic digesters from USA - AD_UKC097_MetaG (SPAdes) (version 2) | ecosystem: Engineered > Bioreactor > Anaerobic >... | reverse complement strand
TAAATAGACGCCGTTGTTCGCGAAAGCGCCGTAAGCGCCGGTGAGTTCCCACAGCGTGATCTCGAAGGCGCCCAGCCCCATGGAGGGATACGGCTTCAGGTCGGCCGTGATGTGCAGTTTCCTCATCAGCTCGATGACCCTTGAGTAGCCCGTTCGGTTAAGGACCCGGACCGCGCAGATGTTCACGGAGTGCTCAATCGCCCGCCGGATCGTAATGGTCCCTCTGAATCCCTTGTCGAAATCGTGAGGGATGTATCCCTGGCTGCAGAGGGCGCTCGGGTTCTCCGACCCATACAGGAACAGGGTGGGCTGGTCGATAATGGTGTCGGAGACGTTGAAGCGGTCCCTGAACGCGGCGGCATAGATGAGGGGCTTGACCGCGGAACCGGTCTGCCTCTTCGCCTGCATCACCCTGTTGAACATCGTGGCCTCGAAATCGGAGCCGCCCACGAGCGCCGCTATCTCCCCTGTTTTCGCGTTCATGGAAAGGAGCGCAGCCTGCGCTTCCGAAGGATCGTCAAGCTGAAGCTCAAAAGGGTTGAGGCTGGCAACGTTGACGAGGATCCTGTCGCCTTCCTTGAAAACGACCCGGGGAGTAACGCTCGGGTACCACTTGAGATTCTGTTTCGTCATCTGGCGCGTCCTGCCGCCCAGGGAAACCGTCAGCTCCGCCTGTCCCGCGTCGACGACAGTAGCCCAGTAACTCTCCCCGGGCCTGAGGTCGTCATCCTCATACTCGGCGGGAGCGCCTTCCCCTCTTTTCGGCCCCCTGTAAGGGCGCCTGCGCTGATAATCGCTCAGGCCTGTTCTTACCGCCCTGGCGGCGAGGGCCTGCAGCCTCGCGTCTATCGTGGTGTGAACTTTCAGGCCTTTTTCATAGATCTGGGTTTCCCCGTATTTTCCCTCGAGATAGATCCTTATGCGTTCGGAGGCGTATGCGCCAGTGCCTTTTTCCACCTTGCTCTCTGCAAGGACCACTTCTCTGGCGGCGAGTTCCTCGTAACGGTCAAGGGAGAGTTTCCCGGTCTTCTGCATCCTGAGAAGGACCCAGTCGCGCCTCTCTTTGGCGCGTTCCGGATTCTTCCTGGGCGACCAGTGGGTGGGTCTCTGAATCAGTCCGGCGAGCAAGGCAGCCTCTTCGACGTTGAGCTGGATCGCCTTCTTGCCGAAATAGAACCTCGCGGCGGATTCCACTCCGTAGTGGCCGTGGCCGAAGCACACCTTGTTCGCGTACATCTCTAGGATCTGCTGTTTCGAATAATGCCTCTCTATGTTGAGGGCCAGGATCATCTCCTTCAGCTTCCTCGTGAGGGTCTTTTCCGGCGTGAGGAAATACTGCCTCGCGAGCTGCATGGTGATGGTCGAGCCGCCCTGCCCGGCCTTTCTCTCGAGAAGGTCGCGGAGGACCGCCCTCATCAACCCCCTTATCGAAATGCCGTGATGTTTGTAGAAATTGGCGTCCTCGACCGCTATGAGAGCCTCAAAGAAAACAGGGCTTATTTCGGTGTAGGGGACGAGGATTCTTTTCTCCGCGCCGTATTCCTGGAGAAGAGTGCCGTCCTTGGCGTAGACCTTCGTGGTTTCCATCGGCTGGCTGAAGGCCAGGCTGTTCACCTCGGGGATCCCCCTGGTGATGAAAAATGCGGACACGGCCCCCACGATTATCCCGGCAACCAGCAGGACCGCCGCCGCCGCGACGAGGATCGAGCCTTTTTCTTTACGGGCCATATTTTTTATAGAACTCCATGAACTGCGGGTTCTCGCACAACGCCTGGTTGAGAGAGAATATGTCCTGGAGCTGGTTGGTCGTTCTTCTCAGCCTTCTGCACAACTCGAAACCAAGGTTCCTCCAGATCACGGAACCGATCAGCGGGGATTCGTCGAGGATCGAAAGGAACACGTCCCTCTCGATCGCCAGCACCACGACCTTCGACACGGTCTCGACCGTCGCGCTCGCGGGGCCTCCGTCTATGACCCCCAGTTCCCCGAAAATGTGCGGAGGGCCGAACGTGGCGATGGCGATCTCCCTGCCTGCAATGTTGCGCACGACCTTGACCTCGCCCTCCTGAAGGAGGTAGAGCTTCGGCACGCTGTATCCTTCGACCAGGATCTGGCTTCCCACGGGATGCTTCTCCATCGAGAAGGCGCCCATCAGCTTGGCGAACTCGTCCGCCTCCAGGTCCTGGAAAAGATAAATATCGTGAGGTTTCTGTTCTTCCGCTGCCATAGCAAACCTCCTAACTGGAGATGTTATCCGTTTTCACGGGGTTAGTCAACAAAGGCGGGGAGCCGGGGAAGGGCGGAGGATCAAACCATGTCGTATAATATCGGCATGATAATAAGTGTCAGCAGGCGGACGGACATTCTCAAGTTTCATTCCGGCTGGTTCAGGAAAGCCCTGAAAAGGAGATTCGTCGAGGTCGCGAACCCGTTCAACCCCGGGCAGAGCAGGATCGTTAAGCTCGACATGGATCATGTCGACGCGTTCGTCTTCTGGACAAGGAATCCGGGGCCGTCATGGGACATTCTGAAAGATCTCGACAAAAGCGGTCATCCTTTCTACATGATGATCTCTTTTACCAACTACCCGAAACCGCTGGAGCAGAACGTCCCGGACATCGGGGCCGTGTTAGAGATCTTCAGGAAGGCGTGCGGCACGTTCGGTCCCGAGAGAGTAGTCCTCAGGTACGATCCGATTCTGCTTTCAAGCCTGACGATGCCCGGATTCCACTTGAAGAACTTCGAGCTCATATGCATGACCCTCTCCCCTTTCACGAAGCGGATCATCACCAGCCTGTTCGATCCCTACAAGTTCGCGATCAGGAGGCTGCTGAAGATTGAAGGGTTCGAGTTCCTTGAACCGGACCATGAAGAGATCATCGATCTGCTTTCAAGGATGAAGGTCGTCGCCGAAGGCAATTCACTTGAACTTCAAAGCTGCTGCGAAGGGGAGATTTTCGCGAAGTCGGGGATCAGGAAAGGCGCATGCATCGATACTGATCTGCTAAACGGGCTTTTCGGCCTTGAACTGCGATACGAAAAGGACAGGAACCAGCGCGAAAACTGCCTCTGCTCAAGGAGCGTCGACATAGGCTGCTATGACACCTGTAACGCCGGCTGCGCTTACTGCTACGCGAACAGAAGATGATCAAAGCTAAAGGCTGAAGGAAAAGAAAAGAACAGTATTCACCACAGAGGTCACAGAGGGCGCAGAGTATAAAAGAGAAGGTGAAAGAAAAACCTTTTCCCGGTTCTGACGAAGAAGTTGCTTCGAAGCAAAGATCTGGTATTTTCTGGTTTTTGAGCAATATAAGATCTTCGTAGATCTATCCCTCGCTCTGTGTTCTCTGTGGCCTCTGTGGTTAAGGCTTTTTTAATTCTTCAATTTTCAATTGAGACGAATCATGCCGAAATGACGGCCATAAAGGCGCATACGGAGGATCACTTTTCTCCAAGACACCTACTTCAGCGAGCTCTGCTTCTTCATCCCCGGCATGTAGCCTTCCTTGACCTGTCTTACATCCTCGATCGTGTAAAATGCCGCCGGGTTGTTGAGCTTCAGCGTCCGGATAAAATCCGTTACCTGCCCCCTCCTGATAGTTGAGAAGATCATCCTGACGGGCCCTTCCATCCCTGCGGCGTCGACAGTCGTGAGCCTGTAACCTTTTTCCTTCAGGATCCTTACCGATTCATCGGAGTTCTGTTGGAACACGACGCGGACCATGACGAAACCGATCGAGAGCTTTCTCTCTATGAAGAGCCCCACCACGTTGCCCGACGCGAATCCCGCCGCGAAGACGACATAGTAGAAGATGTTGTCCATCTGGCCCATTATCTGCCTTATGGCCAGCAGCCAAATGAACGATTCGAAGATCGCGCAGACGAAGGTCAGAAATACGAACCCTTTCGTGGCGAAAATGATCCGCATGATCCCGAGCGACTGGTCGAAGATCCTCGCGCAAAATATCAGCATCGGCAGTATCACGTACGCGAAAAGGTCCGCATTTCCAAAGAGATCCATTTGATTATTCTCCTCCACCATAAAAGTCTCGGAGCGGCTCACTTGATCTTACCTTGCTTTCAAGAAAATAAAGCGACCGCCTGTCCAACAGAATAACACCCTGTGTATCCTAAAGCCGCTGTGGCTTAACAAGCTCCACTTTCATTTTAAATATCAAAGTTTAAATTGCAAACTTAAAAAATGAAGGAAGCTATTTCCTTATTGAACCTTCAGCGCTTCAGACTTAAGCCTTCAGCTCTATATTTTGTATCCTTGTTCCCTAAGGTAGGCGATGAAGCGCCAGGCACGCTTTGACGGCGGTTCGATCTTCGACGGCAGGCCGAGCTTCGAGCCCACCTCCATCACGGGAACAAGCAGGTCGAGATCGGGCCCCGAAGCCGCCCCCGTGACGCAGAGCCTCAAAGGATGGTAGAGGTTCTTCCCCTTCACCTTCAGCTCGTTCTTGATCTCGTTGATCAGCGCCATGTAGCCTTCCTTCGTCGTCAGGTCGCGGCTCTCAGCCTTCTCCGCGAACGCGAGAACCACTCTCAAAGCGTCCTCGGATTCAAGCATCGCCCTCGACTCGTCGTCCATCGAAGCCGGGTCGAAACGGAAGACCTGCGCCGCGGCGTCAACCGCTTCGGGAAGAAGATGTATCCTCTTCTGAACAAGCTCCGCCAGTTTGAGGAGCCACCCGTCGTATCCGGCGCCCGGCGACCTTTCAGGCAGAAGGCCCTTCTGAGCGAAATATGGGACTATCTTACCGGCGAACTCTTCCGCAGGCATCGCCATTATGTGTTCCTTGTTCAGGTGCCTGAACTTGTTCTCGTCGTAGACCGCGGCCGACTTGTTGACTCTTCCGATGTCAAAGCGTTGTTTCAATTCTTCAGGTGTGAGAACTTCCTTTTCCTCGGCATCCGACCAGCCCAGGAGGGCCAGCCCGTTGAGCAGCCCCTCCGGAAGGAACCCTTTTTCCCTGAAAGCCTGAAGCGAAACATCCCCGTGTCTCTTGGAGAGCTTTCCGCCGTCAGGCCCGAGGATCATCGAAAGGTGGGCGAAATTCGGCTTCGAATAACCGAAGGCTTCGTAAAGAAGTATCTGCTTGGGCGTGTTCGGAAGGTGGTCCTCACCTCTTATCACGTCGCTCACTTCCATGAGCGAATCGTCGATCACCACCGCGAAATTGTATGTCGGAGAATGGTCCGGCCTCACTATGATAAAGTCGCCGAAAAGTGACGTGTGGATGGAGACGTCGCCTCTGATGAGATCCTTGAAATCGACATGCCGGTCACCGGCCCTGAGCCTGAAGGAAGGCTTGAGCCCCGACGCCTCCTTCTCTTTTCTCTGATCTTCAGAGAGGTTCCTGCAGGTCCCAGGGTAAATGTAGTTGCGACCCGCGGCCCTCGCCTCCTCGCGCTGGCTGTTCAGGGTTTCCTGAGAACAGTAGCAGGGATAAGCTTTTTCCTCCTTCAGAAGCCTGTCGAGGTGTTCCGTGTAGATTTGGTAGCGCTCGGTCTGCCTGTAGGGCCCGTGCGAGCCTCCGGCTTCGGGGCCTTCGTCCCAGTCGATCCCAAGCCATCTGAGGTCGTCTATCACTCCCCTTATGCTCTCGTCGGTTGACCTCTCCGCGTCGGTGTCCTCTATCCTCAGTATGAAGGCGCCGCCGTTCCTTCTCGCGTAAAGCCAGTTGTAAATGGCCGTCCTGACGTTGCCGAGATGAAGCTTTCCGGTTGGCGAGGGGGCGAACCTAACTCTGAGGCCCATTGAAAGTCAACCCTTTCCGTACTTTTCTATTTCCTGGCCTATGACGTTGGCTGACAGCTGGTGCAGGCTGTCCTTCGTCGCCGCGTATATTTCAGAAGCCAGCGCCCTTGTCCTTTCGCTGTTAGCCATCGCCTTGTAGATCGGACGCAGGTATTTCATCCTGCCGACCTCGGAAAGGAACGCCTTTATCTTCGGGAAGGCCGGCTCGTAATCCGAAGCCGCGGCGATTGTGAGCCATTCGCAAAGGATCTCGGAGTTGGAGACGCTCTTCAGCTCGAAGTTCGTCTCGAGCCACACGCACTCCTCGCGGCTGAGCGGCCTGCCAAGGCCCTGAAGATAGATAAGCTTTTCGCTGGTGTTCATAGTGGAGATCTCAGCGAAAGATGGGTAGGTGCCGTGTTTGAAAGCGGCAGATAGGTTGCTTATGAATTCCAGGCGCTGGGACTGTATCTGCGGACAGTTCCCCGGGACGCCGGGAGAGAAAAGCCAATCGTCGCCACCGACCTTTTCCATGATCCCCGGGAAATGGGTCTCTATGAAGCTTTTAAGTTCCGTCGTCTCGATCGAGGTGAACCTGTACTTTTCAATGTACGCCCTTATGAAACGGTCCCAGGCCGGCCTCGATACGGTTTCTTCGAGCAGTCTCAGGAAGAGGCAGCCCTTTTGGTAGGGAACTTCCGAAAAGACTTCATCCGGGTTTACGCCTTCCAGCTTCGTGACGAGGCAGGTGAACGGCGAATCCGCGCCAAAACGGTCAAGGGCCCCCTTGAGGGAGTTTAACCCCTGCGCGTAGGACATGACCGCCGACTCTGTTCCATAAAGCTTTTCCAGGATCCTTCTCTCGGCCCAGACCGTGAACCCTTCGTTTATCCAGAAATGCTCGGCGTTCGCGTTCGTCACGAGGTTGCCGGTCCACGAATGGGCCAGCTCGTGGACGACCACCGCGACAAGCGAGCGGTCGCCGGCGATGAGGGTCGGCGTGAGGAAGGTCAGCCTGGGGTTCTCCATCCCTCCGTAGGGGAAGGACGGCGGGAGGACAAGCAGGTCGAACCTTTCCCATTCGTAGGGCCCGAAAAGGGCTTCAGCTTCCTTGATCATGTTCTCGGTCTCTTCGAACTCATAAGCCGCCTTGTCGAGAACCTCGGGCTCGGCCCAGATACGGGTCCTCGGCCCCACTTCCTTGGCGGCGATCCTTCCAGCGGCAAAAGCGAACAAATAGGGAGGTATCGGCTGGGGCATCTTGAAGAAATAGGTCTTCTCGCCCTTCGCGGGATCTTCGCTGGTTCCTGCGCTTCCCGCGGCCATCACGACAGTCAGCGCGGAAGGGACTGTTATCGAAGCTGTATAGGTGACCCTTACTGCCGGAGAATCCTGGATCGGCACCAGGGACCTCGCGTGGATGGCCTGGCACTGGCTGAAAAGGAACGGCTGCGACTTGCCTCTCGTTTGCGAGGGATTGAGCCACTGCAGGGCAGAGGCGTTCTCCGGGACCTCGTATTCGATCAGGACGCTCTTCGAGGGTGAATCGAATTGTATCTCGAAAAGGCTGCCGAGGACCGGATCCTTGGGATGAAGCCTGTACTTCAATTCTCTTCCGTCCTCGAGGCTCACTTTCCTGATTTTGAGATCCCTCGAATCGAGGTTCAGGGAGCCTTCCGCCTCGGATTCGAACATGAGCTTTGCCTTTCCCGTCAGCATTTTCCGGCCGAAATCGACCCTGAGGGCGAGCTCGAACGATGAAATCTTCGGCTGGGCGTCGTCGTAGTAAGAATGCGGGTCTCTTCTTGCCATGCTGTTTCCTTTCCGTAAGGGGCGCTTAAAAAAAGTTATATTACTTTAAAGGATTCCTTCATGCAATACCAAATCCCATAAAAGTGTTAAACTTTGTTTTCGGGTTTTCCGTAATACTTTTTTTTGAGGAGGTTGTGTATGTTCAGAAAGATGTTTTTTCTCGCCGCGATCTTGACCCTCTCTTTCGGTTTCGTTTCCGCGGAAGAGCCCGGGAAACTGGAGCTCTCCCTGCAGGACGCGCTCGGCTTCGCGATGCAGAACAACTTTGACATCAGCCTGAGCCGCATAGAGCACCAGACGGCCGAGTACTCGCTTAAGAGCGCCAAGGGGATCTACGATCCTTCTCTCTCTTTCACACTCAATTCGAACGTGGACCGGCAGCCCACGACAAGCCTTCTCCAGGCCGGCAGCGGGCTTTCGACCTACATGTCGAGGCAGGACAGTTACAACTTCGGGCTCTCCCAGCTCGCGCCGTGGGGACAGACGTTCTCTCTCGACTGGTCCAACGTGAGGTCAAGGACCAATTCCAGCTATTCGCTCTACAACCCAACCTATTCTTCGGACGTGAGCCTCAGCACGTCGCTTCCCCTCCTGAAGGGGTTCGGGTTCACCTCCGCCAACAGGTACCTCCTGAAGGCCAAGCTCGACCGGCTGGCTGCAGATTCGACCTATTCGCGCCTGATCAGGGAATCCCTACGCGATGTGGAGAGCTCATACTGGAGCCTCGTTTACGCGAGGGAACAGCTCGAAGTGACAAGGAAGGCCCTCGAAATAGCGAAGGAATTCCAGAAAGAGACAGGCGCGAGGATATCGGTCGGGACGCTCGCCCCGATCGAGAAGGTCTCCGCGGACGCGCAGGTGGCCTCGAGAGAGGAAGAGATGATCTCCGCCAGGAGCCTGGTGGAAACTTCCGAAGACATCCTGAAGGTGTTCCTCGGCATCCGCAAGGAGAGCGACGAGTGGAACAAGAACATAGTGCCGACCGACGCCCCCAACGTGGCCGCATCTACCTTCGATGAAGAGGCCGCGATACAGTCGGCCCTCGGCAAGAGGGACGAGATAAAGGAGCTCGAGCTCGCGCTCGAGAAGAGCAAGGTGGACACCAAGGCGGCGAAGAACGACATGCTTCCCACCCTGACCCTCGACGGCGCCCTCAGATACAACGGCTCCTCGGGCGACTACTACATGGAACACCCGGTATTCTTCGTCGACCAGGATTTCCACGACGCGTGGGACCAGGTGACCGACAGGGATTACAAGTCCTGGGCGGTCGGCCTCAACTTCCGCATACCGATAGGGAACAGGACTCAGCGTTTCATTTATCAGAACTACCGCCTCGCGCAGAACGCGGCCGAGATCTCCCTCGAGAAGACCAGGCAGAACATCATCAGCGAGGTGAGAAGCTCCCTGCGGATCGTCAGGAACACGGAGAAGAGGATCGCCGCGGCCGAAGCCAACCTCAAGCTGCAGAAGGAAAAACTGGACGCCGAGAAGAAGAAGTACGACAACGGCCTTTCCACCTCCTTCAACGTCCTCTCTTACCAGAACGACGTCCTCTCCGCTGAGACGAGCCTCCTGAAAGCCAAGATAGACCACCAGCTCGCCCTGTCCGCCTTGGAAAGGGCCGAAGGCACCTACCTCGAAGCCAGGGGGATCAAATTCGACGTCCCGCGCTGCTGTGAAGAGCAGGAAAAGAAAGAGTAAGGGGAAAGCGATGGATAACGAAGAGAAAAAGGAAGAGTTGAGACCCGAAGAACCGGCTCCCGCTCCAGTGATCGAACAGAAGGAGCTTCCACCTGAGGAGATGAGCTTCTGGAAGGCAGCCTCCGGCGTCTTCATGGAACCGTCGAAGGCTTTTCCGTTCCTGGCGACGAAGAAAGCGTGGATCGCCTTCCCGCTCCTGCTCCTCCTTCTGACGACACTCGTCTCCACCTATGTGTTTTTCGAGCGCGTCGACAGGGAGGCGTTCATCATGCAGCAGCTGAGGAACAACAAGTTCGCCTCGCAGATGCCGCAGGACCAGTATGACAAGGTAGTGAACGATTTCAAGGAGAAGAACAGTCTTACTTCGTCCATCTGGCCGGGATTTTTTATGATGGTGTGGCTGCTCCTGGCCTCTGTGGTCTACTATTTCTGCTTCCTCGCCCTGGGGGGGACCGGCGGATTCATGCCAACCCTCGTGGTCGTCTGCTGGGCCGAGCTAACCACCTGCGTTGCGCAGCTCATTTCAATTCCAATAATGCTTTTCAAAGCGGGGGACCAGCTGCTCCACCCTGAGGCGATCCTGCTCTCGAACATCGGAGCCCTCATAGGCCCTGAAAAGCTTTCCCAGGCGATATTCTCCCTGCTTTCCGCCTTCGATGTTTTCGCCGCGTGGAACCTCATCCTTCTCATCATAGGGCTCGCGGCCATATCAAAACTGAGCAAGGGGATGTCGGCAACGATAATCCTTTCCCTTTACGCTTTGAAGATAGCCTTGAAAGTGGCCTGGGTGGCCTTTTTCGTTCAATAGACATCGCGGGAGTTGAGCGTGAACAAGAAAAAATGGATCTTTATCGGCATAGGGATTTTCATTCTCATCATAATAATCGTCTCGATCTTCAAGAGTTCCGGGAACCAGATCGAGGTGGAGGCGGCGAAGGTTGAGAAGGGCAAGATCAGCCCTACAGTCAACGCGGACGGTAACATCACCGCGAAGGTGACGGTCAACATGTCCTCCCAGGTGATGGGGGAGATCGTCGCGATACCTTTCAAGGAAGGTTTCCCGGTCAAGAAGGGCGATGTCCTCGTCCAGATCAACCCCGACACCTACGAGAGGGATGTCGCCCAGGCGAAAGCCTCTCTGGACGCCGCCTACGTCGCGAACGACGAGGCGCAGGTGAACCTTTCCCAGAGGAAGAGGGACCTCGACAGGGCCCAGAAGCTTTACGCCGACAAGATCTTCTCCTCCGAACAGCTGGAGAACGCCAAGCTTATACACGACCAGGCGGTCCTCCAGGAAAAGCAGGCCAAAACAAATATCGCGATGGCGCGCGCGGCTTATGAAAGGGCGAAGGACTACCTCTCCAAGACGACCATGCGCTCGCCGGTCGACGGAGTAGTAACCGCAGTCAACGCCAAAGAGGGAGAGACTGCGATCATGGGAACAATGAATTTCGCGGGCACTGTCATCCTGACGGTCTCGGACCTCTCCGAGATAATAACCGAAGTGCAGGTGGACGAGGCCGATTTCCCGAGGCTCAAGATGGGCCAGAAGTCGACCGTAATAATAGATGCGCTCGGAGGCAAGAAGTACGACGGACGGGTGATCGAGATCGGGGCATCCGCCCACTCGTCGCTGACCGGGACGCAGACGAACATACGCCAGTTCACAGTGAAGATATCCATAGAGAAGCCAGATTCGGACCTCAAGCCCGGAATGACCACCCGCGTAAAGCTTCACGCCGAAGAAAGGACAAGCGTCCTCAGGGTGCCCATAGGAGCGGTCAAATCGGAACTGAAAGAGGGAGATCAGATCTATTTCTGCATGCTCAACGAGAAGGGGAAGGTCAAGAAGGTCATCGTGACGACCGGCTTATCCGACGATCTCTTCATGGAAGTGACCTCCGGCCTGAAGGAAGGCGACGAGGTGATCACCGGGCCTTACAGGATCTTCAAGACCCTCAAGGAAGGCGAGAGGATCAAGGTAAAGAAGGAAGCGGATCTCGAGAAGGGAGAATCCGCGGTCCAGGTGGAAGCATCCTGATGGCAGAAGATTCCGTCATCGAAGTCAAGGGACTCACCAAGGATTACCCGATGGGCGCCGCGGGGGTGTTCAACGCCCTCCGGGGGGTCGACCTCAAGGTTCAAAAGGGAGAATTCATCGCCATCATGGGCGCTTCGGGCTCGGGCAAATCGACCCTGCTGCATCTTCTGGGCTGCCTCGACACGCCGACATCGGGAAGCTATCTTCTCGAAGGAACGCCCGCCCACACGCTGACTCCTGACGAGTTGGCGGAGCTCAGGAACAAGAAGATAGGTTTCATCTTCCAGAGCTTCTACCTCCTGCCCCGCGCGAGCGCTCTCGAGAACGTCGAGCTTCCACTGATCTACTCCAAGGTGCCTCCGGCAGAAAGGAAAAGAAGGGCGATGGAGGTGATCTCCTTCCTGAAGCTCGATCAGCACGCGAAGCACCTGCCCAACCAGCTCTCCGGCGGGCAGCGGCAGCAGATAGCGATCGCCAGGGCGCTCGTCAACAACCCCAGCCTGATCATGGCGGACGAGCCCACGGGCAACCTCGACAGCGTCACTTCAGAGAGGATCATGGAGCTTCTCAAACAGCTCAACGACATGGGCAACACACTCATACTGGTCACGCACGAGCACGACATCGCCGCTTACGCGAAAAGGCTCGTCAGGATAAAGGACGGGCTGATAATCTCGGACGAGATAACCGCCGGAAAGCAGAAGAACTAGCGGAAAGGGTATGAAATATGCGTGATTCAACCGTTTCAGGAATGTCCGCTTTCTCGCTGTTTTTCAATTTTCAATTTCCCGAAGTTCCGCCTTCGGGGATACGAAGGGAAATCCTATGAGCGCGCCTTCGATAAAAAAAGACGAGATATTCGGACTGTGGGGAACTTTCGTAGAGCTGGTCAGGGTGTCCCTCAGGGCCATCATGGCGAGCAAGATGCGCTCGTTCCTGACCGTCCTCGGCATCATAATCGGCGTCCTCGCCGTCGTTACGGTCCTCTCGATAATCCAGGGGGTATTCGCATCGTTCTTCCAGGAGTTCGAGACGATGGGCGCGGACACGATGTTCATAAGGCCCAACTACGAGATGTTCCAAAGCCACGTCGAGGGTATCAGGCGCCTCAAAATGACTTACGAGGACGCGGTCGCTCTCGGAGAGAACGTTAAAGAAGTCAAGGAGGTCGCCCCATTCCTTATGTCCTCCGATTCCCTCTCTTACCGGGGAAAGAAGGACGCCACCCAGATAATCGGCACTACCGAGAGCTACCTGCCGGTCAACAACCTCGGCCTGGACGCCGGTCGTTTCATAAGTCCGGTGGACGTATCAACGCGAAGGAAGGTCTGCGTCATCGGCAGGGATATCATCGACAAGCTCGCTCTTCCGGAGGAATGCCTCGGAGAAGAGATCCAGATCGGAAGGGGAACCTACACGATCATAGGCATCCAGGAAAAGAAGGGCGGATCTTTCGGCCAGAGCCAGGACGATATCATATACATTCCACTGACGACCGGAATCCAGCAGTACGGGCAGGCGGTCTCGAACCAGGTATTCATGGTGGTCCAGGTCAGGGATGTCAAGAAGATGGACGACGCCGTCGACAGGATATCGACCCAGATGAGGAAACAGCATGGGCTCAAGTTCGGCCAGGAGGACGATTTCAGGATCTTCACGGTCGAACAGGTGAGGAAGATAATAAAGCAGTTCACGTCTATCTCCACGATGGTGGTTACGGCCATCGTCTCGATCACCCTCATCGTAGGAGGCATAGGCATCATGAACATCATGCTCGTGTCCGTGACCGAACGGACGCGCGAGATCGGCATAAGGATGGCGGTCGGGGCGAAGAGGACCCACATCCTCTACCAGTTCCTGCTCGAATCGGTCACCCTGTCTACGCTTGGAGGTATAATCGGACTGGGAACGGGGTATGGGCTTGCCCACTTCATTGTCTTCATCCTTAGGAAAAGTGTGTCCGAAACATTCCCGCCGGCCTACGTGCCTCTTTGGGTAGTAGCTCTCAGCCTCCTCTTCGCTGCCCTCACCGGCGCGGTTTTCGGCGTCTATCCCGCCTACAAGGCATCGCGCCTCGATCCCATCGACGCGCTGAGGTATGAGTAGGGCTTACGCTTTCCAAAGAAGGAGGCGCTGCGGCCGACCTGAATTCTGATGATCCTCCTTTACATGGGATTTCTGGGAACACCACACTTAATTCTTAACTCTCTCTCAGTAATGCGCAACAATTGGCTTGATCAGGAAGGGGGTTCCACCAGAACTCTGGATCCTCTGCTGATTCTGAAGCTGATATTTACTTGGCTCCGGAAGAGCGTTTCCATAGAACAGTAAAGAATTATTTTTCTTCGATCTCTCTGTTCCCTCTGCGGCAAAGGTTTTTGTTCTTTTCCAAGTTCATGGCCCTCGGCGCCTGGTCACATCTTCGTTATTTCGGCGCGCTTTACTTCTTCCCAGACCTCGAAGAATGTGCGGTACTGCCGGTCATGATCCTGGAGGCCCTGCCTCAGGATCTGTTCCATCTTCTTCGTATCCTTTTTCGCGACCGTCAGGTTCGCCCCGTAGACGAACGCGGAGTTGGTGTCCATCGTCGCCAGGTCCGCGGAAATGAAGGCTATGAAAAGCTTCCTTCTCTTCTCCGGCGGGAGGCCGTTCGCCGCGCCGAGGATCTTGAATCCGCCTTCAGGGTCATCGGGAAAACGGTTGTCGACGGTTACCACGGCGTAATCGTTCTTTCTTATCAGGTCTATGCTTTTTGTGGTCGATTCGGCGATGTCGACGCTATAACCCATCTTCACGAGGGCGGATCGAAGCAGTTCCTGGAACATCTGCTCGTCGTCGCACACCAGAGCCTTCGGCTTCAGGTCTTCGTCTTCCTCCTCCTCTTTCTGGTTCTTTTTATTTATGGGAAGGTAGGAGAGAAGCTCTCTGAGGATCTGGTCCTTTATCGAGGAAGCGTCCTCCTCTTTTGCTTGAGGCTGCGGTTTTTCCTTCGGCGCCGCATCCTGTCCGCCGGTAGGTATCTGCGAGCCGCATCCGGGACATTTGAAGGCTTTCGGCATCACCGGGTACCTGGTTTCGTCTATGAGGAAACTTTTCTGGCATGATAGGCATGTTATCTGCATGTTCACTCCATCAGGTCCTTGATATCGGTGGCGGGCGAATACTGAGTCTGAGCAGCCGGCTGGACGCCCTGAGACTTGGATGGTTGAGCGGGGCCGGCCCCGGGTCTTGGCGGTTCTTCGGGTTTTTTCGCCTGGCTTTCCTGGTAGATCTTTCCCGCCGAAGAGGTCGCGTCGATGCCGGACATCCTTAGGCTGAGGTTCGGGGCGTTGGTCGCGTAGGAAAGAGCCGTCTCCTTGGTTATCACTCCCTCCTTCCAGAGCCTTTCAAGTTCGTCGTCGAAGGACTGCATGCCGTCAAGGGAGCCGTCGATGATGGCGTCGAGAAGGGACCTGCCTTCCTTTTCCGATTCGCCCTTCTGGATGTATTCCCTGGTCCTCGGCGTGGAGCTCATCATCTCGCAGACGGCCACCCTGCCCGATCCGTCTGCCTTGGGAACCAGCCTCTGGCAGACGATCCACTTGAAGGTCTGGCTGAAGCGCGTCCTGATCTGCTGTTCCTCGTTCTTCGGAAAGATGCCGACTATCCTGTCGACGGTCTTGCTCGCGTCTATCGTATGCAGAGTGGACATGACTAGGTGGCCCGTTTCCGCCGCCTCAAGGGCTATCTCGGTGGTCTCAAGGTCTCTCATCTCTCCGACCAGAATCACTTTCGGAGCCTGTCTCAATGCCGCCCTCAGGGCGAGGGCGAAGGAGGGGACGTCGGCGCCCAGCTCCCTCTGGTTTATGGTCGATTTCTTGTGCCTGTGCAGGTACTCCAGTGGGTCCTCGATCGTCACGATGTGGTAGGCCTTGTCCTCGTTTATGCGGTTGATTATGGCGGCGAGGGTCGTCGACTTGCCGTTGCCGGTGGGCCCAGTGACAAGAACTATGCCGTTCCTCTCCTCGGCGATCTTGTTTATCGCCTTGGGAAGCCCCAGCTCCTCAACCGTCGGAACGCCGCTCGGGATAACCCTGAGGACTATGGAGTAAGTCCCCCTCTGGGAAAAGACGTTTACCCTGAACCGGGTTTTTCCGGGGATCGAATATGAAAGATCGGCGCTCCCCTGCCTGAAGAGCTTGTGAAGGAGATGGCGGTCGTTCTTTATCAGGGCAAGGGCGATCTGCTCCGTCTGGTACGCGGTGAGCTTCCCCATGCCCTTGATCGGGACTTCCCTGAGCTGGCCGTTGACCTCGATCTGCGGGGCTTTGCCGGTCGAGAAATTGAGGTCGCTGACATTTGGCGACTGAGAGAGCATGAACTCGAAAAGAGCGTCTATCTGGCTCACTGTTTCCTCCCTTTAACTCCAGTCTGATATAATAGAACAGGAGGCTTAAAATGGGAAGAGAACGACTTAGAATACTCATCGGGAAGGTAGGGCTGGACGGCCACGACAGGGGAGCGAAGATAATCGCCAGGGCCCTCAGGGACGCCGGCCACGAAGTCATATACACGGGGCTTCACCTTTCACCGGAGCAGGTTGTCGCGACGGCGGTACAGGAGGATGTCGACGCGATCGGCCTCTCTATCCTCAGCGGAGCCCACAACACTCTTTTTCCCAGGGTGGTCGGACTGCTCAAGGAGAAAAAAGCTGAAGACATCGCGGTCTTCGGCGGAGGGATAATCCCTAAGGAGGATATCCCCTTCCTGATCGAATCGGGGCTCAAGAGGGTTTTCACCCCGGGCACTACGACAGATGAAGTGCTCGATTTCCTCGATACCGAAATAGCACCCGCAAGGAAGAAACAGTGAGGAAAGGAACTGGAGCTGATGGCTCAAGGCTGAAGTTCAATAAGGAACTGGATTCCTCCATTTTAAAATTTTCAATTTGATATTTGATATTTAAAATGCAGGCGCAGCCTGCTATTCAAGGCATCCATCAATCAGCTCCCTAACCTTTAGCCCTATCGCCGGAGATGAAGTTAGGCCGGGCGATTCGATCCCGATAAGGTTGATGAAACGCGGAAAATCATTGTCGCTCTCCTCGCGGATCACGAAATCCCTGCTCGGCTCTCCTGGACCGTACCGCTTGGCCTGGAATCCTGCCATGTCCGGGGCGATATCCTCCGGCTCAAGATCCGGAAGAAAAGGTTTGACCGCTTCGTGGAATTCCGGCAGAAGTTTCCCGTCAACTGAATAATCCAGCGTCCCGGACCATTCGTCGCGAGGCCCAATCTTCATACCTCCGGAGAGCTCCGGAACGGTGTGTATCCCGACCGTGGCGTCCTCCGGAGGTACAGGGTAGATGAGCATTTCCGGCATCCGGTCGAGTTTCCTGAGGACTCTGAAATAAACCCCTTTCCTGAAGAAGATCCTGTAACTGAGCCTGTCCAGATCGAACCCTGCCATCGATGCGACATCGCCGGAGGAGAGCCCGGCGCAATTGACAACGATCACCGCCGAGACTTTCGAGACGCCGCCGTTCGTTTCGCTGACGGATAATTCATAGCCGCCGTTCGTTTTTTCA
>Ga0209604_1001745_pt1 | contig 16885 bp, 13 predicted proteins | sample AD_UKC097_MetaG_FD_184405 | JGI IMG/M metagenome (GOLD analysis project Ga0209604, IMG submission 184405) | Active sludge microbial communities of municipal wastewater-treating anaerobic digesters from USA - AD_UKC097_MetaG (SPAdes) (version 2) | ecosystem: Engineered > Bioreactor > Anaerobic >... | reverse complement strand
GGGGCAACAGCTACCGCCTTAAGGGAAAACTACCAAAGGAAGGAGAGAAATCCTATGAACAGGGACAGTGATCATGTGGCCTAATTCTCATGCAGATTTTTGGCCTACTTTTTCATGCCCATTGACACCATCGAAGGAAATTACCCTTCCGGGTACACCTACGACTACAGCATTATCAGGCACATCCTTTGTGACAACACAGTTAGCCCCTATGGCAACATTATCTCCGATGACTACTCTCCCTATTATCTTTGCCCCTGGCCCTATGTAGACATTGTTCCCCACAACAGGATATCCTTTGTTTTTTCCCCTATTAGATTGTCCTATGGTAACACCATGGGACAAATTGCAGTTTTTTCCTATCTTTGAGAAAGGGCTGACGATAATGCCTCCATAATGTCCTATATAAAAGCCACTACCAATGTCAGCCAGAAAGGGCACCGATATTCCAAGCTTGAATGTATAATGGAGCAGCAAATGACGCGCTAAAGGATATAGTGTATACCTCAATATCCCTGAATTTCTTGTATAGTTGCATGTACGCATCCAGAAGACATACTTATATGATCCACCCTCATTGGAAAAAAGGCATCTGATCATCTGTGAAATCTTCATACTTCCACAAAACCGATAGAGGTCAGATCGAATAATATAAAGGTATTCATTAAAATCCATATTTAATTATATTCCTAAGTTAGCCAAGGAAGTGTGCCCTTCAATCAGAATAATAATCTCTCCAATCTCTTATTGAATATACTCTATAGATACACCCGTTGGAGGAGTTGGTGGTGTAATATCTTGAGCTGTATCTGGGAAGAACTGCCCGTCAAATCCTGCATCATCCTGGCCACCATCATGAACCTGGCCTCCAATAGAACCATCATCATAATAAAACTTGATCTCATCTATCCAGATAGTGAAAGGTCTTTGTGGTTCCGGACCACTTGCTTCCTGACCAAAATGAAAATAAAACCGACCATAGTTATCATAATAGTCGGGCTGGTTCGGTGGTACTGTGCTTCCGCTGTAATTCGCCTGATCCGGGTGGGTGTTGAATATGTACTTTACCCAACCATTCCCAACTTGTTCGATGGTAACTCTATGATAGTAATGGTGTATGCCACTGTCTGATTCTGATGTTGCAGCATGAGTGTCGCTCCAATTGTTGGGGTCATGAATGTAGGTGCCGAACTGCCATGTATCATATCGGAATGGAAGAGTTTGTATCGGGAAGTTCTCAGGGAAACGCAAATAAAAGCTAATCCTATTAGCACCCTTAGCTTCCGGCATATAATCGGTTGTTTTATCATTAGAACGGAAAAATATCTGTGGACTCGCAGAACTTGCAAAAGTCACTTTTAAAGATCTTTGCGTATTGTTTGCTCCAATAGTATCAATTTCAATATTGTCCCCTTCCCCTGGGGTGGTAAACGACCAACCTCTACCGTTATGACTTGTATCCTGGTTGCCACCTGGCAGCCATAATACACCATCTTCAAAGTTCTGGAGAATATTCTCAGCACGAACAGGTCTGACATATGCTAACAATATGATGAGGCATACTACAATACCAACAATTCTTGATAACCTTCGAATAATTATTATTAAGTTAGTCATTTTCATGATTATGCTCCGGATTGTTTTTCTCATAATATATGCAATAATCAAGCCATTTGCAAAATATCTTCTCTATTTCAATTCACATCATCAATGGATGAATGTATAATATCTTGAATCAGGTCCGCTATTTCCTTTGCATGGTGTTCCCATGTATATCTCCTGAATATCTTATCCATTGCGGCTTGACCGATATCTTTTGCATAAACAGGGTTTATCAGAATATGATACAAAGAAGCTCTCAAGGACCTAGTATCACCTGGTTCGAACAAAAGGCCATCTACCCCATCTTCAATCACTGCCTGTATTGCAGGCATCCGAGGAGCTACAACTGGCGCAGCCATTGCCATGTACTCAAACATTTTTATTGGTGAACGGAATTTGTTCGTCTCGGGTATTACGGCCACATCAGCCAATTTGATATATGATGGAATCTTATCGTGTGCTACATTTCCTACGAAAACCACAGAATTGTAATCGAATGTCATTTCTTGTACCTTATCCACAAGAACCCCTCTCATCGGTCCATCACCAACTATCAGGAGTATAGATTCTGGAATATCTGCAAGGAGGGAATGCAACGCATCAAACAGCAAATCAAAGTTGTGCCACTCCACAAGGCCTCCAATAAAACATATGACCTTCTTCCCTCTTAGATTGTGCTCTTCTCGCAACCTCTCGATTTCATATATATCAGGCTTATTCAAGAGCCAGCTTTGCGGGACCCCGTTAGGAATTGTCATTACTTTATTTTTCGCCCCTATAATATTGATTATCTCATCTCTCAGAAAATCCGATACTGTTATGATAAGGTCAGCATGTCTGAAAATATATCTTTCAACAAGACTTGCAAGCCATATAAGACATTGCCCCCTTACCCTTTTGTGGCCACTGAGCTCGTTCACCTCCAATATAAGAGGCTTCTTCATAAGTTTTGCACTCAGAACACCTGAGAAATTGAAGAATGCATATCTTTCATAAATAAAGTCAGGATTATGAACTCTGATGTTCCTGAGAAGCCTAGGAAAAGCAAGAGCATTATAAGCAATCTCCAACACTTCAAAAAACAATTGAGGAGACCTGTCAGCAAGATAATGCATAAGTGATTCTAAAGTGTCAGCAGAATTCTGGTTTGTTGCGGCTAGCATCTGATCCGTGGGATCAATGTTCGTGGGAGAAACAAAAACCACGGTATAGCCCAACGACTTCAGGCCATTGGCCACACCTGTTATATGCACACCCTCTGCACCAGTTCCCCGTACCCGGAAATGAAATACAATGTTTTTGGTGTTTGGCATACTTGATCCTTAGAGATACTGATGATGCCATTGGGCAAACACTACGAGAGTCATGATAAACTTACTGTAATCTTCCATCCCGGCTGTATGCCGCAGCCATATCCTGTCAAGCGCAGCAGGATCAAACCAAGGAGTCTTCTTCATCTCATCAATGATACCACGGATCTCTGGCATAAGATCACCTTTAAACCAGTTATCCGTTGGCACAGGAAAACCTTTTTTCTCCCTGTGAATGATCTCATCAGGCAGAAAAGGGCTTACTACCTCTTTAAGAAGATACTTTCCTTTTCTATTGTTTATTTTGAATATTGAGGGCATACTTGCTACAGCCTCAACAAGTCTGTAATCAAGGAACGGAACACGTAACTCAACAGATGTAGCCATAGTCATCTTATCAGCTTTTATTAACAGGTCATCAACAAGCCAGGTCTTTGTATCTACATAGAGCATCTGCATTAATGGTTCTTGATGTCTAACACGATTAAAGTAGCCAGCAAACTTGTCATCAAGATAGGTTGATCGATTGGAATAAAAATCAGGATGATAGTATCTCTCTTTCAGTGAGGGTGTCAAATAGCTCGATGTGCCTTGGTACCTTTTGGTCAATGGCATCATTATCCAATCGAAATATTTCCTGTGCTTATCCTTCCGCATATAACCCTCAAGACCCCTTGCAAAAGGATAAAGAAAGGCAGGGAAGCCCTGGTGCAGTTTATTAATAATTTCCATGAATCTATATAGATAGTAGCCAGCAAAGATCTCATCACTGCCCTCCCCTGACAACAACACGATGGCCTTCTCTCGAGCAAGCTTAGAGACATGATAAAGGGCAATTGCTGCTGGCTCTACGATAGGTTCTTCTGCATAATCAACAAGGGTTTTCAGAGAGGAGAAAAAGTTATTTGCATCAAGATAAAACACATGGTGATTAGTCTTAAACCTATCGGCTATGGCCTGAGCAAATTTCTCCTCTGAGAAACCCTCCCGATAACCAATGGTAAACGTATTGATAGGTTCATCTACAACTAGCTTGCTCATGAGGCCAACAACTGCGCTTGAGTCAAGTCCTCCACTCAAGAATACTCCCAACGAGACATCACTCATGAGCCTTTTTCTAACAGAATCCAGAAGCAGATTTGAAATCTCCTCAACGGCTTGGTTTAAAGATATCTCTCTACATTGAGTCTGGCTGAAGTCCCAGTATTCATGATAACTAAGCATGTCCCCATCGATCATAAGAGAGTGTGCGGGCAACATCTTCTTTATACCTGTAAACATCGTTTCGGGCCCGGGTACATAACCCACAGAGAAATATGCATCAAGGACATTCTCGTTCAAGAGGGGCTTTACTACTTTTGATTTCAGAATGGGCTTAATTTCTGATGAACATACGAATACTTCATCGTCTATGTAATAATATAGTGGTTTCACACCCAGTCTATCACGCACGACCCATAGTCTCTTTCTTCGATTATCCCACAGGATGAATGCAAACATTCCATTAAATCTATTGACACAGTCAGTTCCCCATTCTTCATACCCATGGATTATAACCTCTGTGTCACTTTTTGACTTGAATATGTGCCCCTTACTAATGAGTTCTTGTCGAATCTCTTGGAAGTTATATATCTCACCATTGTAAACGGTAACTATCTGTCCATCTTCATTCATCATGGGTTGATGTCCTGAGGAGAGATCGATGATGCTCAGCCTCCTGTGCCCAAGGCCAACATTGCCGGAAATGAAATAACCCGAGTCATCAGGACCCCGGTGAATCATGGTATCAGTTGCATACCTTACAGTTGATGCATCAACCGGTCTCTGGGGATCAAAATACAACATTCCGAATATTCCGCACATTAGTCACTGATCCTTCTTAATACATCAAGGGTTTTGAGAGCTACATCATCCCAAGTAAATCCGCATCCATATGATGCAATCTTTTTTCTGTCCCATGATAAAGAAAGTGCCTTACGCAATATAAAGGCCAAGGCCTCAACATCTGATGGCGGACAAAGCAACCCATAATCAGCGCTGCATATTATATCTGGTATGGCGCCTACGGTTGTAGCTACTACAGGGATACCGCAAGCGAGGGCTTCATGTATAACAACAGGACATCCTTCCCTCTGGGATGGGAGGCAAAAGAAATCCGCTGCATTCAACCACTTATAAATCAATTCATGCTTTATGGGTCCTACCAACCTCACCCTTTTGCTCATATTCAACTTTCTTATCAGGAATTCCAACTTTGATTTCTCTGGCCCATCACCTATGATGTAAATATCAGGACATCCTGTATTCATTCTTGAAGCAGCTTCTATGAGAACATCCAGATTTTTTTCGGGTGATAACCTCGCTACACATACACTCATAGGGCGTTTAGGATGAAGGCCTAATTCATCTCTTGCCCTCAACCTGTCTATGAAGATAAATTTGTTAGGATCAATTCCATTAGGAATAACTGTTATCTTATAATCTGGGATAGAATATTCCTCTATCATCTTATTCTTTAAATCATTACTAACAGAAATTATCCCATCAAACGATCTTAATGCATCAATATATTTTTTGCGCCGTGTAGGGTTCTCAAGATAACCGATCGCCTCATTCCCATGCGTCACTCCTACCGCCTTAATTTTATACTTTCTAGCGTACCTCAAGGCAGCATAGGCATCTGGATATATCCATTCTATAAGTAGTATGTCCGTGCGTATATCTTTACTGGACCATAGTCTTTCCAAAACGAGGTAATAGGGTATCCATCTTATCTGCCAAAATACATCTGGGAGCGCTAAATACCTTGGGTGTATTACTGGAAGATCATGATATTCCTCCACGTAATCGGGTAGATTCATGCGAAAATACGGGAAATATGAGACGGGTGCCACTATCTCCAGATTAACATACCGAGATAGAGATTTTGCCTTTTCACCTATAAAAACTCCAAGCAAAGGATTCTTATTGTTTGGGAATAAATGGCTAAGTAGAGTAACTTGCATTCTTAGTTGATCAGTTTTTTATATATAACAAGATACCATCAGTCTGTTTATCATTCAGAAAATGTATGGATATGGAAGAACATCAAAATTTCTATATTCATCAGGATTGCCTTTCAAGCCTGCCTCAGCCGCTTTTATTATATTATACATCTCGCGAGCTGTAACATAGTGCAGTATGTAATTCTGCCCATCATTGTACACTCTCTCCATATATTCAAATGCTATCTCAGCGGTTGATCCAAAATTAACATCCCATCTACCTTCCGTAGCACCATGCGTATGCAGTTTAATAAACCTCCACTCAGGCCTCCCGACAATATATAGAGCATTCTTTACCCAGAAATCGACTCGATCTGGTGTCGGAGGATCATTGGTGTCGAGGTCAGAATGCTCTATGGCAACCTTTAATAATTTTCTAGCTTCATGCCTCAGTCCTATTATCCCTTGTACCAGCATCAAAGAATTGTGAGGTGCAGGTCTACCTTCCTGCACAGGAATCCCATGATTGTATGACTTTGGCTTTTCAATATCATCCAAGGCATAATAGAGACGATTTACCATTGCTGGCTGTGAGACATTCAGGCATGGGAATGTGAAATCAGCATAGCAACCACATTCTATCAATATAGTGAGCTCATTATTCACGCCGCAAAGCCATTTACCTCCAGAGTTGTCAAGAGACCAGTCACCATGAATGAATGCAAATCTGCGCTTACCTCCGGGTTGACGAAAAATACCATACCGGCTATAGTTTTCAATACATTCCAATATCTTTCCTTTCAAAGTTTGATCTGTATCGGGGAATGGATCCATGCGGTTATGGTGCAAGTGCATCTCAATTTCACCGTACCCTTGCTTACACAGTTCAACAAGGTATGGCAAGAGATCGATGCTATGGTGTGGTGGATAGAACCACGTGTGTTGAATGGGTTTATGATCTGAATCTAAATGCTTCCGAGAGAAAAGAGGATACTTCACCTTCCACTCTAGAACACGACTTAACGCAATATCATAAGTCACTCCACCATTAAAGGGTTCGAAATGATCAACTACACAGCAAATGATATGGACGGGTTTCCTATCTATAGGAGTAATTTTCATCTGAATCAGTTTATTCCATATATAATTCAATAACCAATAGCGGAAACCTTTATTCTGTATTATCATAATCAAATCTTGTTAAGTCAGATCAAGAATATCGTTAACTTACAGATCCATGTTTCCATCAAAGAATAATGACTCCTGTCTGATTTGTATATGATCAACAAGAGATTTATCGATAAATTTTGCAAAGATATCACGCCCTTCTCTTTTTACAAAACCAAGGCCTCTCATAATTTTATCGAATCTATTGGGTCCATGAAAAATAATCTGGATTGTATCCATGTTTCTGCGATATATCTTGTCTATGAACTTAGACAGAATTATAGATATCTCTCTGTACATCCCTGTGCAGAATATATCTTCAATTATAATATTCTTTCCTGAAGCATAATATACAACAAATCCAAACAATCCCTCTTCTGGAACTGTCAAGATGAAAATTTCTGAGTTATTTGATCCGACATCCAAATATCTCCAATTCAAGAAAGCTTGTGTGCAGTCCATTCTAGATATTTTTGAGGTCATCTTTGAAAGGTGTGCTGAATCAAAGGAGGAGATTTCTTCTTCTATAATCCTATAAGATCTCCAATGTTTAATCTTTAGCCATATGCTGCCATTTAACCAACGCAACCCAAAGTCAATGGCTGCCGATGCCGTTTCTCTCAGATGTTTGTTGGATATTATTGATGACGTTTTAGATTCACTCCTCAGGAGTCTTGTCCAACGGTATGCTTTCCCTATGATTACATAACCGGCACGCTTGAAAACCGGATGAGAATCTTTATTGGGCATGGCTAATAGAATCTGGTATCCACTCTCCACAGCATATCTCACTAATGATTTCAGAACCATTATCGCTGGCCCTAATGTCCTGTGCTGCTTCAATACCATCATGTCACAGTTTATTCCTGTCTTTACACGCCTACCATTAATATTAAGATAGCATGGGTACAGGGATACACTTCCAACAACCTCTAGGTCATGTCCATAGCACAACATGTATGTTGAAGTAGTGCCATAAGAATTGTTACTGTATATCGCCTCCAGTCTAATACGTGATGGGCTTCTAATTATTTCCTCCCAGAGAGCATACAACCTCTCCTTGTAAAGACCATGTTCATATGGAATAATGGTATAGTGCATAGGTTCTAACCATTAAGATGTGTATAGAGATTAATTAGGGATTCTTCGAATCTATGGGAGATTGATGGCCACCGATATTCTCGTGATGCCCGTTCACGGCCTTGTTGACCAATCTTATTGCATAGTACATGATCACTGAGAAGCATACAAATCTTTGAGGCAATGTCTTTCTCATCCCTCGGATTCACAAGATAACCTGTTAAGCCATCAATAATGGCATCAACTGACCCACCTTCATCACCTCCAATGACCGGTTTACCCATAGCATTGGCCTCAAGAAACACAATGCCAAACCCTTCGGAATCTCCATTCTCTAGTATACGATTTGCCATGATAAATATCTCACCCATATTGAAGTATGATAAGATATCTGCATCGGGTACAAATCCTAATAGGATGACGTTTTCTTCCAAGGAATATTCCTTCACCAGACTCTTTAAATGTTCGAGGCAGGGACCAGTCCCGCCGATCACATATACAGCATTAGGATGTTTCTTAAGAACCAATGGCATGCATTTGACAACCATATCTTGACCTTTTCTTTCATCTAATCGTGCAATAGTTAATATTATCCTTTTGTTCTCCATCATCATCTTTCGTTTCAATGCATCAGACCCTGGATCATTAAAGTATCTATCCTCGACACCTGGTGTTATAATAACAGGCTTCACGTTGTGAGGTTGAACAAACTTCTTATATCTATTTGATGTAAAGTTTGAATTACAAAATGAGCCACATGCTCTAATGCATAAATATTTCATTATGATATTTGACTTCAAGTATATCTGAGGTATTTCCTCTCCATGCAGAAAAAGGATGTAAGGCTTCCTAGTAATGATTTTAGATATGTATGCTGCAAGGAGAAAGTAGATCTGTACTTGACCGACAATAATAAAATCTATTCTATCTGAATAGACGGTTTTGATGATTCTAATAACAAGTTTCATAAGAGATCGAATCCAATCCAGGCTTGCCTGGAGCTGAATATTGTCTGGAATATAGTTTTCTCTTATAATCTTATGTGGGAATACCTCATCTTTAAAATCTGAACAATCCTGATTAGAGTATTTCTCTGTTATCACAGTAGCACGTGTCTTCTTGAGAAATGATAACAGGTTCTCATAATAATTAGGGACACCACCCACCTTAGGTGGAAAGTACTTTGTGAGAAGTAAGAAATGAGGATGTGCCATAGTCTCGGGTTTCCTTTAGGGTAACATCCTTGATTTAGGTTATTGAGATCCTTTATGAGATGTCATTCATTAACAGTGTGTTTACGTACCACTTCATATATGTGCTCCTCAATCTTTCTTGTATGCAGTTCTTGTGTAAAATTTCGCTGGATATGTTCAAAGGCTACTTTCTTTTGTTCCTGCCACCAACTTATGTTCTTAAAAAAGAATATCACATTATCAATTAGGCTCTCTACATCACCCACCCTGAAAAACCTACCTCCGCAATTATCCTTGAATATCTCTACTATACCTCCTACAGCACTCGCCACCACAGGTGTGCCACAAGCCATTGCCTCAATGACAACCCTTCCGAATGGTTCACGAAGTGATGGGCAAATTAGTAAATCCAAAAGTGACATTACATCTGGTATGTCCTTGCGGTAACCCACAAAATCAACAATATCTTCAAGATGGTATCTGCGTGCAAGATCTTTCAAGTAGTTGTAATATCGTCCGTTTTCAAGATTATCATCTCCAACCATAAGAAAATGAGCCTTAAAACCATCATCCACCAACCTTTTTGCCATATCAAGAAAGAGATGTTGACCCTTAATCTCCTTTAATTGTCCGACAATACCAATGACCGGAAGATCATCTGTGTAACCCAGATCATCCTTAATTTTCTTTACATCTTTAACTCGATATATATTTGTATCTACTGCATTATGGACACTGTAACATCTTGTTCTATCAATCCAAGGTGAATGCTCAAGAGTTACATCTTTGAGATAGTCCGATGGAAAGAGTATACGATCAGCATTATGTATACCCATCCAACGGAGAGAACTATCATCCTCATCAATGTGGATATGTGCTATTGTAGGTATATTTAGCAATTTGATTATTGGCCACAATACCTTTAGATCATTTATGGTATTCGCATATATACAATTAATCCTATTATAAACAACATATATTGCGAATTTTAAGGTCATTATAATAAGCCATAATATGTTCTTTCTGCTGATTTCAATGAATTGAAATGGTTGTGCATCAACATCCTTATTGAATATATATTCATTTAATGAAGATGACGGCTGATATAATACATGAATATCGAATTTCTTGTCATCTATGGTATTAATCAAGGATACTAAGTTGATTTCTCCACCAGCAATAAATGGGGCTGATGACATGAATAGCACATTTATTTTCCTCATGATTTATCTCTCTTTGTTTATGATATAATTGCTTCTAATAAATGCATAATAGAGTCAACTTATATTGCCATACAAGCTAACTCAGGAGGTTAGAAGAAGCTTCTGTTGAGACCTTTGCATATTCTCGATTTTGATCTGGTCCAGTTATTTTAATGTCATTTTTCATTCAAAAAGCACCAACTGGAGCCATATAAGCCACCTGATTTTTCCCTTTTGTCTCCTGGCCTGTGGCACATCCCGTAATCTGGACACACCCATCCCTAGTTCACTAGCACGGGAACCGGATTCCTGAACCCCACACGGTATGATCTCTTGATGTTGAACGCTATGGCATGACAGAGCCGGTCCCATCCCTCCTTCGCCAGGGTGGTGAACCGGGCACGCCCGGCCCCCTGGGGCAGCGCCGTCACACCAAAATACTGCTCGATCTTGTACCTCACCTTAGAGATCATTTTATTCCGCTTAATCTCCAGCTGTGTCAGGGTTGCATTCTGCTCGCCCTTCCTCATGATCCTGTCAGCTATGTCGTTGATATGCAGAAACTCACGGTTCACCTGCCCATAATACCCCTTGTCCGCATATACGTTCGGCAGCAGTTTCTTCGTGTGGATCCCGTTGACCACCACATACTGAAGATAGTTCGTGTCATGCTCAGATGCGGGAGACAAAAGCGTGGACCTTACTAGTCCACTGATCACATCTATTAATGCATGCTCCTTCATCCCATAGAAAAATCTATTCTTCCTCTTCGTCCAGTCTGACTCTAGGTCCCTTCCAAACTTCACGGGCTCCCTTGTGGGGTCCTGCTTCCTCTGCTTACGCTCCTGCTTCTTCTCCTCGACCTTGTCCCTGCTTACCGGCTTCGATGCCGACCGCACCAGCCTGGCATCCACCGCCAGCCCAGCATCTATGGAGAACCACTTCTTCTGCAGTTGCCCCAGAATCTCCACATGGATCCGCTCCATTACCTTGCTCCCTATTCGGTCCCGAAACCGACTGATCACGCTGTGATAAGGTGATGGATCGCCAAGCGGCAGCCCGACAAACACCTTGAACGATACCCAGTTATTGATATGGTTCTCCAGTTCAGGATCAGATCTGATCCTAAACCACTTCTGCAGCAGCACCGCCTTCAGCAACATCACTTGGGGATAGGCTGCATTGCCCACCGGTGACTTCCCCACGGGATACCCTGCAAGAAGTATCCTCTCTAAAGGCTCCCATATAATATGATCATGGATCTCCTTGAGTACCTGCTGCGTCCTCGAGATCCCAAATGTCTTACTCAGTTCCATGTCCAGAAAGCTCATGTTCCTCTCGTATTTCTTGAACCCCGTGGCCTCTTCCTCATTTCATGCAATACCAAAAAGAGACTACCATATATTATCAATTGGTTAATGGCCATTATCGCAGAAGATCAGCTCCAGTTCTGCTCATTATCACTGAAAGGTTGTGCAAAGATTTCGAAATACGGTTAGTTCCAAATGCTTCTAGTTCCTTATGTCTGTTTTCTTCTCCATGAATATTATATTCTGGATATATTACGATAAGCCCCATACAATTATGTACTTATTAGTACATACACTATCTTTTCATCCTATATAGTTTCCATCAACTGTATTATCTCATTTTCGGTTTTCTTGATTCCATATTCTTTCACAACAAACATTCTTGCATTATCTCCAATATACTTTCGTTTACTTGCATTTTTCAATAATTCACAACATTTCAAAGCAATCTCTTCAGGACAATCTGCGATCACAATTGATTCATTATTTATAAAATCTAAGCCTTCACAACCAATCGATGTTGAAATTACAGGCTTATAATATGATGCAGCCTCTAGTATCTTAAGCCTTGTCCCCCCTCCTATTCTCAATGGTACTACTACTATCTTCGTATTTCTATATAACGCTCTGAGATCATCAACAAAACCTAATACAAATATACTTTTACTATCATCGTACTTCTTAAATTTTTCGCGAGATAACGGACCTGCTATGTGTAATTGCGCATCTGGTATTTCTTTCAAAATAATGGGGTATATTTTCTCGAGAAAATACTGGGCACCATCAACATTTGGATCATATCCAAAAGAACCGATGTATAATATAGAGTTATTTCCTACTTCTTCATAAGTTACATCTGGTATTTCGATAGCATTCTGTATTGTCTTAATATTTCTGTATTTTTTACTTTCGCTTAATAATACCTCATCCTTGACTGATGCAACAATAACAGTATTTAATCTGGGAATGATCATTGTTTCATAATAACTCAATTTTAAGTATTCAATAAGACAAGTCAAATAATATCTTCCAAATCCGAACTTTAATGTTCTAATGTATCTCAAGTATTTCAGAGACTCAATATCATCCATATCAAAAACTATTTTATTATTATTTACCATATACTTTTCTATATATCTTGTATATTGCAACCCCTTATAAAATAATACATCGTATTTATTTGATTTAATTATATCATCTAGTTGCGCCTGTACCACGCTATCATACATATTATTTATTATATTTGGATATATCATTCTTGGTATAAAGTTTGTATTCCCAATTGTTGTTTTGAAGAATTCAAATTTACATCGTGGATATTCTTCTCTCATATATCTTAATGACTCGGGATCATTCTCCGTATAAATCACAACCCACGTAATTTTATAGCCTGCAGATAGAAATGCTTTAAAATAAACATTCAGCCTTATTCTCTCACCTCTATCTAATGGCCAAGGAAGGCTTCTACTTATAACAAGAATATTTCTTGAACAATCATGTTCCATAAGATGACCTTCAATATAATTAATTTTTGGTGTGATTTATTCTATTGAGCATATACTTCAACATTCCTAGATGCTTTACTATCCTGATTCTCTCTTTGGAATTAAATCCGAAGATCAGGACGCCAACTGAGTATAATACAAATTGGAATATACCAGCCAGAATAAGCAACGCATAAGATTCGGTGATGTATTTATCCAATAATAGCCATATCGGAACTATAAATATTATAGCCAATAAAATAAAATAGCACACAATATTCAAACAGAAATACAGCATTGATATTTTTATTGTCTTACATGCTATTATCGGCCTTACAAACAAGCTTAAAAATAACAGAGGCAATGAGAAACCAAGAACAACACCGATTGTCCCATAATGTTTCGACAGCACCACGGATAATATGACCGTAGCACCACCTTCAATTATTTGTACCACCGATAATACCTGATGTTTGGAAATGTTGTTGAGCAGATAATAAATTGGCGCAAGTCCAAGATTAATTGTCATGGGAATCATCATAATCTGAAGATATAATGCAGAATCACTATACGAACTCCCCAGCCATCTGAATATGAATTTATCGCCGTATAATATGGCCATGAGGCCGCAATACAGAGAGAGAAACAAGCTGATTTTTGTTATAAATATATAATTATACCTTATTGTATCAATATCGTTGGCGCCTTCAGACTGACTGAATACCGGGCCAATCACTCCAAGCACAGACCAAATCAATTGCATAAAGTATAAAATAAAACTGAAGGCAACACTATATGCAGTTACTGCTGCGGTTGATATTACTTTGGCGATAATTAAAGGACCAGATTTTTCGGACAACATTTTGGCTATCTGGGCGATGAATGTATATGTACTGTAGCTAAAAATGTAGTTAATCTTTCTAGGAGCAAAGAATTTTAATCTTATACTAATGTCTTGATCAATCTTGAATGAAACAATAAATATAACGAGATAATAACAAATTGTGGATAATGATGTTACTATTGCAAGCCACAATATACCCCCATTAAGTCTCAACACCATCACAATAAGTATCGTTCTAATAATAATCTCAACTATCTCTATATATCTTGTCACATCAAATCGTAAGTTTGCCTGTATAACTCCAATGAATATTCTGAAGGGAAAGGTCAAACCTATACCAACACCTAACGATAATAATCCTAACCTAATAATGGGGATATCATCTCTGTTAATAACGAAATATCCTGACACAAGAGATAGAATAATCGTAACTAATAGGATGATCAGACCGATCATTGAAAATATATAAAAAGATGTACTAACAATTATCCTTTTTTCTTCTGATTTACCAGACCCTATTGCTCGTGATATATATCTTTGTACGGCTCCCGAAATACCCAGGTCCAAAACCCCATAATATCCAATTATTGTGCCCATAACAATCCAGATCCCATAATCACGATCACCTAATGAGTGAATTAAATATGGAGTAAGAAAGAATGCTATACCGATCTGCAAGAAGAGGAGAAAAGAGCTTAAAACTGATCCTTCAATAAGTCTTCTGACATTCATAATATATTGTTATTCTTCTTCTCTTATTTCCCTAAGGGTCTCAAATCATAAAGTTTCCAAATTTCGATCAATATTTTGTTATTTATAGACCAGGTTCTCTTGAACAGACACTATTAGGGCTACTAATACATATAAAATTGAAAATTGGATACGATTTGAAAAAATGGCACATACCCAGAATCCTATCAGAGCAACCATTAGATATCTATAAAGTAGAAATGTATTTTCATCAGATAATTTAATCTTTTTATAATTCTTTAATCCGTTCACGATCGGATAACAGCTAAACAACACAAAAAATATACCACCAGGAATGCCAGTCTCAGCAAAAACCTGTATTATCGTATTATGGGGTACAAGTCCTGGCAAACCACCATAGTATCTCATTTGGTATACAGATTCACCAGGACCGACGCCTAACAAGGGATGATCCCTAACCATTCTTAAGCAGGCTTTCCATTGTAAAATCCGATCTTCAGATGATTCATCTCCCGAGAGTCTTCCACCTAGATCTTCTCTTGACAATATATTCGGAGCACCAATAGTAATAATTGATATTAGTAATAGGGTTGCGATGCCAATTCTAAATACCCTTGACTTCTTTTTTGCAGAGAGCAAACTAATTCCACACACAATAATCAATCCAAGCAAACCCTGTCGTGATCCAGCATACAATATATTTAATATGAACAGTATTACAATGAAAAGCGCCAAGTATTTCAATACAACCTTCTTTGTTGATTCATAGAAATACAATGAAAACGGTATAACAGTAATGAGTATCAAAACAAGATCATTCGCATTTTCGTACCATCCAAAACCTTTAGCGCGATAACCAGAATAATAATTATTATGAATATCAGTCAAGGAATAAATTGACAGATAGCATATAGCAAGTATAATTATTACTAGTATAGATTCTATTTTATTAATACTGTTTGTCATCTTGACTATCAAATAATAGACTATTATAAAATTAATCCATGTTATCAATGTATTCAATCCACCATGGAGCCATATCACACTAGAGCTCATAATTTGCATAAGTACAAATAAAAGAAAAAATTGTGTGTACCTATTTGCTAGAAAGGGTTTGTCGTTAACTACACGCCCAAACCCAAGATATGATATTAGGGCAAGTACGACAGAAGTTTGATATGGCTGATATTTCTCCAACACAGGGAATACAGAAACAGGTTGGAAAAACATAATGAATATAAACAGATTAAGAAATATGTTTGGCATAGGTTGAGGCCTTTGCATATTCTCGATTTTGATCCGATCCAGTTGTTATGATGTCATTTTTCATTCAAAAAGCACCACCTGGAGCCGTATCGGCCGCCTGATTTTCCCCTTCTGCCGTCTGCCCTGTGGCAACTTCCATACTCTGAACACACCTGTCCCTAGTTCGCTGGTACCGGAACCGGATTCATGCCTCCTGCTCGGCACGATCTCTTGATGTTGAACGCTATGGCATGACAGAGCCGGTCCCATCCCTCCTTCGCCAGGGTGGTGAACCGGGTACGCCCGGCCCCCTGGTGCAACGCCGTCACACCGAAATACTGCTCGATCTTGTACCTCACCTTCGAAATCATCTTGTTCCGCTCTATCTCCAGCTGTGTCAGGGTTGCATTCCGCTCATCCTTCCTCATGATCCCGTCAGCTATGTCATTGATATGGAGAAACTCCCGGTTCGTCTGTTCATGATATCCCTTGTCAGCATAGACTTTCGGCGGCAGCTTCTTCGTATGAATACCATTGACCACCACATACTGGAGATAGTTCGTGTCATGCTCGGATGCAGGTGATAGTAACGTGGAAATGACAAGTCCACTGATCACATCCACTGATGTAAATCGGCATTGTAAACTAGACCAGAAATCGTCATCAGGAATTAGGCCACGCTCATTCATTTTCATGGGGAAGTGTATTCGAGGGAGAAGTTTGAGAAGAGAGGCAGGGGCCTGGGGGGCAGCC
>Ga0209604_1001744_pt1 | contig 16885 bp, 23 predicted proteins | sample AD_UKC097_MetaG_FD_184405 | JGI IMG/M metagenome (GOLD analysis project Ga0209604, IMG submission 184405) | Active sludge microbial communities of municipal wastewater-treating anaerobic digesters from USA - AD_UKC097_MetaG (SPAdes) (version 2) | ecosystem: Engineered > Bioreactor > Anaerobic >... | reverse complement strand
GCAAGCGATGGCTGTCCCAGAGCAGCACCGTCAACAGAATGGCCAGGAAGGTCAGCCCGAGGCCCAGAAGAATGACAGCGATGGCGCCGAAGAGCAGCAACTCGCCAAGGCGCAACGCTTCTTCGCGCGCCTCGACGCTGACCAGTTCAAGCCGAACCGAAAGGAACTCGACCAAGCTGGCCGAGAAACCGCGCAACGAAACCGCCAAGCGTTCCGGAGAAGCCGGCGCAGTCATGGCCGGTGGGCGCGCGTCAGCGACGGCCGATCAACAAGCCGACCACCAGGCCAGCGCCCGCAGCGATGCCGATCGAACGCCAGGGATTTTCATGGACGTAGTCGTCCGTCGCACGGGCGGCCTCGCGGGCTTTGTCGCGGATCGCCGCGTCGGCGTCGGCCAGTTTCGCGCGTGCCGCGCGCAAATTTTCACCCATGCGCGCACGCAGTTCAGCCACCTTGTCGCCGGTCTGGCTGGACGTGATCTGCAGCAGTTCCTCGGCGTCGGCGATCACCAAACGCAAATCGGCGGCCAGTTTTTCCTTGGTGGCCAGGGTGGCTTCGGAATAGTCGGTCATGGTTCAAGTCCTCCTGTTGGGAAAATATTAGGCGATGATACGCTGACTCCTCCCGACCAAGCCGCCCTGCATGCGATAATTCCCGGCTTTCCACCTGTGGAAATTGCGGCTGTAGCTCAGTGGATAGAGTATTGGCCTCCGAAGCCAAGGGTCGTGGGTTCGATCCCCGCCAGCCGCGCCATCCCGGCGCCTCCTTAGTCCCCTCCGTGCGGCGCAAAATTCAGTCGCGTGCTGGCCCAAGCCTACGCGGTGCCGCATCGACGAAGCCTCCATGCGACGCCGCCCTTTGCAGCAATCGATACACGGCAGACCACCAGATCAAAGGCCCGCCATCTTGCCCGCTCCGACGGAACAAGCAAAAAAAAACGCCCACGATTGTGGGCGTTTTTTTGTCTCAGCGATCTGAGCTGAAATTTGGTTGCGCGAGCAAGATTTGAACTTGCGACCTTTGGGTTATGAGCCCAACGAGCTACCAGGCTGCTCCATCGCGCGATAAGTTTTGAATTATAGCATTTATTGCGCTGCTACGTCGCCCGCCGCCGCCAAACCGGCTTCAGCCGGGCGATCGACCAATTCAACCAGCGCCATCGGCGCGTTGTCGCCTACCCGGAATCCCATTTTCAGGATACGGGTATAGCCACCGGGCCGAGCTTTGTAGCGCGGACCCAAGACATCGAACAGTTTGGTCACGATGTCACGGTCGCGCAGGCGGTTGAATGCCAGGCGCCGGTTGGCCAGCGTCGGCTCTTTGGCGAGCGTGATCATGGGTTCAACGACCCGGCGCAGCTCCTTGGCCTTTGGCACCGTGGTCTTGATGGCTTCGTGCTGGAGCAGCGAATTCATCATGTTGCGAAGCATGGCGAGACGGTGCTCGCTGGTCCTGTTCAGTTTACGAAGTCCGTGTCCGTGACGCATGATGCGATCCTTTCATTTCATTTCTTGTTCAACCACACGGCCGTATCAGGTACCGTGGGTGGTTTGATGCGGGCCAGAAGGCACACATCAACTCTATGGTCAGCGCTTGTCGAGTCCGGCCGGAGGCCAGCTCTCCAGTTTCATCCCCAAGGTCAGGCCGCGAGAGGCCAGCACTTCCTTGATCTCATTGAGCGACTTACGACCCAGGTTCGGCGTCTTCAGGAGCTCGTTTTCGGTGCGCTGAATCAGATCGCCGATGTAGTAGATGTTCTCGGCCTTCAGGCAGTTGGCCGAACGAACGGTCAACTCCAACTCATCAACGGGGCGCAACAGGATCGGGTCAAACTGAGCATTGCCGCCACGCTGGGCGGGCGCATCAAACGCGGCCAATTCGCTGCCCTCAAGCTGCGCAAACACCGCCAGTTGCTCAACCAGGATCTTGGCAGACTGGCGCACAGCGTCTTCGGCGGTGATCGCACCATTGGTCTCGATCTCCATCACCAGTTTGTCCAGATCGGTACGTTGTTCGACCCGGGCGCTCTCGACGGTGTAGCTGACGCGCTTGACCGGGGAGAACGAGGCGTCGAGCACGATACGTCCGATGGCCTTGGTGCTCTCATCGGCATAGCGACGCATGCCACCGGGAACGTATCCACGGCCTTTCTCGACCTTGATCTGGATATCAAGCTTTCCGCCTTGTGACAAGGTGGCGATGACATGGCCTGGATTGATGATTTCCACGTCATGCGGCGTCTGGATATCGGCCGCAGTGACGGGACCTTCCCCGTCCTTGCGCAGGCTCAGCGTCACTTCGTCGCGGTTGTGCAGCTTGAACACCACGCCTTTGAGGTTCAGCAGGATATTGACGACGTCCTCCTGCACACCATCGATCGACGAGTACTCATGCAGCACACCAGCGATCGTGACGTCCGTGGCGGCATAGCCCACCATCGACGACAACAGGACCCGGCGCAGCGCGTTACCCAGCGTGTGCCCATAACCGCGCTCAAACGGCTCCAGCGTGACCTTCGCCCGATTCGGGCCAAGCTGCTCCACGTTGATGGCCTTGGGTTTCAGCAAATTCGTTTGCATTCAGACATCCTTATCAATACCCCCGGCTCGTTACACCGGTAAGGCTGATGAAGCACCAGCACCGCCCTTCGGGTTGCACTGGAACAAGCAAGTTAACCGGGAACCGAATCAGCGGGAATACAGTTCGACGATCAGGGACTCGTTGATATCGGCAGCGAACTCATCGCGATCCGGCACCTTCTTGAACACCCCTTCGACCTTGTCCACGTTCACTTCCACCCAAGCCGGCATGCCAACCTGCTGTGCCAGTTGCAAAGCCTCGGAAACGCGCGTCTGCTTTTTCGACTTTTCGCGCACGGAAACGACGTCACCCGCCTTGACCATGTACGAGGGAATGTTGACCGCTTGGCCGTTGACCGTTACCGCCTTGTGCGAAACCAGCTGACGGGCTTCTGCCCGGGTTGACCCAAAGCCCATGCGGTACACCACGTTGTCCAGACGGGACTCCAGAATGAACATCAGGTTCGCGCCGGTGTTGCCCTTGCGACGATCTGCTTCTTCAAAGTACTTGCGGAACTGGCGCTCGAGAATGCCGTACATCCGCTTGACTTTCTGCTTTTCGCGCAGTTGCAGGCCAAAATCGGACGTGCGCTGACCAGACGTGCGGCCATGCTGTCCGGGTTTGGCTTCAAACTTGCACTTGTCGCTGATCGAGCGGCGGGCGCTCTTCAGGAACAGATCGGTGCCTTCACGGCGGGAAAGTTTGGCCTTGGGGCCGAGGTATCTTGCCACTTGAACTTCCTTTATGTCATCTTCCGCGCTGTGGCGCGGGAGCCATCACAGAATCCGTGATGGCGGTGGGCTTGGTTGAAATCAGATGCGGCGACGCTTTTGCGGACGGCATCCGTTATGGGGCATCGGTGTCACATCGGCGATCGAAGAGATGCGAATGCCCAATGCGGCCAAGGCGCGGACCGAAGACTCGCGTCCCGGGCCGGGGCCCTTGATCTCGACATCGAGGTTCTTGATCCCCTGATCGATGGCCGCGCGACCTGCAACTTCCGAGGCAACCTGGGCGGCAAACGGCGTCGACTTACGCGAACCCTTGAAGCCCTGACCGCCCGATGAAGCCCATGACAAGGCGTTACCCTGGCGGTCGGTGATCGTGATGATCGTGTTGTTGAACGAGGCGTGAACGTGGGCAATACCATCCGCAACATTCTTGCGAACCTTTTTGCGAACCCGTTGCGCCGCGCTGTTAGAGGGAGATTTAGCCATTTTGAACTCTCAATCTGCTTATTTCTTCAGTGCTGCTGCCGCCTTGCGCGGCCCCTTGCGGGTACGGGCGTTCGTGCGCGTGCGCTGGCCACGCATCGGCAGCCCGCGGCGATGGCGAAAACCACGATAGCAGCCGATGTCCATCAATCGCTTGATGTTCATCGTGGTCTCGCGACGCAGATCGCCTTCGATCGTGAACTGCGCGATCTGATCGCGGATCTTTTCAAGATCGCCGTCGGTCAGGTCCTTGACCTTCTTCGAATACTCGATGCCACACGCATCGCAAATCTTGCGCGCGCGGCTGCGTCCGATGCCAAAAATGGCGGTCAGGCCAATTTCTGCATGTTTCTGCGGCGGAATGTTGATGCCAGCTATACGTGCCATGTTCGTCCTCTAAAACTCTTGCAATCAGCCTTGACGCTGCTTGTGACGCGGATCGGTGCAGATCACGCGGACAATGCCTTTGCGCCGGATGATCTTGCAGTTGCGGCAAATTTTCTTGACCGAAGCCGAAACTCTCATTTCTCTCTCCTAATATCCAAACTCAACCAAGCAGGCGCCCCGCCAGGAACTTCGCCCGTTCAACCACCCAGCGTTGTCTTGAAATTCGCCTTCTTCAAAAGCGATTCATATTGCTGCGACATCAGGTAATTCTGAACCTGGGCCATGAAATCCATCGTCACCACCACGATGATCAGCAACGACGTGCCCCCGAAATAGAACGGAACGTTGTACTTCAGGATCAAGAATTCAGGCAGCAGACAGACAAAAGTGATGTAGACCGCACCGGCCAAAGTCAACCGAACCAAAATCTTGTCGATGTAGCGAGCGGTCTGGTCTCCAGGCCGAATCCCCGGAACGAACGCGCCGCTCTTCTTCAGGTTGTCCGCAGTTTCGCGGCTGTTGAAAACCAGCGCGGTGTAGAAAAAGCAGAAGAACACAATGGCGCCTGCGTACAACATGACATAGATCGGCTGACCCGGCGTCAGAGCACCCGCGATGTCCTTGAGCCAACGCATGGATTCGCCTGAACTGAACCAGCTGACAACCGTCGCGGGCAACAGAATGATCGAAGACGCAAAGATCGGGGGAATCACACCCGCCATGTTCAGCTTCAATGGAAGGTGCGAGGACTGACCACCATAGACTTTGTTCCCAACCTGTCGGCGTGCATAGTTGACCAGAATCTTTCGTTGCCCACGTTCGACAAAGACCACAAAGTAGGTCACCAGACACACGATGGCAACAATGAAGATGGCAGCCAGGATGCTCATCGCCCCGGTACGTACCAGTTCCAGCAGGCCTCCAATGGCGTTCGGCAGACCCGCTGCGATCCCCGCAAAAATGATGATCGAAATCCCGTTGCCCAGACCGCGTTCGGTAATCTGTTCACCCAACCACATCAGAAACATCGTGCCCGAGGTCAGGGTAACCACCGCGGTCAGGCGGAATCCCAGACCCGGATCAATCACCAGACCGGCCTGGCTCTCCAGAGCCACGGCAATTCCCAGCGACTGGAACAAAGCCAACCCCACGGTGCCGAAGCGCGTGTACTGCGTGATCTTGCGCCGGCCCGCTTCGCCTTCCTTCTTCAGCTGCTCGAACGTGGGAACCACGTATGTCAGCAGCTGCATGATGATGGACGCCGAAATGTACGGCATGATCCCCAGCGCGAAGATCGTGAACCGCGACAACGCCCCACCCGAGAACATGTTGAAAAGGCTCAGGATCCCGCCCTGCTGCCCTTTGAACAATTGCTGCAACTGCCCAGGGTCGATTCCCGGCACCGGAATGTGAGCGCCAATCCGGTACACCACCAAGGCGAGCAGCAAAAACACCAGCCGGCGACGCAGGTCGCCAAACTTGCCGGTCTTTGCAATGGATGCTGCGCTAGTTGCCACGGGCCTGTGCTTTCAAGGGTCCGAAAATCAGGCGACCGAGCCGCCAGCCGCTTCGATGGCGGCCTTCGCGCCCGCCGTCGCACCGATACCGCTGAGCTTCACGGCCTTGCTGATCGAACCCGATTTGATCACCTTGACCACTTTGGCCAATTGACCGACCAGACCCGCCTGCTTCAGCACGAGCATGTCCACTTCGGAAGCAGCCAGCTTGTCGAGCGCGGTCAGGCTGACCTCGGCATTGAACTGCAACAGGTGCGATTTGAAACCACGCTTCGGCAGACGCCGCTGCATGGGCATCTGCCCGCCTTCGAAACCCACCTTGTGGTAACCACCGGCACGAGACTTCTGGCCTTTGTGGCCGCGACCTGCGGTCTTTCCAAGACCGGAGCCAATACCGCGACCGACGCGGCGCTTCGCGTGTTTGGCGCCTTCTGCGTGTTTGATAGTGTTGAGTTCCATCACGGACCCCTCAGAGTACTTTGACCAGGTAGGCGATCTTGTTGATCATGCCGCGCACCGCAGGCGTGTCCTGTAGTTCGCGGGTGCTGTTGAGCCTGCGCAAACCGAGGCCGCGCACGGTGTCGCGATGCGACTGCTTGCATCCGATCGGGCTGCGAACCAGCTGGACTTTGACAGTTTGTTGTGTAGTCATCTCGGATTCCCGCTCAAGCGAAGATTTCTTCGACCGTCTTGCCACGCTTGGCGGCAACTGCGGACGCGGTAGTGGACTTGGTCAACGCGTCCAGCGTGGCGCGCACCATGTTGTACGGGTTGGATGAGCCGTGGCTCTTGGCCACAATGTCGGTAATTCCCATCACCTCAAAGACCGCACGCATCGGGCCGCCGGCAATGATGCCCGTTCCCTTGGGTGCCGGCGCCATCATCACGGAAGCGGCGCCGTGGTGACCCGTCACGTTGTGATGGATCGTCCCATTGCGCAGGGAGACCTTGTGCAGGTTGCGACGCGCTTCTTCCATGGCCTTTTGCACGGCAGCCGGCACTTCTTTCGACTTGCCCTTGCCCATGCCCACACGCCCGTCACCATCCCCAACCACGGTCAGCGCCGCGAAACCCAGAATACGGCCGCCCTTGACAACCTTGGTCACGCGATTGATCGCGATCATCTTCTCGCGCATGCCGTCTTCGGGACCGTCACCTTGCGCTCTTGCTTGAAATTTAGCCATGTCTGTTTCCGATCTGCTTAGAACTGCAGGCCCGCTTCGCGCGCCGCATCGGCAAGAGCCTTGACGCGACCGTGATACGCAAAGCCGGCGCGATCAAACGCCACTTTCTCGACGCCAGCCGCTTTGGCCTTTTCGGCAATGCGCTTGCCAACCGCCTGGGCCGCAGCGGCATTGCCACCCTTGCCCGCCGAACCGGTCAGGGCATTGCGAACGTCTGCTTCGGCGGTTGAAGCGGAGGCAAGCACCTTGCTGCCGTCGCCGGAGATGACCGTCGCATAGATGTGCAAATTGGTCCGGTTCACCGTCAGCCGCGCGATACCTTGCTTGGCGATGCGGATTCGGGTCTGTCGGGCCCGGCGAAGACGCTGCTCTTTCTTGGTCAACATGATGCCGCTCCTTATTTCTTCTTGGTCTCTTTGATCGTGATCTTCTCATCCACATAGCGGATGCCTTTACCCTTGTAGGGCTCAGGGGGACGAATGGCACGAATCTCAGCGGCGACCTGACCAACACGTTGACGGTCTGAGCCTTTGATCAGGATTTCCGTCGGCGACGCGGTCTGCACCGTGATGCCAGCAGGCATTTCCTTGTTGACCGGATGCGAGAAGCCCACATTCAGGCTCAGCTTGGACCCTTGGGCCTGGGCCTTGAAACCGACGCCGACGAGGCTCAGTTTCTTCTCGAAACCCTTGCTCACGCCGATGACCATGTTGTTCACCAGCTGCCGCATCGTTCCAGTCATGGCGTCGGCCTCGCGCGACCCATTGGCCGGCGCAAACTTGAGCGCACCCCCATCCATGTTCACGGTCACCAATGCATTGGCGGTCAACTGCAAGGCGCCACCGGCGCCCTTCACGTGGATCTGGTCGTCCTTGATTGACACATCCACCCCGGCGGGGATGGACACGGGCATTTTTCCTACTCGAGACATTTCAGTTTCTCCTCAATGCCGCGATCAGGCCACGTAGCAAAGCACTTCGCCACCGACACCGGAAGCGCGCGCCTTGCGATCGGTCATGACACCCTTGGGAGTCGTCACGATGGCCACACCCAAACCGTTCATCACGGAGGGAATGGAATCACGGCCTTTGTAGACCCGCAGGCCAGGACGGCTGACACGCTCGATGCGCTCAATCACCGGACGACCAGCGTAATACTTCAAGGTGATTTCGAGCTCAGCCTTGCCGTCGGCAGACTTGACCTGGAAATCGTCGATATAGCCCTCGTCCTTCAGAACTTGCGCAATGGCAACCTTGACTTTGGAGGAGGGAATCTGAACCGTCGCCTTGGCAACCATCTGCGCATTGCGAATGCGGGTCAACAGGTCGGCGATGGGATCACTCATGCTCATGTTAAATCTCCTGCCGATTACCAGCTTGCCTTGACGATACCGGGGATATCGCCTGCAAACGCCATTTCACGGATCTTGGACCGGCCAATGCCGAACTGGCGGAACGTGCCACGAGCCCGGCCCGTGATCGCGCAACGATTGCGCTGACGGGTCGGATTGGCATTGCGGGGCAGCTTCTGCAGACCCAGACGCGCGACTGCGCGCTCGTCATCGCTGCGCTTTGCGTCATCCGCAATCGCCTTGAGTTCCGCGTGTTTCTTCGCGTACTTGGCAACCAGTTTGTCCCGCTTGAGCTCGCGCTCAATCAACGCTTTTTTTGCCACAGGTCACCTCAGTTCTTGAACGGAAAACGGAAACCAGCGAGAAGCGCCTTGCACTCTTCGTCAGTCTTGGCCGTCGTCGTGATGCTGATATTGAGTCCACGCACGGCATCCACCTTGTCGTACTCAATCTCAGGGAAAATGATTTGCTCTTTGACGCCGACGTTGTAGTTGCCACGCCCGTCGAACGCGCGGGCCGAAATGCCCCGGAAGTCACGCACACGGGGCAGCGCCACCGTCACAAAGCGGTCCAGGAATTCGTACATCTGAACGCCACGCAGGGTGACCATGCACCCAATGGCCTGGCCCTCACGGATCTTGAAACCCGCAATAGCCTTCTTGGCCTTGGTCACGACCGGCTTCTGACCAGCGATCTTGGTCAGGTCGCCGACGGCATTGTCCATGACTTTCTTGTCTGCCACTGCCTCGCTCACACCCATGTTGAGCGTGATCTTGGTCAAACGGGGGACCTCCATGGGCGACTTGTAGCCGAACTTGGTCATCAGTTCGGGAGCAATTTTTTCGCGATAGATTTGTTGCAGTCGTGCCATGGTCATGCCACCTTGATTTCTTCGCCGCTGGACTTGAATACGCGAACGCGCTTGCCATCAGCCAGCAACTTGATCCCCACACGATCCGCCTTGCCGGTCGCCGCGTTGAAGATCGCGACGTTGGACTGATGAATCGGCATGGCCTTCTGGACGATGCCGCCGGGCAAACCCTTGAGCGGATTGGGCTTGGTGTGCTTTTTCACCAGGTTGATGCCCTCAACCACCAGCGTGGAGTCGTCTTTGCGCAACGAGACCTTGCCGCGCTTGCCCTTGTCACGCCCGGTGATCACGATGACTTCGTCGCCTTTGCGAATCTTGTTCATGACACGTCCTTACAGAACTTCAGGAGCGAGAGACACGATCTTCATGAACTTCTCGGTGCGCAGTTCACGCGTCACCGGACCGAAGATGCGGGTGCCGATCGGCTCCAACTTGGCATTCAGCAAGACTGCCGCGTTGCCATCGAATTTGACCAGGGAGCCGTCGCCGCGACGGATGCCCTTGGCCGTGCGCACCACCACCGCGCTGTAGACCTCGCCTTTTTTGACGCGGCCACGGGGAGCGGCTTCCTTGATGCTGACCTTGATGATGTCGCCCACGCTGGCGTAGCGACGCTTGGAGCCGCCCAACACCTTGATGCACAGGACGGATTTGGCGCCCGTGTTGTCGGCGACGTCTAACCGAGATTCTGTCTGGATCATTTTTCAATATTCCCAACTTGTACCCGGCACACCCCGCACGCAGGATGGATCGGATCAGTCTTGGGCCCGTCGTCCACACCATGAACCGTTCACAGTGCTTTTGCTGGGCAGAAGCTTTCGCCTTTTCAAGCGAAGCCTTGCATTGTGACAGGAGTTCTCCACCTTGTCAAGCGCGCCTAACTTGGCAGGTGCCGATATTGGCTTGCCAGTGTCTCAAACGCTGATATTTTGGGGTCCACGCCCGTCTCTTCCGCAATGATGGCCCCGACTTCGGGGGCCAGGCGGGCTGCGAGTCGCGCATCCAGGAACAGCAACCGGATCCGACGCGCCAGCACATCCTCCACGGTTCGCGCGTATTCGTGGCGCACCGCGAACCGCACCATGGCCTCGGTGAGGCCGCCGCCAAGATGTCGCCGCGCTCCCGGCAGCGCCCTCACTGCGGACGCTTCGCTGCCGTAGCGGGCCAGGTCGACCATACCGTCCTCCCCTGATGGCAATGAATCAACGAATTCCGCGCCAACCAGTTTCCGGTTCCGCGTAACGCCTCCAGCGCGCCGTGGCAACCGGTTTTCCATCATGCACCGCTGCAACACATCTTCGGCCATGGACCGGTAAGTGGTCCACTTCCCGCCTGTCACTGTCGCCAAGCCACTGGTGCTGACGGCGACCGTGTGCTCCCTGCTCAGGCCTTTGGTATCGTTCTCGTCGCCTTGTGTGGACTTGACCAGAGGGCGAAGACCCACCCAGCAACTGCGCACGTCCTCACGCCGGGGCGCCCGCCGCAGGTAGCGGGCCGACTCGTTGAGGATGAAGTCGACTTCGTGGGCGAACGGCTCCGGCTCCAACGCCAGATCGTGGCGCGGCGTGTCCGTCGTGCCCAGAATCAGCTTACCCTGCCAGGGCACCGCGAACAACACGCGGCCGTCCTCCGTCTTGGGCACCAGCAAGGCATGGTTGCCGGGAAGAAAGTCGCCATCGACCACCAGGTGCACGCCCTGACTGGGTGCCACGATGGGGCGGACAGGATGTCCCAGCGCCTCGCCATCGAGCTGGCGCAGGGCGTCCACCCAGACCCCGGTGGCGTTGATGACACACCGTGCCCGAACCGGAAAGACTTCCGCCGTCTCCGCATCACAGCAGGTCAGCCCGGCCACCTTTCCATTCTCATGGATCAAGCCCCTCACGGCACAATGGTTGAGCACCAAGGCGCCTTCGGCCGCTGCGGTGCGGGCCAGCGCCAGCGCCATCCGGGCGTCGTCGAACTGGCCGTCCCAATACTTGACGCCACCCAGAAGCCCGTCGGGACAAACGCCTGGCAGACAGGACAGCACGTCATGGCGGCTCAGAAACTCGGTACGCCCCAGGCCGTGACGGCCCGCCAGCAGGTCGTACACCTTGAGCCCGACGCCATAAAACGGCATCTCCCACCATGCATAAGACGGCATCACGAAAGGCAGTGCCCGGGCCAAGTGCGGCGCGTTGTGCAACAGGCGGGTGCGCTCGTGCAGCGCTTCGGCCACCAACGGCACATTGCCTTGCGCGAGGTAGCGAACGCCACCATGCACCAGCTTGGTGGCGCGCGACGAGGTACCGGCGGCAAAGTCGCGGGACTCCAGCAGGACCACGCTGAAGCCGCGCAGTGCCGCGTCCAATGCCACGCCCAGCCCGGTGGCGCCGCCACCGACGACGGCGAGGTCCCAGGTCTTGTCCTGGCGCAGCGCTGCCAGCAGGTCGGCGCGCCGGGTGGGCAGCGGCTCGGGTGCGGGGCGGCTCATCGCTTCAGGACTGCGCCCAAGCTTTGGCGCGCTCGACCGCCTGACGCCAGCGGGCCAGGCGCCGTTGCCGTTCGCCCTCGGCCAGCCGGGGCTCGAAACGCCGGTCGGTGCTCCAGTGCGCGGCCATCTCCTGCGGCCCCCCCCAGAAGCCGGTGGCCAGACCGGCCAGGCAAGCTGCGCCCAGTGCCGTGGTCTCGGTGATCCGGGGCCGGAGCACCGGGACCCCCAGGAAGTCGGCCTGCATCTGCATCAGCAAATCGTTACGGCTGGCGCCGCCGTCCACGCGCAATTCTTTCAGTTCAATCCCCGAATCCGCCGTCATCGCGTCGAATACGTCTGCAGTCTGCAATGCAATCGCCTCCAGCGCGGCTCGGGCGATGTGCGCCCGGGTGGTCCCCCGGGTCATGCCCACCAGTGTGCCGCGTGCGTGGCCATCCCAGTCGGGTGTGCCCAGCCCGGCGAACGCCGGCACCAGGTAGACATCGCCGGTGTCGTCCACGCTGGCTGCCAACGGGCCCACCTCATCGGCGCTTCGGATGATCTGCAGGCCGTCACGCAACCACTGCACGGTCGCACCGGCCATGAACACCGAACCTTCCAGCGCGTACGCCGTGCGGTGCGCCTGACCCGGAGGACCTTGCCATGCCACGGTGCTCAGCAGCTGATGCTGGCTGGTCACCGGCTGCGCGCCGGTGTTCATCAGCATGAAACAGCCCGTGCCGTAGGTGTTCTTGGCCATGCCCGGCGCGAAACACGCCTGACCGAACAGGGCCGCCTGCTGGTCGCCGGCCAGCCCGGCGATCGGCACCGGCGCGCCCAGCAAGGCCGGATCGGTCTCGCCGAGCACGCCGCTGGAGGGGACGACACTCGGCAACACCGCCGCCGGAATGTCGAACAGGCGCAGCAGCGCCGGATCCCAGCGCAGCGTCTGAAGGTTGAACAGCAGGCTGCGTGACGCGTTGCTGGCATCGGTGGCATGGACACGCCCACCGGTGAGCTTCCATACCAGCCAGCAATCCACCGTGCCGAAGGCCAGTTCGCCTTGCGCCGCGCGCGAGCGCGCGCCGGGCACGTGATCGAGCATCCAGGCGAGTTTGGTCGCCGAAAAGTACGCATCCGGAAGCAGGCCCGTCCGGCGCTGAATCCATCCGGCGGTGCCTCGCTCACGCAGCGCGGCGCACTGGTCGGCGGTTCGGCGGTCCTGCCAGACGATTGCGGGCCCAACCGGTTCGCCCGTGGCGCGATCCCACAGCACCGTGGTTTCGCGCTGGTTCGCGATGCCAATGGCGGCCACGCCGGCCGCGCCCCGCGGCAGCCCGTCCACCACCTCGCGCATCACGGCCTGCTGCGTCTGCCAGATCTCGTTGGCGTCGTGCTCCACCCAGCCCGGCTGGGGGAAGTACTGCCGGAACTCGCGCTGCGCGGTGCGCACGACGCGGCTTTCGCGGTCAAACAGGATGGCCCGAGAACTGGTGGTGCCCTGGTCGAGGGAAAGGATGTGGTCCATGGCCGGCAAGCGTACTCCAAACACCGCAACCGGACCAGCGCGGGCGCAGGTTTGGCGAGGCTCTGGCGGGGCACGCGGACGCTTCTTGGTACATTGCCCGCCTGAACCGGACCGACATCACCATGACCCCTCACATCACCTTCATCGGCGGCGGCAACATGGCCAGCGCCATCATCGGCGGCCTGTTGCGCCGGGGCATGACCCCGCAGCAGATCGACGTGGTCGAGCCCTTTGCCGAAGCGCGCGACAAGCTGCTGTCGCAGTTCGGCATCAACGCCCTGCACGGACCCGGCCCCGCGCTGGCCAAGGCCTCGCTGGTGGTCTGGGCAGTCAAGCCCCAGACCTTCAAGGAGGCCGCACTGCAGGCGCGTTTTCACACCAGACAGGCGTTGCATCTGAGCGTGGCCGCCGGCATCCGCAGCGACAGCATCGCCAGCTGGCTGGGCACCCAGCGCATCGTGCGCGCCATGCCCAACACGCCGGCGCTGGTTGGCAAGGGCATGACCGCGCTGTTCGGCCGGCCCGCCGTGACCGACGCAGACCGCGATCTGGTGAACCGCGTGCTCACGCCGACCGGCCGCTTCCTGTGGGTGACCGACGAGACCCAGCTGGACGCCGTGACCGCGCTGTCGGGCTCCGGGCCCGCCTACGTCTTCTACTTCCTGGAGGCCATGACGCAAGCCGGCGTGGACATGGGCCTGAGCCCCGAGCAGGCGCACCAGCTGGCGGTGGGCACCTTTGTGGGCGCCTCGGAGCTGGCGGCGGCATCCGATGAAGCGCCCGAGGTGCTGCGCCAGCGGGTGACCTCCAAGGGCGGCACCACCCACGCGGCCATCGTGTCGATGGAGCAGGACCAGGTCAAGAACGCCGTCATGCGCGCGCTGCACGCCGCCAGGCACCGGGCGCGTGAATTGGGCGACGAATTCGGAACCTGATTCGCTCACCAACGGGCGGGTGCGCACCGGGCGCGCGCCAATCCCGGTCCGTCACCAGCCCCCCAGGTACGACAACGCGATGCCGGCGAACAGCGTGAACCCCAGCCAGTGGTTCAGGCGAAAGGCCTTGAAGCAGCCCTCGCGCTGGCGCGACCGGATCAGCGTGAAGTGCCAGATCACCTGCGCCAGCGCCGCCACGACTGCTATTTTAAATATAGCTGCCGATGGCCATTCCGTGCTGGGGAAAGCCCAAAAAAGCAGGTAAATCAGGTAAAAAACCATCACTGCGGCCACGTCGAAGCGCCCCAGCGTGATGGCAGACGTCTTCATGCCGATGCGCAGGTCGTCGTCGCGGTCCACCATCGCGTATTCGGTGTCGTATGCCAGAACCCAGAAAAGGTTGCCCGCCAGCAGCCACCATGCCAGCCACGGCACCTGGCCGGTGACCGCCGAAAACGCCATCGGAATCCCGAAACTGAACGCCACGCCCAGCACCGCCTGCGGCATCGACACGAACCGTTTGGCATAGGGGTAGACCAGCGTGATCGCAAGCGCCGCGAAGGACCAGGCCACCGTGGCCCGGTTGGTGGTGAGCACCAGCGCGAACGCCGCCGCCGCCAGCACCGCGCCGACGGCAAGCGCCTCCTTCACGCCGACCTTGCCGCTGGTCACCGGGCGCTGGGCCGTGCGCTTGACGTGGCGGTCGAACTCGCGGTCTGCCACATCGTTGATGCAGCAACCGGCACTGCGCATCAGGATGGTGCCCAGCGTGAACACCGCCAGCAGGTGCCAGCCCGGAAACCCGCCGGCCGCAATCCACAGCGCCGACAGCGTGGGCCACAACAGCAGCAACCAGCCCGCCGGCCGGTCCCAGCGGATCAGGTCGAGGTACAGACGAAGCCTGGCGCCCATGCGCGTCACAGTCCCAGCTGGCGCAGATCCAGCCGCGTGCCCTTCGCATCGTCGAGGATGGGCGGGCACCAGAAGTGGGCGCCCGAGACCGGCTTCGAGATGCGAAACAGCGCATCGACAACGCCATCGTCCAGACCCGCCATGCGCCGCATCTGCGCCTCGAAGGCGTCGAACGACTTGCCGAACGCGACAAACATCAGCCCCGCCTGCTTCCCGGCCGCCCAAGGCATGGAGCGGCGCAACACGAAGGCCTCGGGCTTGAAGCTCTCCTGCGCCGTGCGCTTGACATGTGCGGACGCGGGGGCATCGGCCAGCTCGTGGTTGTCGCGGCGGCGCCGGCCGATCAGGTGGTCCTGTTCGCGGGTGCCCAGGGCCTCGAACGCGTCCAGGTCGTGCACCCACTGCTGCACAGCCACGAAGCTGGATCCGTTCAGGCCTGCGCCCTTGCGGTGGACCAGGGCGGCCCTTTCCGCGGCAGCGCCCTCGGGGTTTTCGGTGCCATCCTCATAACCGGTCAGGTCGCGGCCATGGCCATTGGGGCCGCGCCCGTGGCGGAAGGCCTCGATCACGGCGTCGAGCCGCAGGGCGGGCGCCAGCGCTTTTTCCAGTGCGCGGGTGGCGTGAACCAGCTTGCCGCGGTCGGCGCCGCGTTGCCAGCACCACAGCGATGCCGGCGTGGCCGGCACCGTCACGCCCGGCCCTTGCAGCGCCGCAAAAGTGCGAAGGCCGGGCACCGCGCCGCCCAGTGCGGCCACCACATCGGGGCCGATGCCGACCACCGTCTGCGGCCCGTCGACCAGCGGTGCCAGACGTTGCAAGGCGTCGCGCAGCGCGCTGGAATCCTTCAACGAGAAAAACAGGTACCGCCCCTGCGGCGGCACCGGCGCCAGGATGCCGGGTTGTGCGGTTTTCATGAGGGGACTCCGGGGGAAACAAGAAGATGGAACAGGCGGATGGACCGACGATACACCGGGCCGGGACCCGCCCGGGTCGCAGGCTTCATGACAGCCGCGACACGCCCGGCAGCTCGCAGGCGTAGACCGCGTTGCGAAGGGCCGCGATCGCCTCGTACCGGGTGAAACTGCGCCGCCAGGCCAGCACGACCCGGCGCCGCGGGGGCGCGGCGGCCTCGGCATCGACGATCGGCAGGTATTTCACGAAAGCGTCTTCGTCCTTGCGGCGCCTGCGCCCGTCCGCCAGCGCCTCCTTGGGCACCGACAGGCGCGGCACCAGCGTCACGCCCATGCCCGCGGCCACCATGTGTTTGATGGTCTCCAGCGACGAGCCTTCAAAGCTGCGGCGGATGCCTTCGGCATCGCTGGCGAAACGGGCAAATTCGGGGCAGACCTCCAGCACGTGGTCGCGAAAACAATGGCCGGTGCCCAGCAGCAGCATGGTTTCGTTCTTGAGCTCGCCCGACGTGACGGACTTGCGCGCCGCCAGCGGGTGGTGGCTGGGCAGCGCGGCCATGAAGGGCTCGTCGTACAGCGGGGCAATGGCCAGCCCGGCGTCGGGAAAGGGCTCGGCCAGGATGGCGCAGTCGATCTCGCCGGTGCGCAACATCTCCAGCAGCTTGACGGTGAAGTTCTCCTGCAGCATCAGCGGCATCTGGGGCGACAGCCGGATCACCTGGCGCACCAGGTCGGGCAACAGGTAGGGGCCGATGGTGTAGATCACGCCCAGTTTCAGCGGGCCGGCCAGCGGGTCCTTGCCGCGCTTGGCGATGTCCTTGATGGCGGCGGCCTGCTCCAGCACGCTCTGCGCCTGGCGCACGATCTCCTCGCCCAGCGGCGTCACGGCCACCTCGCTGGCGCTGCGCTCGAACAGCTTGACCTCGAGCTCGTCCTCCAGCTTGCGGATCGCCACCGACAGCGTCGGCTGCGAGACGAAGCAGGCCTCCGCCGCCTTGCCGAAGTGCTTCTCGCGTGCCACGGCGACGATGTACTTGAGT
>Ga0209604_1001735_pt1 | contig 16957 bp, 18 predicted proteins | sample AD_UKC097_MetaG_FD_184405 | JGI IMG/M metagenome (GOLD analysis project Ga0209604, IMG submission 184405) | Active sludge microbial communities of municipal wastewater-treating anaerobic digesters from USA - AD_UKC097_MetaG (SPAdes) (version 2) | ecosystem: Engineered > Bioreactor > Anaerobic >... | reverse complement strand
CCGGTACAATGATATAACTTTCATCATCCGCAACAAACGCATTGTATCTGGCACTCCCTGTGTTTACGTTTGGCCCAAGCTTTTCAGGCTCCTGAAAAACCCCGTTAACCAGTTTGGAGCGATAGATGAACTCTTCGCCGGAGACAGGATCCAGGTGGGTGTAATAGATTGTACCGTCAACCGTCACTGACGGGAAAAACTCCTTGCTTGCAGTATTTACGGGTGCACCAAGGTTCCGTGGCTCCGACCATCTGCCATCTGTTTTTGTGCATACCCAGATATCTTCATTTGCTTCTGACGCGGAGTCAGCCGGCATTGTGGATATGAAATACAACCTTGTCCCGTCAGGAGATATGTGCGGCTCAACATACTTGTATGCGGGATCGGTACAAAACTCAAATACCTCAGGGATTGACCACACACCGTCACTCCTCCGGGAGTAAAAAATGGTGACATACCTGAAATTGCCTGCCTCGCGGCAGAAGAAGATCTCATTGCCATCAGGAGTGATGGCGAAATCGCGCTCAGTCATACCCGTTGAGATGATGCCAGATGCAAAGAGCCTGGCACTGTCACCGGGAGCTGCCTGCCCGAGGTAATCACCGCTGACCACAGCCGCATCACCGGATCCCCGGCGGTTTGATGTGCAGGAAGTTATTGAAACGGCGAGAACCAGTAACAGGGAGTACGAAAGTTTTTTCATTTTATTATAAATCATTGTTTTATCCGGTGATCACCACCTTGCATTATTGAATTCCGACGGAATAAATGTCTGTGCAGGAACTCTGCAACCGGGCATGACATTAAAATACTTCTCAACCATGTTCAGGACTCCGTCTTTGTCATAGAACCTGATTTCCGTTGCAACGGGAAAACCATTGATGTCCTCATACCTGGCAAACTCAACCTCTCTTGAGTTAGCGCCTGACCGGCGCCTCATCTTCAGGAACAGCAAAGACTCCATGTCTGCCCAAAAGCAGGTACTCAGGGTATCACCTGCTATCCAGGCATCACGTCCCATGCACTTTCCCTCTGCCAGAAGATCGAGGTTATATCCGCATTTCACAGCCCGTTCAGCAGTAATTTCCGGTGGGATATTATTTATGTCCAGTCCAAGTACAACCAGGTCATGTATCCGGTACCGGACAGATTCGAGTGTGTCTTCCCTGAAGCTGTAGATGGTGTCATTTGTAAACAGCATTCCGTTGCCGCTGTTCCAGTCGTTGAATCTGATGATGAGATTGCCGGGCGACTGGTATGCCTCGTACCAGACTTCGGAAGATGTGATGCTGTCATTCCAGTAATGGAGAACCTCCTGCGTGAAGCAAAGAGTCTCATACCAGTTCGATTTGTTTGCTTTGTACATCTGCTCAATTAATTCATACCCGTTTTCAGGTTTCTGAGAGCATGATGAGCCTGTGACAAGCAGGATCATGGCAATTATTATATTCTTCATTATCTTGATTTTTTCGTTGAAGCGCTCAGGGTTCTCTATCCCGGAGCAATTGATTTATGACGATTTTTGTATGGCCTGTTCAAGTTCCCTGATCCGGCCACTGTTGATTATCTTCTGAAAGTAATCATCCGTGACCGGGATTTTTCTGTCGCGGATTAATCGCAGGTTCTCCAGGTTGTGTTTCCAGCGTTTCAGGACGGCATCGGGTACCTTATGGTTCCCTGACGGGATAAACAAACGGTCCGGAACCTGCGGTTCGAATCCCAGGATTTGTAACTGTCTCCTTATCTGTGGAATGTGATCACTTCCGAAAACAAAGACTATTCTTTGCGCATCCCCGGCAGCATTCATCCCGTTCTCTGCAATCCGCCGGTTGCGCTCGTGCCAGTTGCCATGGGCTGTTTCGGCAATCGGGTCTGCGCCAATGATCTGTTCAAATACAGAATCAATAATCGCGATGTTTGATTCGCAGTGTACTGCATCATACATAGACTGGCTGGCTGATTCATTCATCCTGGCGAAATAGGTGCTTCCGAAAGGTGCCAGTTTCTCCTTCACCGATTCCGGATAAATGCTGTCCGCTTTCGACTGGGTGGCATAATCCAGCCGCCAGTCGACCGGGACGAACCGGTAATGAAGCTCAGGTGCCATCTCTGCCAGCAAGGCTGCCTCGGGTGGGAAGTAGCCTTCAGTTATATGTTCAAATGCCTCAGGGGCGATCTCCCCGCAAACCACGTCAGGCTTCAAGGCAATGATCTGCTCCAGCAGGTCATTAATTGAATAATGGTAGTCAGGGTTATAATGCATGGAATGAATGGATCCGACTATGAAGACCTCCGGCCGGGGGACAGGTTTTTCCGTCCTGATATCTGCGAGGATTCCTGTAGTGCCCGGTACAGGAGACGTCCAGAACACCCATGACAGGCCAAACGTAGCCAGGAAAATCAGGACAGGGGAATCTGCAATTCTATTCATGGATCAAGCAATTTATAAAAACTTCTCCTGAATGAGTATGGCATTGGTCCCGAATAACCAAACCGGATTAGCAGCAACGGCGTCAGGTCTTTCAGCTGCAAGTGGTTAATAAGTTTATCACGTACCTCCATCTCCTCACAGGGCATATCCAGATGAGAATGACTGACCTGGTATTTTGCCGCCTTAAGGCCGAAGCGCTGAAAAGCCTGGCCCAGTCTTATCCAGTGGTACGGGTCGTTCTTCTCTGCCATGAAGAGAGCGAATCCTGAAGAAGCCCGGGCCAGCTCCTCCATACGCCTCGCCTCAATTTCGGCAGAGATAAAATACTTCATTATTATCTTTCCGATAAGCCTTCCCGTATTTGGTAAACCCATCGCGCCTGCCCGGATACCATCACCTTTCAGCATTGCCTCCTTCTCACTGAACCGTACCCAGCCAACCAACTCGTCGACAAATGCCTTGTTGCTGAATTGCAGCCTGGTGCCTTCAGAAATGTAAGGGATCATCTCCCTCATCTCATTTCCCGAGAGAAACAGCTTTGTCGAGACACCTTCATCATCAGGATCATTAAAAAGTTCACTTATCAGGTTGTCAGGCACTTTATCATTTCTGTATTTATTCCTTCTTGCCTGCCGTTTTAAAATATAATCGAACAACTCCGGTTTGACCCCCTCGGGTTCATCATGAAGCGCAACAATGATTTGCGGATTATTTCCATTGCCCGTGATTTCAACCTCTGTATCATAACCGAATTCATGCGCCGCAAGAATCATGTTTTCCAGGGCGCACCCCATGCTTATATATAAAGAATGATTATCGTTATCGGCAACAGGCAACGCCCTGGTGAAGTCAGGCAACAGGCATATTGTGTCATTCCTGATCTTGAATCTCCATGGTTGTGCATTATGACATGAAGGAGCCTTCACAGCATACTTGACAATCCTTAACATGGTCTCTTCATGTATCATTTCAATGCGCTTGATTAAACCAGGTATCCATATTTTACTGGCCATAAATTAAATGCCTGACTACCAGCAGGAGGTTACTCGCCTGGATTGATATAACTCTGATAAGAATAATTGCTGCTCTGTCCATCTTCGGTAATTGAAATTGTTCGCGACAAAAGTACCGTACTGGCATTAGGCCGTAGTCTCACCGGTTATCCTGGAAGTACCACTTTTTGGAAAAAGGAGTCCCACTTTTTATGAGACTTTCCCGATATATTCACTTGGGGACATCCCTTCGAACTTCCTGAAAGCCCTGTAAAATGAAGCTTTTGAGTTAAATCCGCAGTTATAGGCGATGCCCATTATGGAGAGATGGCTGTTTGCCTTTAAAACGCACTGCTCTTTAAATTCACCTACCCTGTACCTGTTGATGAAATCGAAAAAATTCTGGTTAAGCCGGGCGTTGAGCACCTCTGAAAGGAACTCGACTTTGACATTCAGCATCTCGCTCAGCCTGGAGATTGTAATATCCGGATCAAGGTATGGCTGCTTCTCCTCCATATCCCGGGTGAGAGTTTTTATAAAGGCATCGTCTGTGTTTTTGACGGGAGAAGAAGCCTCAGTTAAAGCTGATTTAACGCCTGATTTCTGTATTTCTTTCGATTGGTTTATAAAGATATTACCCTGCCGTATCCCGAAGTAACCCAGGAAAAGGATGTATACCGATGCAAAACCATTCGTTAAGATTATCAGGAAATTGTAGGTCGCGAAATGGAAGATCATGTCAAGGTTGAAGAGGGTCACGTTGACTGAGTAGCTTATCAGCGTGGCAATTGTGAGTGCGCTGAGCCAACCGAGGTCGATGTCTTCAATTTTCGAGTAATGCTGCATTAATCTGTCCCGCCTTCTCCTGATCAGGTTGAGAGCCCATATATTGTAACTGATGGTGGACACCCCAATCAGCATAACTGTTATCTTATAAGAGACCGATTCCTTGAACAGGTCATTTTCAAGGAACCTGATCTTTTCAGGAACAGTGAGATTGATGAAATTGAAATAGTGGAAGACCGAAAAGAAGATGAAAGGTACGAAGTGAAGCAGGTACAGGGGTTTGAATCTGAATTCGTGATCGGATAAGCTCCTGATGTAAAACCACAGCGCCGGACCATGAAGGAAGAGGAATACCCAGCTTGTACTGATTATTGCGGAATATGTGAAATTGTGGCTGAAGTTTTGTAATTCGAGATAAACGCCCCCGATGCTGATAGCGTATAACACGAAGATTGCCGCAAGAAAATAATCCGGAAGTGATTTGTTCTTTTTCCCGAGCAGCAGCAGAAGCAGAAACAGGGCTTCGAAAGTTCCTATAATAAGGATGTATTCCATTTCTTCCTGGCCTTGATTTCCATCTGGAGAATGCAGTTGTAGACAATCCTGTTGACAGGGATTTTCACGCCATTTGAAAATGTCTTACAAAGTTACCTGACCCAGTTGACAATCTCCTCTTTTGACTTGCGGGGAGATGCACCGGTGACGGCGTCAGTGCCTTTCTCTATGTTACCCACACGGAGCATTATGACAGGGGTGAATCCTTCCGGTATCTGCAGTGCCTCCCGTTTTTCCCTGGCTGCGGCAATGGGACCGCCATAAATCCTTGCCCCGAGGCCCATGGAGGTGGCAGCCACGAACATGTTCTGTGTTGCCAGCCCGCAGTCGAAGTCGGGTGTGGAGCCCGACTGTGACACTTTGCCTGAGATGATTATGATCACATTGCCGGGTGTTATATTGGAGATGATCTCCTTTATCATTGCTTCATTCTTAAGCACCGTGAAGTGCCATGGTTGTCCGTTGCGCGAGCTGGGCGCCTTGATCCCGCACTGCAGAATCATATCAATCTGCTGGTCGGTAACGGCCACCTCGGTGTAATTGCGTGGCGACCATGCAGAGAGGAGGAGATCAGTGACAGAATTGCCTGCCGTTTGTGACATGGCGCTGCCGGTGGCAAGGACGAGAAGTCCGAATACTAATGATAATCTTCTGGTTTTCATGACTTGAGTGCTTTTTATTTGTTCCATAAACCCATGGCTGAAGATAGTCAAAAAAATAGGCTGCAAGAATACGTATTCAGGCAGCTGTTCTTCTTGAAGAGGGAGATTGGAGTGAAAATGCACCTCTTCGGAATTACCTGACCATGCCGCTAAATCTTCCTCCCTATGTAAAACACATAGCCGTAATACTCCTTGTACTTGTCATATAGCTGAACTTCATGCCTTTGGAAAGCAACAAGATCTTCGGCAGCTTTATTCCCCGGATACTTTTTCAGGAATGCTTCCTGTATCGAAGCCTGGGGTTCATGGTAATTAACCGTCCAGCACTCTTCCGGCAGGATAAAAGCAGCAACCGGAACATACCCGGCTTTCTGCATCTGGTCAACCTTCCTCGGTATTGTGTCAATCTCAGCATATGCATCCATCCAGAACCTGTTTATCTCTTCCGGCCGTTCTTCGGTGAACCATGAACTCTCGGAAACTGCAATATATCCTCCCTTTTTCAGAAATTTTCTCCATTCCTTCAGGCCCCGCTCAAACCCGATATTATAGATTGCCCCCTCAGACCAGACCAGATCCAGCTCCTCATCCCCGAAAGGAAGTTTGTCCATCGAACCTGTAATCCCTTTAACCCTGTCCTGAAGATTCAGTTTCCCGGCATTGGCATTAAACAGCTCGATGAATTTCGGGAACAGATCGATCCCTGTAATCCTTCCCCGTGCATTCTGCGCCAGAACCATCGTCTGCCCGCCTGTGCCACAGCCGATATCGGCAATCACCGAGTCATTCGTGAGATTGTCGATAAAACTCAAAGCCTTTTTAGTCACCTCCGGACTGCCGGGCCCCTGTCTTTCAAAATTTGAGAAATACTCACAGATCAGACCGTAGTCGATTTCGTGGATTGACTGATTTTCACTGCTCATGATTATTGAATTTGTTAAGCAGCAAGTTATGAAACTTCCGGAAAATGCCGCGATTGTCATCCCGAAAAAATGAAGACGAATGTCTCTCACTGAGGCATTTCAGCCATTGGCCGGCTTAAAATGGCTCTTCAATTGAAAATAATTTTTCTGCACTTGTTTACATGGCGTAACTTTGTTCATCTGACAGGGGGAACCAATTAGTATACAGACCTATAAGAAGTACCAGATTATGAAAGTTACAGCATTTATCGGAAGCGGAAGAAAGCGGCATTCATACAATGCCTGCGAAAAATTCCTGCAGAACCTGCAGACGATGGGCAATGTGGAGTATGAGATGGTTCGGTTAAGCGAGTACAACATCGGAACCTGCAGGGGTTGCAGGATCTGCTTCGACAAGGGGGAGGAATTCTGTCCCCATAAGGATGACCGGGATAAGTTGATTGAAAAGATGAAGGATTCTGACGGGGTGATTTTTGCATCACCCAACTATTCCTTTCAGGTCTCGGGTATGATGAAGGTTTTCCTCGACAGGCTCGGGTTTGGTTTTCACCGTCCCGATTTCTTCGGGAAAACATTTTCAAGCATCGTCGTCCAGGGGATCGGGAAGGGAGAGAAAATAGTAAGATACCTCGACTTCACAGGCAGGGGATTGGGCTTTAATGTCGTCAAAGGGTGTTGTATCAAGACCCTGGAGCCGATGACAGAAAAATCGCAGAAGGCATTTGACAGCATCATAGATGCGCAGAGCAGAAAATTCTATGCACAGCTTGTAAAACATGAATACCCCTCGCCGTCACTGTGGTGGTTAATGATATTCAGGATGGCAAGGACCAGCATGTATAAGATGCTGGATGACAGCTGTCGCGACTATACTTACTTCCGCGACAAGGGATGGTTTGAGTCGGACTATTTTTACCCGGTGAAGCTGAATCCGCTGAAGAAGTTGTCGGGCAAAGTGTTCGACAGGCTGGCAATCCAGATAATAAGGAGTTAATCTGTGCCATCATTTTCGATTGATTCCCTGCCTGATGTCCCGGGTGCGATGCGCAGGAACCTGTTGAGAAGCATCGGAATAGAAGCCCGTGCTCATGATATTTTCATATGGCTGACACAGCTGAGGGTTGCTCCCTACAGTTACGACTTCATTGATAACGGCAGGCGGAAATCTCCCGCTTTTATAATTGAGAACCTTCCGCCACTTAGGATCAACACCCATTTCCTGCTTGCATTTCATGTTTCTGCATTTGAGGAGGACTCCTTTATTGCCTGCCGGTACTGCGAGCCGGTCAATCCCCCTTTCAGTCTGTGCCTTCGGGGACTGCACATGGAATACAGGATAGAAGAGAATAGCCATGAAGCCACGTTGTGGTGCAAAATCTCAGGGTACATCAGGCGCAATGCTCTCTCCCGGTTTTTCTTCTCTGCATTTTCCCTCGTAAACAGAATTATGATGAAAAGGCAACTCAGGAACATAAAGAAATATTCCGAGATGGCATTTGCAGGGAAGGCAGGCAGCGGAAGGTTAAACCTGGCAGGTTACTACCCGCGGTCCTGCATTCACTGGTGGATATTCTGCCGCAGGCATAACTGCAGGGAGTTGATTGGCTCATCGGATTCCGGAGCACAATTCCGGGGGTAAAACAGATGAGTAAACCGGTGGAATGATTTTCTGGTCCGCGTTGAACGCAGGCGTTGTTGTCACTAACTTCATTCCCGGAAACACCGGCACCAGGGCATCAAAAACCGCCTTATTGCATTCTGGTTTCCATCAACAGAGATGGATTGTGTTTACTTTCAAACTATCTGATAATTGCATGAGAAATCTGTTTGAGATTGATGGAATATTCATTAAATTTACTTGTCTCTGACCTTAAAGGTCTCGCTGTATTAGTTGTAACAAAAACGTATTGCTATGGTCAAGAAAAGGACTATTTCTGTGAGAAATATTTCTGTAAGCATTATTGAGTATCAGAATGAGGATTATATTTCACTCACTGATATGATAAAAGCCAAGGAAGGTGATTTCTTCATTTCGGATTGGCTCAGGAACAGAAACACGGTCGAGTACCTGGGTATCTGGGAGAGCATAAACAACCCTCTTTTTAATTATGGCGAATTCGCCATAATTAAAAGTATGGCAGGATTGCACAGTTATAGAATTTCAGCCAGGGAATGGATCGAAAAAACAAATTCAATCGGGATAAAGGCAACTGCCGGTCGTTATGGAGGAACATACGCTCATAAGGACATTGCTTTTGAATTTGGCATGTGGATAAGCGCAGAGTTTAAGATTTACCTGATCAGAGAATTCCAGAGACTAAAAGAGGATGAAAATTGTCGGTTGAAACTTGAATGGAACCTGCAGAGAACTCTTGCTAAAATTAATTACCATATCCATACCGATGCCATTAAGGAAAACCTTATTCCTCAGGAAGTCTCCGGGAAACAGATGAGCCTGACGTATGCCAGTGAGGCTGATCTTTTGAATGTTGCACTGTTTGGCCTCACTGCTGCAGACTGGAGATCAGCCAATCCCGGGGAAGCTGGCAATGTACGTGATCATGCCTCCCTTGAGCAACTGGTCGTATTATCAAATCTTGAGAGTATCAACGCGGTAATGATACAGCAGGGACTTTCCCAGGGTGAAAGGCTGAAGCAGTTAAACCAGATTGCCATCATGCAGATGAAATCACTCCTTGGTCATAAGACAATCAGGAAACTGGAATAGTCCCATCCCGCTCTTCAGCGTCCCGAGGAGCTGGTTCATGAACCGTGCCGCAGGAGCCCCGTCTACAATATCATGGTTAAAAGAGCCGGTCAGGCAAAGGAACTCCCGCTCCTCATGCTTCTCACCGGTGAAGACCATCCGCTTCTCTATGCTCCCGACCGTGATCAGCACCGTCCCGCTGCCATGGGGGATGAACCATACCGGCTCGCGACTGAACATACCAACGGCTGTCACTGCAACCTTGCCATACCGTTTCGCCAAACTGATATTCCTGTCGGCGAGGCGCACGAATGCCTTCAGAAGGAATCCCGGTATATGCCGAATCCATGTCATGCCGGAAAACCCTCCCAGGGCCGACTCGCTGCGGGTCCGTGCCGACCTGATCAGGTCATTGATCTCGCGGAAGGTGAGGCTCTGTGCCGCCTCAATCGCCAGCGGCTCGGGGACTCTCTCACCGGAGATCTCCCGCTCCACCAGCACACTGACGGTTACATCGTCGAGGGTGATGAGCCTGTTCCCCCGCCTGAAGGCGTTAAGATGAGGATGCTCCTTCACCACCTGTGCCAGGCAGTATACGATATATGCCGTAAACGAAAGCTTCTCGCCGGTGCGCTCCCGGTGCTCCCGCATCATCTGCCTAGGAAGGGTCACATCTGCGGCGCAGAGCGAATGGATCGTGCTTTTTCTTGCGGTGACGGCCGCCGACGCGGCCACCATCTTCCTGTTGAAACTGATCCTTTCTGAAGTATATCCTCTGTTCATCGATGCGTATTTCCCCTGCAACGGTAACCCATTCTTCCCGGAGTTATACCCTTCCTTCGCCGGACCTGTCACTCCGGTCCCTGAACTGATCCTTTTCTCCATGACCTATTGCTTAGCTTTTACCCAGGTATCAAAATCAGTCGCCGGCCTGGCCAGCAGTGCCAGGTCAGCTTCGGATATCTCCGGCTCATGCACCTTCTCAAAATACCCGAAGAGCGAAGCTGCGAACTTCAGCTGCCTGTTGCGGGTCAGGAAGGCGATGATCTTCAGGGGCAGGAGGGGAGTCTCACTGACAGTCATTATCTCCGGGTAGAGTGCCCTGCAGTATTTCTCAAGCATCTCCTTCATCGTGTATCTCTCCGGACCGTAGACATAATAGATCCTGTTCTCTGCCCCGGCGGTTGAATAAGCGTCTGCCACCATTGTGCCCAGGTCGTCAGCAGCCACCCAGTGATACCGGTCTGTCAGCCTGCCCAGGACAGAAGCCTTGCCGTTCCGGACGAACATGGGCAGCGACTCGAAGAACCATGTTGGCCGGAAGATATACCACGAAAGACCGCTCTGCATGATCATCTGTTCCGTCCTGAACTTGTCGTCCGTGAACTTAAACCACCGGTTCTCCTCCGCCACGGTGCATCCCGAGATCAGGCTGATCTTCCTGACACCGTTCCTCTTCGAGACTTCGAGAATGTTCGAGACCGCTTTCACATCGTCCGCCGAGGCGAGTGAAATATGCACAGCATCGCACCCGGTCACTGCCTTCTCAAGGTCTGCCACGTTGAATACATCGCCCTGTGCGATCTCATAGTCATTGACGAACATCGACGGTTTCACCGACCTCGAGAAGAGTCGCAGGTCATACCCTCTTTCGTCCAGTTTGCGGATAACGGGACCCGCCAGCAGCCCGCTGGCGCCGATAACAAGAATCTTCATCCTTTCCATAGCTGTTGTAGTTTGATTTGTTGATAAGGCAAAGTTACCCCACCGGTTTGGGAGCGTTGTTTGACAAAAGTCAAAAAAAGGGCTCAGATCGATTTTCTAATCCTGCTGAGGGTGGCGATGTCGATGCCGAGGTAGGATGCGATATGTTTCAGTGCGACTTTCTGCAGGATGTCAGGGTGTTTTTTGATGAAGAGCTCGTACCGTTCCGATGCTGTGAGGGTCTGGAGTTGTATTGAACGGTTCATTAGGGAGTTGTACATTGCCTCGTCCACGTCTTTGCCTATCTGCCGCCATGCCGGCACCACGCGTATCAGCTCCTGCATCCGGTCATAAGTGATCACGTCCATCTCGCAGTCCTCGATGGCGATTATGTATTCCCTTGACGGCACCTGGTCATTGAAGCTTTTCATTGAGATAACTACTGAGCCCTTTTTGAAGAAGTGGGTTGTGATCTCATTTGCCCTGTCGTCATAGAAGAATGACCGCATCATTCCCGACCGCAGGTAGGCAATACGTGTTGCTGTTTTCCCTTTCTCCAGGAAGAGTGACCTGGCATGCAGGGTCTCCGGCCGGTAACGACTGACAGTCTCATTCCAGTCCCGATCGGTGAAACCGTAATGCTCAATCAACCTCTCTTTGAAGTCCATGGAAGAGTAAAGATACAGTTGTTGGAATTCATAGCAAAGGAATCGACAGGCTTCAAAATTGCATAAATGAACAGTATGATTGACGAATTTAATCAAATAGCATTAAATATCAGGTATAATTGACGAAAAGTATTATATTTGCAAAAGCATAAGATAAGATTGAATCATGAAAGACTACATTGAGAGGCCTTTATATATTGACAGAATAAAGCCTTATATCGGCAAGAGTCTGATAAAGGTAATTACCGGCCAGAGGAGGGTGGGTAAGAGTTGCATGCTGATGCAGGTAAGGGATCTCATAATGGAGAAGGACCCCGGCACTCACATTATTTTCATTAATAAGGAGCAGCATGAGTTCGCCCCGATCACTGACCATGTCACGCTTCTTGAATATGTTGGCCTTCATTCAAAGGGAAAAGGGAAGGTTGCGTTATTCATTGATGAGATCCAGGAGATTGATTCATTTGAAGTAGCGCTCAGAGACCTGTCCACAAGGAAGAAGTTTGACATCTACTGTACCGGTAGTAATGCAAGGCTGCTGTCAGGTGAGCTGGCAACTCTTCTGGCGGGGCGTTACATTGAGATAAGGGTGTATGGCCTGAGTTATTCCGAATACCTGATGTTTCGCGATGCTGCTGATTCCCCGGATTCATTCAGGACATACCTGCGTGAAGGAGGTCTTCCCTATCTGATCCATCTTGGAACTGACATAAATGTTGTCAATGAGTATCTTAATACTATTTATAGCACTATTCTGCTGAAGGATGTGGTGGCAAGGTATAATGTGCGGAATGTTAAATTTCTTGAAAGCCTGGTTCTTTTTCTTGCCGATAATACAGGAAACATCGTTTCCGCAAAAAAAATCAGCGAATATCTGAAATCACAGAACATAAATATTTCAACACAGGTAGTGATAGATTATATCGGATACCTTGAATCCTCTTTCATGATAAACAGGGTGAGGCGAACAGGTATCCGGGGGAAGAGACTATTTGAAATAGGCGAGAAATACTTCTTCGGTGACACCGGAATCAGGAATGTCATTGCAGGATATAATCTGGCTGATGTTCATAAAATGCTGGAGAACATCGTTTTTCTTCATCTCAGGACTGCCGGCTATGAGGTGACGGTTGGATCGGAAAACGGCAAGGAAATTGACTTCATCGCCAGTCGGGGAGGAGAGCGGATTTATGTTCAGGTTGCATATCTTCTTGAAAAGCCTGAGACGGCACAGCGTGAATTCGGAAATCTGCTTGGGATCAGCGACAATTACCCCAAATATGTGGTAACGATGGATGAGCTGAACGAAACCTCATCTTATCAGGGCATACAGAGAATGCACGTGAAGGATTTCTGCCGGATGATGGCAGGTTGACTACACACAGGCGACCCGCGATGCAGGCCGTTGTATGCGTTCAAAACTTGTCAAGCTCATCCAGCAATGCCCTTCTTTGAGGGTATTCTCTGCGTAAGTCAGCAATAAGATTCCTTACCCTGGCAAGACCTCCCAGTTTAAGCATCCGCTCCAGGTACCGGCAGGCTTCTTTGTAATGCGTTCTGCCCGTATTCACTTTAAGGTAATCGATTATGCCTTTCTCATAGAGACCCAGCATTTCCTCAGTATAATCAGCTGCAAGATATTGTTCATAACGCTTAATGTAAGGAAGATGTGTTGTCCCGCTGACAAGATCAAGAAGCCTGTTCCACCACTTTTCGGTTATATAGATTTTTGCCAGTACATCAATATTCACCCACCTGCTTTTTCGCCTGATCTCATCGATCAGCCCTTCGACATAGCTGTTCCATTCAGCGGGATCGGTGTTTTTCTTCAGGATCTGATAGTAATCCTGATCATTGCGGAAACCGTCAACAAAAAGATGTCGGGCATATTCAATCACATGAGGTTTATCCTTTTCAGCAATTGCTGTACGAAGAAGCCAGTCGTACCACTCTTTTGCCAGACCCGGTTTGTTCTCTGCATCGTTTTTGATACCGGCGTGAGCAAGTGATCTGGCTTTTTCGAAATCCTTATCCCTCAGAGCTTTCTCCAGTGTCTTCCTTCTGAGCTCAGGAGTATCAAGATTTTGTGACGCAAATTTCTCAGCCTCGTTATCTCCCTTCATTTTCCGGATAAGTTCATATTCCAGCATTGTCATCTGTTCGCCTTCATATTCCGAATGCACATGTGCATGAAGTAAGGAGAGGACTTTGCCTGCTTCCTTTTCTGTTTTTACCAGTTCTACCGCGAGACCGATAAGATCTGTATGCCAGTCCCAGCCTGAAAAAACATTTTTCCTGTAGTAATGAAGCACCTGATCAAGCATATAAGCTCTAATTTCTTCCGGTCTGTCAGATGCAGCCACAGAATACAGTATCTCAAAAGCGGTCTCGATGTTTCCACCGATATCTCCGTTGCGGTCGTCTGCAAACTGCATCGCTTTCACCATTTCCTCAGCGACAGGGAAACAGATATGACATGCGCTGAGCCAGTTTCCTGAATCAGCGTGTTTCATTGCAATGACGAGCATCTCGTTCACGGATCTCCCTACAATTCCGGCACGGTTCCACTTGATAAACCTGTCTTTATCTTTGGCGCTTCTCAGGATATTCTTAACCTGTTCCCGGTATTTTTCCGGGGATTCATCCGATGATTTGTACATAAAGCCGGAGAGGAATGATCTCCTGAATGCTGGGTCTGCCAGACATTGTTCTTTGATAAAAGAGCTAAGATCGTCATGCGATAGAGCCCCAAGCAGTTCATCCACCTGTTCAGAAACAGTTTTTCTTCTCGAAGCCGGTTTCCTTGTCGTACCTTTTTTGTTATCAGCCTTTTTAAGTTTCTCCTCTTCATTTCTGTAATAATACAATACTGCAACGATGTGCTTGCAGACCGTTCCGTAGTCGTACGGACAGGTGCAGAGGTATGAGGTAATTTTTTTTCTGGAAACGGTTATCCTGACATCATAGTCTTCTGAACCTTCCACTTCCGCTTCAAATTCGCCCGGCGAGAGCTCTTCAAAAGAGGTCACCTGCCCGTTCTCGAAATAAGACAAGCCACGAGAGAGAAGCTTTTCATCCACAAATTGTTCAAAATCAGAGATAGGGATACCTGTATTCATAGCCTGTATATTTAAGATTCCATCCTGTTCCTGAAGAAATCCTCAGTCCCCTTGTCGGTAAAATAGACAAAGCATCCCTTCATCCCGCGGGTAAGCAGTGTACGGTAGATGTTTTTGACGTGTATATCAAACGTCTGAACATCACGTTTCAGCATGGGGTCCTTTGATGCAGAGATGTCACCGGTCAGCGAATCAGAGTGAGGATCATACCGCAGGTCGTTACCAATAATGACTCCAATATAGTCAAATTCAAATCCCTGGGCAGTGTAGATACAACCAACCTGTTTAATGCCTTCCGGCCTGTAAGCCCATTCAAACCATTTCACGTAACCCGGAGGTGTGCGGGTGATCTTGTCATGTGTCTCCCATGGCATTGCAAAGTCACCGATCCTGACATCCTTGATCAGATCACCGTTTGCATCTGTCTTGCTGCTCCATGGCCAGCAGAATCCCGCAACCATCCGTGCCGAGTTGGCCTTCTCTGCCTCTTTCTCCTTCAGTATCTCCATTATTTCTGAAGGCGATGACATTATCCGGAAGTCAAATATCTCATCCTTTCGCAGGATACGTTTTTCCTCCGAATAACCCAGGACAGATTCAATCCACAGCAGGTAGTCATTTGATCCCATGCACCTGTACTGTGTCTCAAGGGTGACTTCCCTGATAGTTGCACCCGCTTCTTTGGCAGCATTCCTGATAAGGTCCGAGTTGCCTGCCTCCTGTGATCTCACCTTCTGCCTGTCATCAATAAAGAATACGGATGTCTTTGCACATCTTATCAGCTGGTTTATCTGCGGCATGTCGGTTCTGTCCGCAGGACGGGTATACTGGTGGTTGCTGCTCTTTTCAATCCTGTGTGCCTCGTCAATTAGAAGAATATCAAACTCATTCTCTGCGGTACGGCTTGGTACAAACCTGTAAAGGTTGGTGAACATGACCTCGGCGCCCCGGCCGACGAGCTTTTGAAGCCCATTGGTGAACGGCTTCGATTTGCAGCCGAAGAGTACATTCTTCTTTCTTAATGCTGCCTCCGCGAGGAGGTTGATAGCTATCACCGATTTGCCGGTACCGGGGCCGCCATGCACTATGATGACGGACTTCGAACCGTCCCTGCCGGTTTTCCTGACATGTGCCCATATCAGGTTCTTGGCCACGAGCTGTTCATTCAGCATGGAGAAGACCGCATCATTTTTTATGACCTTGTGTACATTTTCAAGCAGCTTTTTGGAGGGATGTATCCGGCTCTGCATGAAACGGTTGAAAATCTCAAAGCCGGACCCTTTGTCAAGCAGCTCCTTTATCCTGGCTCCCAGGATTTTGGTGTCTTCCTTTGTGTAGAGGGGGAAGTCCCTTATAAGTTCAGAATAGACAGGGTTAAATAACCCCTTTCCGTCTGATCGCGAATAGTTATGGCAATAGGCGCAGCTGAAGAGGTTAAGTGTCGGTGTTTTCTCAAACTCCTCGACAAACCCTGTAAGGTAGTAATGGTATCCTTTAGCCTGCTGGGAGGGGTGGGGGACAACCCGTTCCCTGCCTCCGGTATAGGTCTCTACAAAGTTACCCTCCTCTGGCAGGGCGGTGACGGAAGTCCATTGCTTGAGCTCAATGAGGACGATATTGGAGGAGTCGCCTTCCCCTTTTCCGAACAGGAGACAGTCGAGGCGGCTCTGGTTATATGGCACCTCGTATTCAAGAGCAACGAAGGAGTTTTCTATCTCACCAAGTTCAAGCAGGTCTCTGACTCTGGAAAGGCTGTTCTGCCAGGATACAAATTCCTGCGGTGCCGGTTCTTTTCCCAGTTTGACCCGGAAGTTGGCGGCCATTGTATCAGCGATTGTGTTCTCGCGGATATCGTTTATGAAATGCTCAGAAGTACCCTGGTAGATTAGCATGGTCAGAGCTCATTATACTTTTTGGCAGAACCTTTTGACCTGTCAACAGGGTATTTCTCATTGTTCTTACGGATCTTCTCAAGCACAATTTCTTTAATATCGAAACCGTGTTTGCCAGCCAGCATTAAGGTATAAGCGAGCACATCAGCCAGCTCCTCGCGAAGCTTATCGCGATTTACCCTTTCCGACTCCTCCACCGTTTTCCAGAGGAACAGTTCATTGAGTTCCGCGGCCTCGATGGCTATTGCCACAGCCAGATCCTTGGATGTGTGAAACTGCTTCCAGTCGCGGGCATCGCGGAACTTTTCCAGCTCCGATATAAGAAAATCAAAATCTGACATGATGCTTCCTTTGTGTTCCCGAAATTAACAAAATCATGATTAAGTCGGGTTTTCCAGGCCTGTTACCTGAGGGACCCGGGTTAATTTCTTATATTTGCATTGCATTTCGAGTTCATCCGTCAGTTGACGGAATGATACCAACCGAGTGACCGTCATCACGGTGGTAAAACAATGCGG
>Ga0209604_1001732_pt1 | contig 16974 bp, 21 predicted proteins | sample AD_UKC097_MetaG_FD_184405 | JGI IMG/M metagenome (GOLD analysis project Ga0209604, IMG submission 184405) | Active sludge microbial communities of municipal wastewater-treating anaerobic digesters from USA - AD_UKC097_MetaG (SPAdes) (version 2) | ecosystem: Engineered > Bioreactor > Anaerobic >... | reverse complement strand
CCTCAAGTGCCGCGACACCGAGCACCCGATCATCGTGGCGGGCATCCAAAGCGTGTTCCGCCGCGCGGCCGAACTCGACCGCTTCGACCTGATCCTGATCGACGAGGCGCACATGCTTCCGCCCGATGGCGAAGGCATGTATCGCACCTTCTTGGCCGAAGCCCGTGCCGTGAATCCCAACGTGCGGCTGGTCGGCCTGACGGCGACGCCCTACCGCATGACCACAGGCATGATCTGCGGGCCGGAGAACCTGCTCAACCACGTCTGCTATGAGGTGGGTGTGCGCGAGCTGATCGTGCAGGGCTATCTCTGCGGACTCAAGACCAAGGCCGGACGCCGCAAGGCCGACACCTCGGGTCTGCACATCCGGGGCGGCGAGTTCATCGCTGGCGAGGTCGAGGCCCTGATGGATGACGACGCCCTGGTGCGCTCGGCCTGCGGCGAGATCGTCGACCAGACGCGGGACCGGCACTCGGTGCTGATCTTCGCCGCTGGAGTCCAGCACGCCACGCACGTCCAGCGGGTGCTCGGAGAGATGGGGCAGACGTGCGGATTCGTTTGCGGCGACACGCTGCCGTTCGACCGCGCCGACACCCTCAAACTCTTCAAGGACGGCGGCACGAAGTACCTGGTCAACGTCAACGTCCTGACGACCGGCTTCGACGCGCCCAACATCGACTGCGTGGCGCTCCTGCGGCCGACGAACTCCCCGGGCCTCTACTACCAGATGGTCGGTCGGGGTTTCCGTCTGGACCCGTCGAAGGAGAACTGCCTCGTCCTGGACTTCGGCGGCAACATCCTGCGGCACGGGCCGGTCGACGCCCTCGAGATCAAGGATCGGTCGGGCGGTGACGGCGAAGCCCCAGCCAAGGAATGCCCTCAGTGCCAGGCGGTGATCCACGCCGCCTACAGCATCTGCCCGGAATGCGGCTATGCCTTCCCGCCGCCCAAGCGCGAACAGCACGACCACGAAGCCTCGACGGCCAGTGTCCTCTCCGGCGAGGTCACCGAGACCGAGCACGAGGTCGAGGGCGTGTACTACAGCGTCCACCTCAAACGCGATGCGCCCGAGGACCATCCGCGCACCATGCGGGTCGACTATCGGGTCGGGTTCAATAACTACCGCAGCGAGTGGGTCTGCTTCGAGCATACCGGCTACGCCCGTGCCAAGGCCGAGGTCTGGTGGAGGGCGCGGTCCCGCGAGCCGTTCCCGGAGTCATCTGAACAGGCCGTGCAGATCTGCGAGGCGGGCGGCGTGGCTGAGACGCGCTCCATCACCGTGCGGTCGGTGACCGGCGAGAAGTACGACCGAATCACCCACCACGAGTTGGGGCCAATCCCGCCACGCTTGGACGGAAGCGACGAGCGCGACGACGGCAATCTCCCGGAATACCAGGGACCGGAGGACGATGACCTGCCCTTCTGACAGTCATGAGACGCTCCACGGTGCGGCGGCTGGTTACCTGGCCGCCGGGCTGTGCGTGCTGCCCGCGATCCGGGCCGAGAAACGCCCTGCGGTCGGCCAGTGGAAGCGCTATCGCAAGCGACTGCCCACTGAGGCCGAGCTGTCCGCCTGGTTCGCCAACGGTCCGGACGCGGTCTGCATCCTCTGCGGCGGCATCTCCGGCCACGCCGAGATGATCGACTTCGACGCGGGCGGTGAGCTCTTTCACGCCTGGACCGAGCGCATCCCGCCCGATCTCCTGGCCCGGCTGGCGGTCGAGACGACCCAGCGCGGCGGGCGGCACGTCTTCTACCGCTGCGAAGCGTCGGTCTGCGGCAACATGAAGCTGGCTCAGCGGCTCGGCCCGGACGGCAAGGTGATGACGCTGATCGAAACCCGTGGCGAGGGCGGCCTGTTCCTCTGCGCCCCGACGCCGGGGTACGGACTGATCCAGGGCGACCTGCGCACCCCGCCCATGCTGACCGAGGCAGAGCGGGACGCGCTCCTGACGGCCGCTTGGGCGCTGAACGAGTACTTGCCGCCCCCGGTCGGCGAAACGCGCCCGTGTGGCCAACGGGACGCCAAGGAATCGCCCGTAGGGGCCTCTGGCGAGCGACCGGGCGATGAGTTCAACCGGCGTGGGGACGTCCGGGCCGTGCTCGAGCGGGCCGGATGGTCGCGGGTGCGCGAAGGCGAGAACGAGTACTGGCGGCGGCCCGGCAAGACCTCGGGCTGGTCGGCCTCGCTCAAGGACCGGGTCTTCTACGTCTTCAGCGCCAACGCCGCGCCGTTCGAGCCCAACCGAGCCTATTCGCCGTTCTCGGTCTTCACGCTGCTGAACCACGGCGGCGACTTCGAACGGGCGGCGAGCGAACTGCGGCTCTCCGGGTACGGCGATGCGCCGCCAGCCGACAGCGGCGCGGACATCTCGGCCATCGTCGAAGCGTGCCGTCCTGCGGACACGCCCCGCGCACCCGACGTGCCGGACCCCGGCCCGATGCCCGATCAGCTTCTGCGCATGCCGGGGTTCGTCGGCGAGGTCATGGACTACTGCCTGGCGACCGCGCCCTATCCGAACCCCGTCCTGGCCTTCGCCGGTGCGCTCTCGCTCCAGGCATTCCTGGCCGGGCGCAAGGTGCGCGATCCGGGCGACAACCGCACGAACGTCTATCTCCTGGGCCTAGCGCACTCGTCGGCGGGCAAGGACTGGCCGCGCAAGGTCAACACCCGCATCGTCCACGAGGTCGGCATGGCCAACTGTCTCGGGGAGCGGTTCGCCAGTGGCGAGGGCATCCAGGACGCGCTCTTCCAGACGCCGAGCATGCTGTTCCAGTCCGACGAGATCGACGGCCTGCTCCAGTCGATCAACAAGGCCAAGGACGCCCGGCACGAGGCCGTCATGTCCACGTTGCTGACCATGTACTCGGCGTCCAACAGCGTGTTCCCCATGCGCCGCAAGGCGGGCAAGGAAGCGCCTGGTGTCATCAACCAACCCAGCCTGGTGATCTTCGGCACGGCGATCCCGAACCACTACTACGAGGCGCTGTCCGAGCGGATGCTCACGAACGGCTTCTTCGCCCGCATGATCATCCTCGAGGCTGGACCGCGCGGTACGGGCCAGGAGCCGGTCATCCGGGATCTTCCGCCCAGCGTGCTGGCGACCGCCAAGTGGTGGGCCGACTACCGGCCCGGAACGGGCAACCTTGAGAACTGGAATCCGGTGCCCACGGTGATTGACCACACCGACGAGGCCAGACGGCTGCTGATCGAGACCCGCGAACAAGCCGAGGCCGAATACACTGCCGCCGAGTCCAAGGGCGATGCGGTCGGCACTACGGTCTGGGGGCGTGTCAGCGAGCAGGTCCGCAAGCTGGCGCTGCTCTATGCCGTCAGCGAGAACCATCTCGCCCCACGCATTGGCCTGGCCGCCGTCGAATGGGCGTCCGCCTTCGTCATGCACCAGACGCGGCGGATGCTCTTCATGGCGGCGTCCCACGTCGCGGACAGTGAGTTCGACGCCCTCTGCCTGCGGGCCATTGAGAAGATCCGCAACGCGCCCGGCGGGGAGATCGGCCACTCCGTCCTGCTCAAGCGCCTCAAGATCCCGAAGAAGGAGTTCGCCGACCTGATGGACACGCTGGCGTGTCGAGGGGACGTGGAGGTGAAAGAAGTCACCACCACGGGAAGGACCGGACGCTGGTACGTGCTGCCCGCCGAGGGAAACAAGGGGAATGAAGGTGAAAGAAGGGTGAAGGAAGTCTCGTGAGAAACCCCAATAAATACAGAGAAATATATCTTCTTTCTCTCCTTCTCCCGTGTACCCCCGCGATGCGTCCGGACGCCCGCGTATGCGTGTACGCGTGTGATGGGGGTGAAAGAAGAAAGAAGGTCGGGCCTGCGCATAGGTACTTGGCGGCTCAGGAGGCTCCTGATGGCGGCGGGAACAGCTCCGAGCATAGGCAAAGTTTGTTTTCGGTGTCCGCTTGTTCAGTTCAACCCACAACGCACGAGGAGATGAGACCATGACGACCAGGACGTTCGATGTCGAATTGCGGCCTATCGAGGCCATCAAACCCTATCCCGGCAACCCGCGCGTCAATGATGACGCAGTGGACGCCGTGGCGGCCAGCCTGACCGAGTTCGGGTTCCGCCAGCCCATCGTGGTGGACGCCGAGGGCGTCATCATCGTCGGGCACACCCGCTGGAAGGCGGCGAAGAAGCTCGGGCTGGCCCAGGTGCCGGTCCATGTGGCGACCGATCTGCCGCCGGAGAAGGTCAAGGCATACCGGATCGCGGACAATCAGACCGCGACGCTGGCCGAGTGGGACTTCGAACTGCTGCCCATCGAGCTCAAGGACCTCCAGCGGGCGGACTACGACCTGAGCCTGCTCGGCTTCGGCGAGGACGAGCTGGCCCACCTGCTCGACGGCGACGTGGCCGAGGGGCTGACCGATCCCGACCATGTGCCGGAACCGCCGGACACGCCCGTCACCCAGCGCGGCGATGTCTGGGTGCTCGGCAATCACCGCCTGATGTGCGGTAACAGCGGGAGCGTCGAGGACCTCGACCGCCTGCTCGACGGCGCGACCATCGACCTCGTGAACATGGACCCGCCGTACAACGTGAAGGTTGAGCCGCGCAGCGCCACGGCCATCGCGGCGGGCACGAGCGGCGCGTGGGGCCGGGACTGGCAGAAGATCGCCCACCACCAGGGCTTCGACCAGGCCCGGGGCGTGGTCGATCCGAAGAAGGCCAGGAAGAAGATGCGGGCCAAGGACCGCCCGCTGGAGAACGACTTCGTGACCGCCGACGCCTTCGACGAGATGCTCCTGGCGTGGTTCGGCAACGCCTCGCGGGTCTTGAAGCCGGGCGGCTCGTTCTACATCTGGGGCGGCTACGCCAACATCGGCAACTATCCCGCGCCGCTGGCCGCCGCCGGGTTCTACTTCAGCCAGGGCATCGTCTGGGACAAGCAGCACCCGGTCCTGACGCGCAAGGACTTCATGGGCGCGTTCGAGATCTGCTTCTACGGCTGGAAGGAAGGCGCGGGCCACAATTACTACGGCCCCAACAACGCCACGGACCTGTGGCACGTCAAGAAGGTCAGCCCGCAGGCGATGATCCACCTGACTGAGAAGCCGGTCGAGTTGGCGGTGCGCTCGATCCAGTACTCGTCGCTGCCGGGCCAGAACGTCCTGGACCTTTTCGGCGGCAGCGGATCGACGCTGATCGCGTGCGAGCAGACCGGCAGGCGGGCGTTCCTGATGGAGCTCGACCCGCCTTACTGCGACGTGATCGTGAAGCGTTGGGAGGAGTTCACCGGCAAGAAGGCGGAACGGATTCCGGGTCCCGAACCGAAAGAGACAGCCCCGACCGAGGCCGGGGCTGCCGTGGAGGCGAAGGTATGATCGAGCGCCTACGCCTTGCGGCTCTTCGCCGCCTCCTCGCGCATGTATTCGCTGTCCTTAAGGGCGAACTTGCCGCGTTCGGTTTTCACGAACCGGCTCGCGTCGCCCTTGGCGGTGATCTCGCGCAGGATCGCGGCGTAGAGCGTGCTGGCGGGCGTCTTGCCGGTGCGCGGGGCCCAGAGGCCCCGCTTGACGGCCAGGTCCACGATGTCCTTGCAGCGCATCGGGTCGCCGGTGCCCTGCGAGAGGATGTGGACCGCCGCATCCATCAGGCTCATGGCCTTGCCGCCCTCGGCCACGGGTTGGCCGCCCTTCGCGCCACGCTCGCCCGTGTCGCGTCCGGTCTCGGCGTTGGCGTCCTTGGTAGCCTCCGGGGCCTTGGCTGTCCCGTTGGGCGCGTCGTGCGCCGCCTCGGCGGCCTTGACCTTGGCGTCCACGTCGGGCGTGGTCGGCGGCACGCCGAGGCGCTCGCTCGGCAGTTCGCGCGGCGTGGCGGCCTTCTTCTTGCCGTTCTTGGGCTTGGCATCCTTCACGGTCTTCTCCTGCTTACCTGCGTTCTTGGTTCCTGCCTTCTTCATCGCGTCTCTCCTCTCCTCGTTGCGGCCGACGGCACCATGCCCCGGCCAAACTCGTTCTCAGTCGTGTCCCAGCGCCTTGGCGACGGCCGCCCGAGCCTTGGTGAAACCGGCGTCGAACTGGTTCCACCCCTCGCCATCGGCGGCGGTAATGATCTCTTGCAGCGCCTCCAACAACTCGGGCGCGGCGGCCATCAGGCGGGCGTTCGCGTTCCTGGCGTCCAGCGGGACGTTGACGTTCTGGTGAACGTCGGCCAGCAGTGCGCCGGGGCCGTTCTGAACCCAGAGCCAGCCCGGTGGATTGTAGGCGGCCTCCACGGCCTTCCACGGTCCCGGGGTGTGTCGTGCGTCTTTGTCGCTCATGGTCGTCTCCTCTCTGTGTTGCCCGGCATCGCGCCGGGCGGGTTGTTACGCGTCCAACTCCGTCAGGAGCCGGGCGCACGCCTGTTTGCCGCCAAGGCGCTCGATCAGCCTGTCGGCGAACCACTGCACCTGGCGCTCGACATCGAGATCGCGGCAAATCGTGGGCTGGCGGCTGCGGTTGCTGCGCGTGGCGATGACCGCCACGGCCTGCGGACTCAGTTCGGCGGCGATGGCGTCGAGCATCGCGTCGTCGTTCTCGGGGACGGTCACGCGCCTGCGGCGGCCGTCGATGGTGGTCTGGTAGGTCTTCATGGCGGCGCTCCTCTATCGGCTCTGGACGATGGTCACCTGGAACTCGCGGCGGTCCTTCATGCGGAGCACGAGGCCCTTGTTCATGGTCAGGACTCCGGCCTCCTCGAAGGTCTGGATGGAGTCGATGCCCTCCAGTTCCTCGGGCGGCTCGATCTCGTCGCCGGTATCGATGCAGAGCATCACGTCGGCGATCAGAGCGTTGAGTGCGTCTTGCATGGTCTGTTCGTTCATGTCGTGGTCCTTTCTGATTCAGGCGTTGTCGTTGAGGTGGGTGAAGAGCTGCTGGCGGTCGTTGCGCTCGGCGAAGCGCTCCGCGATCTCAATCGCGGCTTGCAGGTCGGCGGCGAAGCGCCTCGCTGTCGCGAGGTCGACCGCGCCGATGCTCGGCCAACTCACGCGCACCTGGCGTTTGCCGAGGTGCGCCCAGTTCGTCACGTCGATGCGGTTGTCGCCAACCACGGCGTGGTCGTCCGTCCGGTATTCCACGTTCCTGTTCGTGTCCATTGCGTCCTCCTGTCAGTCTGCGAACCGCTGCAGCTCGCGGTAGTAGTCGTCGATGTCGCCGTTCGTGCCGCGCACGCCGTCGCACCGGCGCTGGATGATCTGGGCGAGGCTCCAGAGCTCGTTCTCGCTGGCGTCGGCGTGGACGAGTTGCTTGGACGAGACCACCCGCGTCAGCCAGGCCTGCTCCTTGCCGGGGTCGCGGATGATGCTGTCGATCCGGATGTTGTCGCCCTCGCGTTCAATGGCGACGCGCCCGGCGCGTCCTTCGAGTTCGATGCGTTTGACCTTCATGGCGTCGTTCCTTTCTGTTGTTCAGGCGTTGATGCCCAGGATCACGCGCGGCGTGTATCCGAGGCGTCGGCACTCGGCGTTGATCGCTCTGCGGATCGGGCTGTTCGGGCGGTTGGCGCGGTAGATGCGGGCGAGCCGGGGCCATCCCAGCTTCTCGATCCGCCGGACGCCGTCGCGTCCGCGTGCCATCAGCCATTCGTGGGTTTCGGTGGTGTGCGTCTTGCGCATGGTCGTGTTCCTTTCTCGTTAGCGGCTCTTGCTGGTCATGGCGTCGACGATCTCGCTGCCCTCGACGCCCTTGAGGAACCCAACCGCCTCGCCCAGCAGCTCGCGGACGTGGCCCAGGCTCCCGGCGACCGGCCAGGTGTCCTCGGTCATCTCGCGGTCGGCCAGCTCGGTCTCGAGCATCTTCATGAGGCGGGCGATGTGCCCTCGCGTGGTGCGGCAGGCGTCTTTCGCGGTCTCGGTCTTCGTGGTCTTGGCGTTCATCGTATCTCCTTCTGGTTGAGTGTGTTACGCTCTCTTTTTCTGGACACAACATTGCTCGAAGGGCCGGGAACATCAACTGGAAGGTTCGCTTTTTCTGAACTTTCTTCCCCCCGTAACGGTTTGAAACAGCGCGACTTACGGGAATGCACCAGTTTCCCCATCAGATTTCTTACCCGGCGGGCGCGAAAGGTGGCGGCATGACGGACGATTCCACGCCCAGAATCACGGCGCTGACGCCCGCGCAGGCGGCGCGAATCCTGGCCGCCGCCGGGAAACGGCGGATCACCGAGGCGATGGTCAAGGCCGACATCGAGGCTGGTGCGCCCACCAACGCCGACGGCACGATCAACCTCGTCCACTACACCGCCTGGCTGGCGAGGGAGGCCTCGCATGGCGATTGACGTGCGCCAACTGCGGCCGTCGATGCTGACGCGGATGCTGAACTCCACGCCGCTGGGCGAGGTGCTCGGCGACCGGCAGTTGCGCCGTCACCGCAACCGGGCGGGCTACCGCATCGGGGACGAGACGCACGTCGATCTCCTGCGCTATGCCGCGTGGCTCCTGTGGACGCGCCACAACCCCGAACCGGAGCCGGAGACTCGGGACTACGAGGCGATGAAGGAAGCCGCCCGCGCCCGCAACGCGGAGCTGTCGGCCATCGGTCGGGACATCGGCGACATCCCCGAGGTCGTCGACCCGCAGCGCAAGGCGCGAGCCGCGACCGACTTCCGGTTCTTCTGCGAGGCGTACTTCCCCGAGACCTTCAGCCTGCCGTGGTCGAGCGACCACCTGAAGGTGATCGCCAAGATCGAGACCGCCGTGTTGCGCGGCGGGCTGTTCGCGATGGCGATGCCACGCGGCAGCGGCAAGACCACGCTGGCGGAGACCGCCTGCATCTGGGCGATGCTGACCGGGGCACAGGAGTTCGTCTGCCTCATCGGCTCGGACGCCGGGCACGCCCGCAACATGCTGGAGAGCATAAAGGTCGAGTTCGAGACCAACGAGCGGCTGCTCGATGACTACCCCGAGGCGGTCTTCCCGATCCACGCGCTCGAGCGGATTCACAACCGGGCCAAGGGCCAGCTCTGCGGCGGCAAGGCGACGCGCATCGTCTGGACGGCGGATGAGATCGTGCTGCCGACCATCGCGGGCAGCAAGGCCTCGGGCGCGATCATCCGCGTGGCGGGGATCGAGAGCCGCATTCGCGGCATGAAGTTCAAGCGCGCCGATGGCCGGGCGGTGCGCCCGTCGCTGGTGGTGCTCGACGACCCGCAGACCGACGAGTCGGCCCGCAGCGATCAGCAGGTGCGGGCCCGGATGGAGACCTTGAACGGCGCGATCCTGAACCTGGGCGGGCCGGGGCAGAAGATTTCGGGCATCATGCCCTGCACGGTGATCCGGCCCGGCGACATCGCCGACCAGATTCTCGACCGCGACAAGCACCCGGCCTGGCAGGGCGAGCGCACCCGGCTGGTCTACGTCTTCCCGACGAACGAGAAGCTCTGGGACAAGTACGCCCAGATCCGCGCGGACAGCTTCCGTAACGACGGCGACGGCCACGAGGCCACGGAGTTCTACGGCAAGCACCGCAAGGAGATGGACGCGGGCGCGGTGATCGCCTGGCCCGAGCGCCACAACGGGGATGAGCTGTCGGCCATCCAGCACGCCATGAACCTGCGCCTCCAGGACGAGCGCGCGTTCTGGGCAGAGTACCAGAACCAGCCGCTGCCGCAGGAGGAAGGCGAGAGCGATCAACTCAACGCCGAGGCCATCGCCGCCAAGACCAACGGCCTGCTGCGCGGCGTAGTGCCCATCGGGGCCAGCCATCTGACCATGTTCGTCGACGTGCAGGGCAAACTGCTTTTCCACGCCGTGGTCGCCTGGGAGGACGATTTCACCGGGTACGTCGTGGACTACGGCACCTACCCCGACCAGCAACGCCCGGTTTTCGCCCTGCGCGAGGTGCAGAAGACACTCGCCCGCGTCGCGCCGGGCACTGGGTTGGAAGGCTCGATTTACGCCGGGCTGGAGAAGCTGACCGACTCGTACCTCGCCAAACGCTGGCGGCGCGACGACGGGGCCGAGATGCGGATCGAGCGGTGCCTGATCGACGCCAACTGGGGCCAGTCCACGGACGTGGTCTACCAGTTCTGCCGCCAGAGCGCCCACGCCGGTCTGATCATGCCGAGCCACGGTCGCTACGTCGGCGCGTCGAGCGTCCCGTTCAGCGAGTACAAGCGCAAGAAGGGCGAGCGGATCGGACTGCACTGGCGCGTGCCCACCGTCCAGGGCCGCCGCCAGGTGCGCCACGTCGTCATCGACACGAACTACTGGAAGAGCTTCGTCCATGCACGGCTCGCCGTGGCGATGGGCGATCCCGGCAGCCTCTCTCTCTTCGGCCGCAAGCCCGGCGACCACCAGCTCCTGGCCGAGCACCTCACCGCCGAGTACCGCGTGAAAACTGAGGCCCGGGGCCGCGTGGTGGACGAGTGGAAGATCCGCGCGGGCGGGCCGGACAACCACTGGCTCGACTGTCTGGTCGGCTGCGCCGTGGCGGCGTCGATGCAGGGCTCCGTGTTGCCGGGGACCGATGCCAAGGTTGCGCCCGCCCGTGCGCCGATCCGGCTCTCCGAGCTTCAGAAAGGGAGACGCTGATGGGCACGCCAGGAGACAAGAGGGAACCCGCATTCAAGCGTGGGCTGGAATGCCCCGACTGCGGGTGCGCCCATTTCCGGGTGCTCTACACCCGCCGCGCCTGGGGCGGCCGCCTGCTGCGCCGCCGTGAATGCCGCCACTGCGGGCGGCGCGTGACGACGTATGAGCAGACCTCGGAAAACGCCCGCCAAGTTCTACATGCGTAACTATCTGCCGATTTTCTGCATGGTTCCCGCCACTTCGCGTTTTCGCCGGGTAAGTAACCCGTAGACGGCCGATGGTCGGCCGCCGACGGGAGAAAACCGTGGCTGAGAACCTCGACACCAAGATCCGCGACAACGCCGCCGGACCCAAGCGGGCCAGCGGCGATTCAGGCAGCGTCGAACAGCATTCGCTGACCGACCAGATCGCGGCCGACAAGCACCTCGCCAGCAAGGCGGCGGCATCGGTGAAGGGCCTGGGCATCCGTCGGATCAAACTTTCACCACCGGGGGCGGATTGATGTGGCCGTTCGGAAAACGTAGACCCGACGCGCCGCGCCGCATGGCGCACGCGATCCGCGCCCGCTTCGACGCGGCGATCACCAATGCCGACAACGCGCGGCACTGGGCCAACGCCGACGGCCTGTCCGCCGATGCGGCCGCGTCGCCCGACGTGCGGCAGACGCTCCGCAACCGCAGCCGCTACGAAGCGGCCAACAATAGCTATGCGCGGGGCATCGTCCTGACGCTGGCGAACGACATGGTCGGCACAGGACCCCGCCTGCAACTGCTCTCGGACGACACCGAGGCCAACGACCGGATCGAGACCGCATTCGAGGACTGGGCCCGCGAAATCCACCTGCCCGCCAAGCTGCGGATCATGCGCATGGCCAAGGCCGTCGATGGCGAGGCATTTGCCCTGCTGACGGCGAACCCGCTGCTGCGCTCGCCCATCAAGCTCGATCTCCAACTGATCGAGGCGGACCGCGTCGCCAACCCCGACGCCCGGCTGATGACCGACGCGGCGGTGGACGGCATCGAGTTCGACCGCTACGGGAATCCCCGCCGGTATCTGGTGCTGCGGCGGCATCCCGGCCAGACGGGATTCGCGCTGGCGATGGACGGCGTCGACCGCGTACCCGCCGAGGCGGTGATCCACTGGTTCCGTTCCGACCGCCCCGGCCAGCATCGCGGCATCCCGGAGATCATGCCCGCACTTCCACTCTTCGCCCAGTTGCGTCGATACACGCTGGCGGTCCTGGGTGCGGCCGAGACCGCCGCCGATTTCGCGGCGGTGCTGTTTACCGACGCGCCCGCCAACGGCGAGGCGGCCGCCGTCGAGCCGATGGACATCGTCGAACTCGAGAAGCGCATGGCCACGGTGCTGCCGGACGGCTGGAAGCTCGGCCAGATCAAAGCCGAGCAGCCGGGCACGACCTATGGCGAGTTCAAGCGCGAGCTGCTGAACGAGATCGCCCGCTGCCTGAACATGCCCTTCAACGTCGCGGCGGGCAACTCCTCGGGCTACAACTATGCGTCCGGGCGGCTCGACCACCAGACCTACTTCAAGTCCATCCGCGTAGAACAGGCCGACTGCAACGGCGTCGTGCTCGACGCACTGCTCAATGCGTGGCTGACCGAGGCCCGCCTGCTCGCGGACTTCTCCTTCCTGGCTGGCGCGGAATCCCTGGCCCACCAGTGGTTCTGGGACGGCACCGAACACGTCGACCCGGCCAAGGAAGCGAGCGCCCAGGCCACGCGCCTGGCGAACAACACCACGACGCTGGCCAGCGAATACGCCCGGCAGGGCAAGGACTGGGAAACCGAACTGCGCCAGCGGGCCAAGGAAAAGCAGCTCATGAAGGAGCTGGGACTGGCCGAGGCCGAATCCCAACCGCAACCCGACGAGGAGGAAGACAACGATGCCCAAGACGCATGACAGACAGCCCGAGTTCGTGACGATGCGCGGTCCTTTGACGATCCAGGCGGCGGAAAGCGACAGCACGCTGCCGCAGTTCCGCATGGTCGCCTATACCGGCGGCCTCATGGAGATCGCCGGATTCCCGCACCCGGTCGTGGTCGATCTGGCGGGTCTCGACATTCCGTCGCAGAACCTGCCGATCCGCCTCGACCACGAGCGCCGCCAGGGCGTGGGCCACACGCAGCGCGTGCGTGTCGAGAACGCCCAGCTTGTCGCCGAGGGGCTGATCAGCCGCGACACCTCGTGGGCGCGGGACGTGGCCAAGAGCGGGGTCAACGGATTCCCGTGGCAGGCCAGCATCGGCGCGGCGGTGGTCGAGGCGGAGTTCATCCCCGCCGGGGCCACGGTCGCGGTCAACAAGCAGCAGTTCACCGGGCCGGTGCATGTGGTGCGCCGGGCGGTGCTCAAGGAGATCAGTTTCGTCGACAGCGCCGCCGACCCGAACACGACGGCCCGGGTCGCGGCACAGGACAAGGAGTCGGAAACCGTGAAAGGCAGAAAGGAAGACGACATGGACACCAAGGACAAGCGGGAAGATACGGACATCCGGGCACAGGCGGGAGGCGGCAAGGAGACCGCGACCGTCGACGATCCGGTCAAGGCGATGCGGGCCGGTGCCGCCGCCGAGAGCAAGCGGATCGCCGGGATTCGCAAGATCACCGACGGGAAACACCCCGACATCGAGGCCAAGGCCATCGAGGATGGGTGGGACGCGACGAAGACCGAGCTGGAGGTGTTGCGGGCCTCGCGCCCCAAGGCTCCGGCCCATGACGGCGGCACGCCAAACGGCGCGAAGGTGCTGGAAGCCGCAGCCCTGATGACCGGCGGTCTGCGCGGCGACGCTCTTCTCAAGAGCCACGGCGAACAGGTCGTCGAGGCGGCCGACAAGCGTTTCCGCAACCGCCTGGGACTGCACCAGCTTCTGCTGGAGGCGGCGTGGGCCAACGGCTGCGACGTGCGCTTCTTCCGGGACGATCCCGAGGCGGTGCTGCGGGCCGCGTTCAGCACGTTCACGCTGCCGGGCATCCTCTCCAACATCGCCAACAAGTTCCTGCTGGACGGATTCGAGTCGGTCGAGCAGTCCTGGCAGCGGATCGCGGCCACGCGCAACGTCAAGGACTTCAAGACCGTCACCAGCTTCCGGCTGACCGGCGGCTTCGAGTACCAGGAGGTCGGGCCGGACGGCGAGCTCAAGCACGCCGAGGTCGGCGAGGAGAGCTTCACCAACCAGGCCAAGACCTACGGACGGATGTTCGGCCTCACGCGCACCGACCTGATCAACGACGACATGGACTCGCTGTCCGCGATCCCGCGCAAGATCGGTCGCGGCGGGGCGCTGAAGCTCAACAAGGTCTTCTGGGCCACGTTCCTCGACAACGCCGCGTTCTTCACGACCGGCCACAAGAACTACCTGGCGGGCGCGGACACCGTGCTCTCCATCGACGGGCTGACGACGGCGGAACTGATGTTCCTCGAGCAGGTCGACCCCGACGGCAATCCGCTGGCCATCGAGCCGCGCACGCTGCTGGTGCCTCCGGCCCTGAAGGTCCAGGCGGAACTGCTGATGAGCAGCCTGAAGGTCAACGAGGCCTCCAGCAAGCCCAAGCCGAGCGACAACCCGCACGCGGGCAAGTTCGGCGTGGTCACCAGCACGTACCTCAGCAACGCGGCGATGTCCGGAGCCAGCGCGAAAGCCTGGTATCTCCTGGCCGAGCCGACGGACCTGCCGGTGATCGAGGTCGCGTTCCTCGACGGCAAGCGGCAGCCCACCGTCGAAAGGGCCGAGGCGGAGTTCAACAAACTGGGCATCCAGTTCCGTGGCTACTTCGACTTCGGCGTCAGCCGCCAGGACTACCGGGGCGGCGTGAAGATGAAGGGCGAGGCGTAAACCACATTCCACAAGGAAGGAGTGACGAGACATGGCAACGGCAAGATTCATTCATGACGGCAACAGCATCGACTACACCCCCGGCGCGAACGTAAGCGCGGGAGACGTGGTCGTGCAGAACGACCTGGTCGGCATCGCCAAGGTGGACATCGTCGCGGGCAAGCTCGGGGCGCTGGCCGTCACGGGCGTGTTCGACGTGCCCAAGGCGACCGGGGCCGGAACGGCCATCGCGGCGGGCGCGAAGGTCTACTGGAATGCGGGTGCCAGCCAGGCGACCACCACGGCGACCGGCAACAAGTATCTGGGCAAGACGGTGCGCGACGCCTCGGACGACGATGCGCTCGCTCGCGTGCGGCTGGAGCAGTAGGCGATGCCCGACGTTCTCCAACAAGGCTCGCAGTGGCTGGAGCAGATGCGCACTGCGCACTGTTCTAGCCCGGTCGAGTACCGCAGGCCGCCGGACGCCAGAACCGTCCACGCGACCTACGGGAGAACGCGGTTCGAGGTCGCCGACGAGTCTGGCCTGACGGTCGACGCCCAGTCCTGGGATTTCCTGATCCTGGCCGACGAGCTGGGACTCGTCCCGGAACCTGGCGACGTGATCGCGGCCAACGGGCGGCGATATGAAGTCATGAACCTGGGCGGCGAGGGCTGCTGGCGCTGGAGCGATCCGTACCGCCAGACCTACCGCATCCACACCAAGGACATCGGAGCCGATTTGTGAACGAGATGACCATCAGCAACGACTTCCGGGCGGCGTGCGAGCGCGAGTTCGAGGAAATCCGCGTCAAGCTCGACCGGCTCGACGAGGCGATCCGTGGCAACGGCAAGCCCGGCATCACGCTGCGCCTGGACCGGCTGGAGCAGGATGCCAAAAGGCTGTCCCGGCTGGTGTGGATGGTCGTCGGCTCGGCGGTGACGGCGTTCGCGTCGGTCCTGGTGGCTTGGATTACCGGATAAAGGAGCGCGCATGAACAACATTGTCATGAGAAGGATCGAGGTGACGGCGGACTACCAGCCGGTCTCGAACGTGCAACTGATCGCATCGGTGACGATCTCCTGCCTGCCGACCAACGGCGGCACGATCTATCTCCGTGGCGACGACGGGTCCGATGTGCCCTGGGTGCCGGGCGAATGGCACGTATTCAAGAACGTCAACCTCGGTGAGATCGTCGTCAAGGGCACGCCCGGCGACGTGGTGACCGTGGTCGGGGGGACCTGGTAATGCCCTACGGCGGAACAATCTTTTCGACGGTCAATGCCGACCTCGTCCAGACGGACGTGGACGGCATCGTCCAGGGGCTGACCGGCCCCGCCGGGATGACCCTTTCGGAGGTGCAGGACCGCCTGAACCTCGGGCTGTTCGACCCCGGGATGATGCCCTATTTGCAGATGCTCCAGATGGATCTGGGCTACTACCTCTACAACTCGATGTGGGGGTGGGAGCCGTGGCTTCAGACCGTGGATCGTTCGATCAACGACGGATTCCGTTACCATCTTTACGACCAGAACGCCTGGCAGCCGTGGATGCAGACCATCCACAACGATCTCTACAGCCAGATGAGCATGATGCCGTGGCTGGAGACGATCCGCTACGACCTCCAGAGCTACCTCTACAACTGGAACTGGATGAACGAGCCGTGGCTCCAGACGGTGGACCGCTCGATCAACGACGGCTTCTACTACCACCTCTATGACCAGACCAACTGGCATCCGTGGCTCCAGACGATTCACAACGATCTCTTCAGCCAGATGAACATGGTTCCGTGGCTGGAGACGATCCGCTACGACAACCAGTACTACTTCCACAACATCAACGGGGGCTGGGGCGACGAGCCGTGGTTGAAGACCGTCGACCGGTCGATCAATGAGGGCTTATACAACCACCTCTACGATCAGAACGCCCTGCAACCCTGGTTCCAGACGGTCCACAACGACCTCTACAGCCAGTGGAACATGATGCCGTGGCTGGAGATGATCCGCTACGACCTCCAGAGCTACCTCTACAACTGGAACTGGATGAACGAGCCGTGGCTCCAGACCGTGGATCGGTCCATCAACGACGGGTTCTACTACCAGCTCTACGACCAGAACTCCGGACAGCCGTGGTTCCAGACCATCCACAACGATCTCTACAGCCAGATGAGCCTCATGCCCTGGATGGAGATGACGAACTACGACCTGCGCTACTACCTGTTCAACCAGTGGAACTCGCAGCCGTGGATGGAGACGCTGACCTACGCCGTCGACGGCAATTTCTACAGCATGCTTTACGACCAGAACGCCTGGCAGCCGTGGATGCAGACCATCAACAACAACCTCAACAGCTACCTCTACGACTGGATGAATGGCCGCCCTCTCTTGGAGAGCGTGCGGGATGAGTTGTCGGCTGTGCGGGCCGTGCTCGAGGACGTGCATGACGCCGCGCAGCATGCGTTGAGAACCGTGTAACAAGGAAAGGATGAGAGCAGATGAAGCCTGAACTCAAGATCGCGAACGTGGACGGCAAGAAGGCCCTTGTGGTCAATGGCAGGTCGCTGCTGAACAAGCAGCAGGTGACCGACCAGATCGCCGCCCTGAACG